>ERZ778516.2859-NODE-2859-length-10865-cov-12.356892_pt1 | contig 10865 bp, 9 predicted proteins | sample MGYA00510342_ERZ778516 | MGnify/ENA primary metagenome ERZ778516 (study PRJEB29527, sample SAMN07138961) | mouse gut metagenome | material: feces | host: mouse | place: China:Nanjing | collected 2016-01-25 ...
AAAGATTATCAAATCCTCTTATTGTTCGATTGCTCGCTCAGGTTGGCACCTTCCGTAGAGGGGTTGCCGTGGCTTCACAGGTCCTATGTACCTCCACCACTCTGAATAAGAGAAATTAATACCTGACAGGGCTTCTTAAGCTCTGCCAGTGCAACAATATTCGGTTTTTTTAATCTTTCTTCCATTAAGATACTATTTTTTTCCCGATCTGTCAATAGATTTCTGAATGATTTTTCCTTGACAAATTTATCCTTACTCCCTATACTTGAAAGTGAATGAACAGTATATTAATGCCTGCTGCCGGGATGCTACATCCCCCCAGCAATTACGGGGACTGCCCAGCGGAAAATTAGTTTTGCCGGATACACCGGATATTTTTTCCTTGGGCTGTCCCCTGCTATATCCTAAAATCCAAAACAGGGGGAAAGACAAATGAAAAACTACCCAACCAGCGAACTGCAGCCCGGCATGAAGGTGACTGAAACCATCTTTACTGACAACGGGCAAATGATTATGGAGGCCGGGACTGCTTTAACCTCAGAGTTAATTTCCCGGCTCACATTTTATGGGATAGGCTCTGTCCCAGCGGAACCGCTTCCGGAAACAGCCGCTCCCATGGCTTCTGCGGAACCAATAAAGGAGCCTGCCGTAGCCATTCCAAGCAAAAGCAGGGCGTCCAACCCATCTTACGCACAGAAAATAAAGGCACAGCCAGAATTTATGGCATACCAGATAGAATACCAAAAGAAAGCCTACAACATCCGCAGCCTGTTTGACAGCATCATCAAACACCCTGAAGATCCGGTAGACCTGCAGCGGATTTTGGATAGCTGCTACATGCTGGCCAGCATGACGAAAACTACCATAGATTTCTTTGATAAAATGCACAATATGCGCTTAGACGACGACAGTGTCTATTCCCACTGCCTGAATGTGGCGCTGATTGCCCGCCAAATGGGAAAATGGATGCAGTTCCCCCAGGAGGACTTAGACATTTTAGTGCTCTGCGGCCTGTTCCACGACATTGGCAAGGTCCAGATCCCGGATGAAATCCTGAATAAGCCAGGAAAATATACGGACGAGGAATTTGCCTTAATCCAGCAGCACCCAACCGCCAGCTATAAGCTTTTGGAAAAGCTGCCTATCGACGAACGCATCAAAAAGGCTGCCTTAATGCACCATGAACGCTGCGACGGCTCCGGCTACCCACAAGGGTTAAAGGCCAATGAGATTGACGACTTTGCAGAAATCATTGCCATTGCCGACGTATACGACGCCATGACAGCAGCCCGTTCCTACCGTTCGCCCCTGTGCCCCTTCCAGGCAATCGGAATGTTTGAAAAGGACGGCCTGCAGCTTTACAGCCCGAAATATATCCTGACCTTTTTAAACCGGATTGCAAATACATACCAAAACAACCGGGTGCTGTTAAATAACGGCCAGAGCGCAAATGTGGTAATGATTAATTCCAAGCACCTGACCCGCCCTATGCTCCAGATGGACGACGGTTCTGTAGTAGATATGCTGAACCTCCCAGATTGGGAAATTATAAAAATCATCTGAAAAGCCTGGGTATATTTGCCTGCATGGGAAAAATTCCTGAAATTTTCAGCTTTTGGCGGGCTGGCTTACCGAAAGGCTCACCAAAAGCTGCTGCAAAAATTTCGGGCCGCCACCTGCTGGGGCTGCTGGGAATTTTCGCCGCAGCTTTTATTAATTCTTCTTTTAACAACTGCAATTTCCTTTATATTTCTCCTGTTTTCTCTCTATTTCCTGACTTATCCACATGACAGGGCAGAGTTTCTGCGCGAACCCCTGATGCCTTTAGGCTGCCCATCCGGGCAGACCCCAAACTCCACCTTTCAGCTAACCTTAAACTGGAACTTCTGTATTTCCTTTTCCGTAGTGACACGTTCAATCTGGGCGCCAAGGTTCTCCAGTTTCTGCTCAAAAGACTCGTAGCCCCGCTGGATAAAATGGATATCGTCCACAACTGTAACGCCTTCCGCAGACAGCCCTGCAATCACCAACGCAGCCCCGGCCCGCAAATCCGGCGCGCTGACCCTTGCCCCGGTGTAGCCCTTCACCCCATTGATAATGGCAATATTGCTCTCCACCTTAATATCCGCGCCCATGCGCGTCAGTTCATCCACGTACTTAAAGCGGTTCTCAAAAATACTTTCCGTCACCGTGCTGGTTCCCTGGGCAATCCCCAGGACGACAGACATCTGTGGCTGCATATCCGTTGGGAAACCGGGATATGGCAGCGTGGTGACCTGCGTATGGCGCAGGGGCTTTGACGCCACTACACGGACTGCATCGTCAAATTCCTCCACTTCACAGCCAGCTTCCAGCAATTTTGCCGTAGTAGCCTCCAAATGCTTTGGTATGACGTTTTTCACCGTAACGTCCCCCCTTGTGGCCGCTGCCGCAAACATAAAGGTGCCTGCTTCAATCTGATCCGGTATTACGGAATATTCCGTCCGGTGCAGCTTCTCTACCCCTACAATACGGATAACGTCCGTCCCTGCACCACGGATATTTGCCCCCATGCTGTTCAGGAAATTGGCCACGTCCACCACATGGGGCTCTTTTGCCGCATTTTCTATGGTTGTTTTCCCTTCTGCCATGGCTGCCGCCATCATAATATTAATGGTGGCCCCCACGGATACCTTGTCTAAATAAATATGGCTCCCAACTAAATGTTCTGCTTCCGCTGCAACCGCCCCGTTCCTGATTTCCACATGGGCCCCCAGCGCGCGGAATCCCTTAATATGCAGATCCATCGGGCGGCTCCCAATGTTGCAGCCCCCTGGCAGGGTAACCTCGGCACGCTTGTATTTCCCAAGCATGGCCCCTAAAAGGTAATAAGACGCCCGGATTTTTTTCATAGAATCATAGTCTACTGGAATATCTTTTACAAAAGAGCCATTTATTTTTACAGTGTGTGCATCTATCCTGTCAATTTTTGCCCCAATGTCCCCCATTGCCTGAAGCAAAGCATTAATGTCCCTTACATCTGGTAAATTATCTATTGTTACGGTTTCATCCGTCATAATAGCTGCCGCAAGGATTGCAAGCGCCGCATTTTTAGCTCCGCTGATTTCCACTTCGCCAACTAACGGATTACCTCCTTTAATTACATATTGTTCCATATTGCACCTCTATGCTATATTTTTGTACAAGAAGTTATTATAGTAACATCTTTTTGCCTCTGTCAAGTTTTCAGCAAAAATCTTTATGTACTATTATAACACACTTTGTCGATTTGTAAATCTTTCCTCGTTCCATTACATTCAGCTTATCTTATTTTATGTGGGTTTCCGCCATCTGTGCATGGCCCCTGCCTAAAAATCATTACATCCTGCCGGGCCCTCCACTGCATGTCCACTGGGTTTTGTTTGAGCATTCTGCCAAAGCAGCTGCGGCCCATGCAGGCCTTCTTCTGCAGCCATTGCGCCCCGTTCCGCTTTTCCCCGAAAATCATTGCTTTTAGTATGGGCTTTTCTTAAAAAATCATGCGTGGTTTTTCCTATGGATTTCAAAATCCTAAGCCCATCTGTTCCCCACAGGCAAAAGAAAACAGAAACCATTTCCGCTTCACAGCTTCATTGCGTAAAAGCCGGAACATAATTTCTGTTTATCATCTTACCACATCTTCTGGCAAATGCATACTATTTTTTTCGTTTATAAAGAAAAATCCCCTATTGGAATACTACATTTTTTTCCAAATATTTTGTCCGTATCACTAAATAAGGATAAGATTTCACCTGATTGATTTTTTCCCCCTTGGAAGGCCCGATCAGTGTAGTATCAAAATAAATGGCGTTTTTTGTCAGGTAGCAGTCATTTACGGAAATGCTGTAGCCGCCGGTTTCCTGCACCCCATAGCCAGCCCCTATGTATAAATATTCCTTGTCTGTGTACGTCAGCTTGAACATGGTTTCCTTTTTTTCTTCAATTACCGCCAAAAATTCTTTTGGGATATCCTGTTCCTCCAGTATGTCATACTCCAAATCCTTTAATTTCTCCCGTTTTGTTTCCTCCGCCCCACAGCCTGCCAGACAGCAGGAACAGGCAAAAAGCAGAAGGCATACGCCCCAGAGGAGGGCGCGGCAGTGCAGTTTGTACATGTTTCCCATATCCAGTTCCCCATTTTTTTTACATTCTTCCTGAATTCTATGAAAAAAATCTTTCATTTATGATTGTATTTCCCCTTTCCCCTCTGTATAATATACATGTAAATTTGCCATATGGCCTGCCTGCAGGTTTGCGGGGCATGGCAAAAGTTTTATGGAGGAAAAGGAATCATATCATGATACGGATTATTTTAGTGGCAGTTTTTTTAATTAGTTTCCTGGTTTTTTCTATCCCAATTTTATTCGCAGAATGGATTTATAAAAAAATAGATCCCCACGCTGCGGACCTAAGCAGCCTTCGGATTGTGCAATGGGCCTTCCGGGCTGTCCTGCGGATTGCAGGGACAAAAATCACAGTGATTGGGGAAGAACATGTGCCAAAAGACCAGGCAGTGCTCTATATCCCCAACCACCTGAGCTATTTTGATATTGTGATTACCTACTCCCGATGCCCCGGGCTGACGGGATATATTGCAAAAGACAAAATGCGGCATTACCCCCTGCTCTCCACTTGGATGGAGCGGCTGTACTGCCTGTTCTTAGACCGGAAAGACATGCGGGCAGGGATGAAAATGGTTTTGACTGGGATTGACCAGATAAAACACGGCATTTCCGTCTGCATTTTCCCGGAGGGGACCAGGAACCCCCACCCGGAGGAAGGGATGCTGCCCTTTAAGGAGGGAAGCCTGAAAATGGCCGAAAAAACAGGATGCCCCATTATCCCCATTGCGATTTCGAATACCAACCAGATTTTTGAAAGCCATATTCCTTTTATAAAAAAATGCAGTGTAATTGTGGAATATGGGAAACCAATCCTGGTAAAAGAACTGGAGAAGGAGCAGCGGAAATTTTTGGGGGCTTATACGCAGTCCAAGATTGAAGAAATGCTGGAAAAGCATAAAGAACTGATGCAGAAATAGCGGGATAGGAACAAAGTGGGCAAGCCAACCGGCACAGCCCACTTTGCCTTCGTTATTCTAGAAAAATTACCAGCCAATAATTTCATACCCTAATTTCACTTCTTTTACCCCGGCTTCCCCCTGCCCTAACAGCCCTAACAGCCCTAGCAGCATCTGCGCCCCAATTTCCCCGCTTTTCTCATATGCATAATGGACAGTTACCAAAGGCGGGTCTATCACCTTCGCCATGTCAGAATCCCCCTGCCCTGCCACAAGGATTTGGCCGGGGACTTTTATCTTATGCTCCCGCAGATACTGCATGACCCCTGCCGCCATAGTATCCGTTGCGCAGAGGATGCCGTCCAGGCTCCCGCACTTTTCCAGCAATTCCCCTGCTTTTTCATAGCCGGAAGCAACGGAAAAGGCAGCTTCCACAAAATTTTCCGCCAGTTCCCCATAGCCGAAATCACGCACCGCATCCTGAAAGCCCCGGCAGCGTTCAGCGCCTACCGCCTTGTCCTGCTGGATGGCGCTCAGATAGCCCAGTTTTTTCCTGCCTTTTTCCAAAAACAGCTTCGTCAAATCATAGGACGCATGGTAATCGTCGTGGCAGACGCAGTAATAGCCATTTAGCTGCTGGCCTATGATTACCACCGGAACGGATATTTTTTTCAGCATGCGCTTATGCTCTGGGGACAGGATGGTTGCCAGCAGTATCACGCCGTCCACCTGCTTTTCATGGAAGGCTGACAGGTATTCCAGTTCCTTTTTCGGGTCATTTTGGGTCACAGCCAACAGCGTCTGGTAGCCGTTCCCTTCTAAGTGGGAGAGCAGGCCTTCCACAATTTTCCCAATGGACGCAGAAGCCACCTTGGGCACAATGACGCCAATCATTTTTGTTTTCTTTGTCCTAAGCGTCTGGGCCTGGATGGAAGGGCGGTAGCCCGTTTCCTCTACTACTTTGCGGATTGCCTCCCGTTTTTCCTGGGAAATATAGCCGTTGTTAAAATAGCGGGAAACGGCTGCCCGGGAAACGCCTGCTAATTGTGCGATTTCTGCTATGTTCATCTGTAATGCTCCTTATGGATAATTTTCATAACAAATGGCTTGTCCTTTCTTCTTACATATGCATGCAGACGCGGAAAGCCCATGGCACAGCCACTGCATAGTCCAGCCGTTTGTAACCATCTTAATAAAGGCTGCTGCCGGAAAATCTTACATTATTATAACATACGGCAGGCATTTTTTCCATACGCCTTAATAATACTAAATACCCTTATCCGGTAATTGCCACTACCCCTTTCTGGTAATTACCATTACCCTTTTCTTAATAACTTCAATTACATTATTCTTTGGAATTTTAGTTTATTTTTATGATAAATATGCTATAATTACCGTAGTAAAGCAAACAATTGGCATTGAGGAGTGAAGTATGAAAGTCAACACAATCCAGATTTCTAATTTTAAAGGGATCCGCAGCTTGGAACTGCCCTTTGACGGAAAAAGCACAATTTTTTTCGGCATCAACGGCGTAGGGAAATCAACCATCCTGCGCACCATTGATTTAATTTATGCAAATATTATTTCTATGTTAGTATCCTCAAAAGCAAAATTGGCACAATTAGAATTGGACGATATCAGTTATGGGAAAACACGCGCTGACATCCACGCAACATTTAAATTTCCTGATGGGAGCCTTAAGGAATATACACGCTCCATCTCTAGGGCAGAAGGCAAAAAACACAATCCCGGCGAACTGCGGAATTTAGTAAATCTTTTTGAAGCACTTTATATTGAAAAAGGATATGACGACGGCAACGGGAATTGGATTGAAAAAGAAGATACAAAAAATATGCCTGTTTTTGTAAATTACGGCGTCAACCGTTCCGTATTCGACGTCCCATTAAGGGTCACAAAAAGTGAACAGTTTACGAAGCTTAGCGCATTTGACAAAGCCATCGAAAGTAAAATTGATTTCAGGACATTATTTATGTGGTTCCGCAATCAAGAAGACATTGAAAACCAAGAAAAAGTAAGAAAAAGCGCTGCATATGAGGACCGCAGCCTTTCAGCAGTAAAAAAGGCCATGCTTGCCATGCTGGATGGGTTTGATGATATCCATATTGACCGGAAGCCACTGGCAATGAAGGTAAAAAAAGATGGGCAGTCCCTCAAAATAAACCAGCTATCGGATGGGGAAAAATGCACCATTGCGTTATTCGGCGACCTTGCGCGCAGAATGGCTCTTGCAAATCCCCAATTAGATAATCCACTGAATGGGCAGGGAGTTGTCCTGATTGATGAACTGGATTTGCATATGCATACCTCATGGCAAAGAAAAGTAGTGCGCGTTTTATCACAAACATTCCCGAATATCCAATTTATTATCACCACACATTCTCCACAGATTCTGGGAGAACTAGGAGATACCTTTAATTTATTTTATTTATCGCGGGAAAATAATACTGTCACTCTCCAGAAATATAAATCATTCGTCGGATGGGATGCAAATGTAATATTAGAAGAAGTAATGAAAACCGATTCCGTAAATATTGGAATCAAACGATTGGTGGAACAATTATATTGCCATATTGAAAAGAAAGAATATGAGCAGGCAGAAAAAATTGCCGATACACTGGATAACATTTCCAATGGATATGTAGATGGGGTTGCAAAAGCACGGGTGCTGATTTCAAGGGGGAAACGCCATGAAAAAAATTGTTAAGGAACAACCGCCTACATGGTTTGAAACATGGAAACAGAATTTTAAGCAGACCCATGGCAGAACTGCACATTATAAAAATGATTTTTCCTCAGATGATTCCCAAGGTACCGCGCGGCGGCAACAGTTACGTGGGCACTTAATAAAAGAACAAGGGCATATTTGCTGCTATTGCATGAAAAGAATTTCACTGCAAAATTCCCATATTGAGCATTTCCAGCCTAAAATACGATTTCCTCAAAACGATTTGGATTACCAAAATTTACTCGCCTCCTGCAATGGGGATGGAATGGTTTCCCTTGATGGACACTGCGGGCACAAAAAGGAAGACTGGTGGGAAGACAATCTGGTTTCTCCCACCGAATCAGGAATTGAAGAAATGTTCCAATATTCGCTTGATGGAAATATACATAGTATCCAAAAGAAACCTTTTACCAATATTGCCCAAGAAATGATAGGGCATATGGGGCTGGATAGTTACCATTTAATTCGGAACCGGCGCGCGGCCATAGAAAGTTCAGAAGTTTTTGATGAAAATGAATATTCCAATGAAGATATCCGAAATTTTATTGACTTCTATTCGAACAAAGACGGTGAAGCCTATGTCCCATACTGCATGGCTATTGTTGCTTGTCTGAAAGAACAGCTCGGATGAATAGGGAACAGGACTCCATTTATCCGAATTAAATATCAGGCACAATATTTTCCCCAATTATACTATACTTCATTTTCTTTGTATACGATAAACGCCAAAAAATCCCTTCCTCCTAACTATTACTCCCGCATATCTATGAACTGCAAAAATAGTTCTGCCCCATCCCAAAACGCCCTGCAAAAATCCGGGCAGAAAACTTTTTGCTCCCGGTCCTTACAGGGCGTCCACAACCACTAATTTTCAAAATCCAAATCCCCGTGCAGGCATGGCGCCTGTCCCATTGCCTGCGGGAATAAATAGAACAAAGAGTCCGGCAAGCTGGAATGTCAGGATTTCTTTTTCAGGTAATAATAGCCATAGGCAGGGATGCCCACCCCGGCTGCTTTCATTTCAGTTCCTGAAACCAAATCTACGTAATCCCCATCTGTTTCGTTAATCCATGCCGTCTTATCCTCACCGCTGAAGTTAAACAGGCCAATCACCTTTTCCCCTTCATAATACCTGCCAATGCAGAGGATGGATGGATCCCATGTTTCAATGGTCCATGTATCGGCGGTTGACACAAATACTTTTTCGGATTTGCGGATTTCCTCCAGATGTTTCAGGCCCTGGAATATTTTCCCTTCTACCGTACTGCTGTCGCTGACATTCGCTGCCAGTTCCCAGTTCATGGCGCCCCGGTGGATATAACGGGAATCTGCCGCTTTGTTGGGATTTTCCTTGTAAGTATAATCATTGACCTGCCCAATCTCGTCGCCGCTGTAAAGCACCGGGATCCCCGACTGCATGAACATATAGGCATGGAGCATCAGGTCTAAGCGGATCGCGCGTTCCATCCCCTGGGCATCCTGCTCAAAGCCTGCCTTCTCAATTCCGCACATCGACGCGGTTGTCCCGCAGAACCGGGCGTCCCCTGTCACTGGGTCTGCGTTGTAAAGTTCCCCGCGGCTGCTGCTGCCCCAGACATATCCCTGGAAATAATCATTCAGGTACTGCTTGTGGGAGCGTTCCCCAATCCCGTCCAGCATCAATGTGCCAAAGTCCAGGCCCCAGCCAATGTCATCATGGCAGCGGAGGTAATTTAAGAATGTATAATCCTTAGGCAGCCCGTTTACAATGTCAAGCTGCTTTTTCAACAATTTTACTTCCCCAGTAGCTACCGTATGCCATGTGGTTGCCATTGTAGTAACGTTGTAAAGCATATGGCACTCCGGCTTTTCCACGGTCCCAAAATAGGGCACTACCTTTTCCGGCTCCATCACAACCTCACCCAGCAAAAGTACCGCAGGGCACACAATCTCACTGATAATGCGCATCATGCGGACAATGGTATGTACCTGGGGCAGGTTCCGGCAGGGGGTTCCAAGCTCCTTCCAAATATAAGGCACGGCGTCAATACGGATAATATCCATCCCCTGGTTAGTCAGATAGAGGAAATTATACATCATTTCATTAAATACCCTTGGGTTCCTGTAGTTCAAATCCCACTGGTATGGGTAAAATGTCGTCATGACAAAATGCCCAATATCCGGCAGCCATGTAAAGTTGCCGGGAGCCGTAGTCGGGAATACCTGCGGCACAGTTTTTTCATATTCTGCCGGCTGCTCCTCATTGGCAAAGAAAAAGTAACGGCTCATATATTCCCCGTCCCCCTGGCGGGCTTTTTTTGCCCATTCATGGTCCTCGGAGGTGTGGTTCATGACAAAATCCATGCAGACATTGATGTTTTTCTTATGGCAGGCGGAAGCAAGGCTTTCCAAATCCTCCATGGTCCCAAGCTTCTCCTGCACTTTCCGGAAATCAGACACGGCATACCCGCCGTCGGAGCGGCCTTCCGTTGTTTCCAAAAATGGCATCAGGTGGACGTAATTCACATTGCACTGCTCCATGTAATCCAGCTTGGATTCCACGCCTTTCATATCCCCTGCAAAATTGTCAATATAGAGCATCATCCCCAGCATGTCATTCTGCTTATACCAGCCTTTGTCTGTTTCCCTGCTTGTATCCCGCATTTTTAATTCCTGGCTCCTGCTGAGGTAGAACTGGTGCATGTTTTCACACAGTTCGGCAAACATGGAATCGTTCTGGTATAATTCCATGTAAAGCCAGCGCAGCTCATCGTGGTGGCGCGACATCCTTTCCTGGAAAATCTGATCCCTTTCCTGGGTGTTCTTTGGGGATGTTTTGGAAGCGTCAGGCTGCGCCCCTGTTTTCTTTCCTGTTTCTAGCGCTTGTGCAGGCGTTTCTGTTTCTTTTTCTGCTGCTGTTCCCTGGGCCTGTATGGGCATTTCCTTTTCCACTGCTTTTTCTGGGGCTTGTGCCACCTGCTTCTTTTCTTTTGTTTTAGGGCTTACTGATTTCTTTTTTCCTGCTTTGCTCATTTTTTCACCTTCCCTGCTTTGTTAGATTTATTGCTATGGTAATATATATGGATATGTTTTGGCTTTCCG
>ERZ778516.2860-NODE-2860-length-10864-cov-5.472014_pt1 | contig 10864 bp, 9 predicted proteins | sample MGYA00510342_ERZ778516 | MGnify/ENA primary metagenome ERZ778516 (study PRJEB29527, sample SAMN07138961) | mouse gut metagenome | material: feces | host: mouse | place: China:Nanjing | collected 2016-01-25 ...
TGTCTGAGACGGTTTTCTTGCGGCGTGGCAGACTCGCGAATCCGTTTATCGCCAATATAATGAAAGCAGCTCCAGCCACAATGCTTCCTAACGAGTGTTCTCTGCCTGGATTCTGGAAGTCAGTCTCCATAAAAATAATCCAAACTCCTGCAGCAACTGTGAGAATCGGGATGATATAGAGCCAGACAGGCGCGCCGTTGATGCGTCGTCCCTTCACGATCCATACAATCTGTGCCAATGATACAATAATCAGTGAAACGCCTAACGAGATGTTGAGATTACCAAGAAATCCCGATGGCATGCACAAAAGAAGAATGCCCCACACCAGTGCTATAACCCCCATGATGGTAGAGAACCACGGACGACTTACAACGACTCCGTTCGAATCGCGGCGCGGACGCAGAGAAGCGATAAGGAAGCATATGCCCGGGATCACAAATGCAACTCCGGCTCCCATGATGACATAACGCAATACGGGGCGCGTCTCCTCCATTGCCTGATGGTTAAAGACAAGAAGGCATACACCTGCTACAAGTGCTATGAGATAAACCAATGCGTATATAATTTTCCTCATAATATATAGTTTTTGAAATTATACAGTCCCTGGAATCTGAAATCAATGAAGACTTCAGTTTTGATATTAAAAGGAATTAAAAAGTGGAAAGGTTTATTAGCAGGGCGTTTTTTTTAACAGAGGTTTTCTTGTCAATCTCGTCTGACGGCTTTGAGAATTATGGGAAGAATAGAATCAAGCGGGAGTCGTGCTGAATTGAAAGTCAGATCGTAATTGTCGGCTTTGCCCCAGTGGCGGTTAGTGAAATAGTTGTAATAGCTTTCACGTTCGCGGTCACATTTGCGCAGTTTTTCCAATGCTTCATCGTCAGACACCGCCTCGCCTCTTTCCACCACCGCTCTGGCGCGGAGTTCCTCAGGAGCATGGATAAAGACGCTTAGCATTCCGGGATGTTCTCGCATCACATAGTCTGCCGTGCGGCCTACTATCACGCAGGAACCTTTTTCACAGATGGATCTGATTACCTTGCATTGGGCGCAATATAGATTGTCATCGGAAAGTGTGTACGAACTGAATGCTGCAGAAGTCGAACCGTAATTGAATGAAAGGAATGATCTTAATACAGAAGGTTTCCTCTCGTCCGCTTTTTGGAAAAGCTCTTTTGAAAAACCGAGAGAGTCTGCCGCTTCGGAAAGAAGTTCCTTGTCATAATAAGGCACATCAAGCACTTCGGCAAGTTTCTTGCCAAGTCTCCTTCCTCCGGCGCCATATTGGCGACCAATGACAATTATAAAATCATTCATGTGGCAAATTTACAAAAAAAATTCGTAAATTTGCCATATCAATGAATACAACACATAAATAAATGAGTTCGGAAGATATGATCAACACCCCCGAAGAAGAGGGTATGCAGATATATGAATATATCGTAGACAATGCCGAATCTGAATCTCTTCAGATGGGCGACATGGTTATGAAACTGCGCAATGCAGACACAACCGGTCAGTTCCTGTGCAGCACCGCCAGGTATCTTGCCGCCGTGGACCGAGAGCGTTTTGACAGGTGGATAGCACCGTTGGTGGAGGGTGCCATAGAGAAAGACCGAGACCGCAGGTATATCGGTTCGTTGCTTGAGGCTCTCTGGGGTGCCGACTATAAGGAAAGGGCAGAAGAACTTAAAGCAAGCGATGACAATTTTCGCCGCATATACAAAAGAATTTATTCGGAAGGGGCTCTCTGAAGTCTGGATTTCCCATAAACTTTTGCCGGAAAAATTGTTATATAAGCATGAAAAAGATAATTTATACATTGTTAATGTTTATGGCTATGGCAACAGCTACAGCTCAGAAACCTGCGGAACTCCCCGCAGGTCCGGTGGTTGATATAAAAACCTCAGTGGGTGACATCAAGGTTAAACTTTATGATGACACCCCCAGGCATCGTGACAATTTTCTGAAACTGGTAAAAGACGGCTATTACAATGGCGTTCTTTTCCACAGAGTGATAAAAGACTTTATGGTGCAGACCGGCGATCCCGGCTCCGTGAATGCCGATTCCACAGCTATGCTCGGCACCGGCGGTCCCGATTATCAGATAGATGCAGAGATACTGTATCCGAAACATTATCACAAATACGGGGCGTTGGCTGCCGCACGCACCGGAGACGACATGAATCCAGAGCGCAAGAGCAGCGGCTCGCAGTTCTATATAGTGACCGGACGCAAATATGATGACCATCATATCGACGGTATGGCTTATCGTCAGACCATGGACAAGCGTCAGGCATATTTCCGCGAGCTTTGCCGTAAGAATGATTCAAAAATCCGCGAGTTGATGAATTCCGGCGACAAGGAAGCGCAGGAGGCTCTCCGCATGGAACTCATCAAGGAGACCGAGGCTGCTGTTCCCGAAGAATCGATGCCTGAAAACATCCGTGCCGATTATAAGAACATTGGTGGCACTCCTCATCTTGACGGTGCATATACCGTTTTCGGCGAGGTAATAAGCGGCATGGATACTGTGGAGAAAATCCAGAATGCGCCGACCGGACGCGCCGATCGTCCAAAAGAGGATATACGGATCATTTCGATGAAGATAGTGAAAAAATAAGTCAGGACGAGTTCAAGCTCTCCATTCGATGAAGCATTGATTATGCTCTTGAATGGAGACAAACGGTAAAAAAATGCGCCAAATATACGGTTTTATTTTGCTAAGTTAAATTAAATCCGTATATTTGGCGTTGATTTTTACACTGCCTTTCCCAAGGTGGTGAAGAGTCGTGATAAATATGCCTGTTGCCGCAGAGCGGCGGCAGTAATGCAAAGACAATAACAATATTGATATGAACGAGCTTGAAAAGACAGTTCCCGCAGAAGAACTGGTCAACCCCACTCCCTCCGAAACGTGTGCAGTAGAGACTTCTCCGGCAGAAGATATTTCCGAGGCGGCAGACCGCATGGAAAATGAATCGGCAGAAGAGACTCCGGTTAATTATCATAACATGGGCAAAGCTGAGCTTAACGAAGCGATGCGCTCGATATTGGCTGAAAACCGTATGGATGCCCACAGGGAGGTGACAGCCATCAAGCAGGCGTTTTTCAATATCCGCAGCCGCGAGTCGATGGAGGAGGTCAACGCTTTTGTAGAGGCGGGTAATGATCCCCGTGATTTTTCTTCTGTTCCCGATGCGGAAGAATCTGAATTCAAGACGATGTATGCAGAATTCAAAGAGAAACGTGCGGCTTATCTTGCCGCAGAGGAGGCACGCCGTCAGGAGAATCTCAATAAAAAGCAGGCGATCCTCGACCGTATTCGTGAAATTGCGGAAGACATCGATAACGTAAATGTGAAATTCAGCGAATTCCAGCAGCTCCAGCAGGATTTCAAGGCAGTCAAGGATATTCCGGCTACTGCTGAAACCGAGATCTGGAAGAATTTCCAGACAGTAGTGGAGCAATATTACGACCATCTCAAGATGAACAAGGAGCTTCGCGATCTTGATTTCAAGAAAAACCTTGAGGCAAAGAAAGCCCTTGTGGAGGAAGCCCGCAGACTTGAGGCTCAGAGCGATCCGGTAGCTGCGTTCCGCTCGTTGCAGTCGCTGCATGACGAATGGCGTAATATCGGTCCTGTGGCAAAGGAATTGCGAGAGAGCCTCTGGGAGGAGTTCAAAGAGGCTTCGACAGTAATCAACAGGCGTCATCAGGAATATTTCGAGCAGCGCAAGGCATCCGAACTTGCCAACGAAGAGGCTAAGACCAGACTTTGCGACGAGATAGAGGCAATTGATCTTGCAACACTCAATTCTTTCAATGCCTGGACAGCGTCGACAGAGAAGGTGATCGAACTTCAGAAAAAATGGAAGGAATACGGATTTGCCTCGAAAAAAGCCAATACAGCGCTTTATGCGAGATTCCGCAAGGCGTGTGATGATTTCTTCGCCGGCAAAACTGAATATTTCCAGAAGACAAAAGATGAATTCAATGTGAATCTTGAGAAAAAGACAGCTCTTTGCGAGAAGGCAGAGGCATTGAAAGATTCCGGCGACATCCGCAAGGCAGCCAATGAGGTCGTGAAACTTCAGGCGGAATGGAAAAAGATAGGAAGTGTGCCGCGCAAACAGAGTGATGCTATCTGGCAGCGTTTCCAGACAGCGTGCAACTATTTCTTCGATGAACGTAAAAAACTCAATTCCGCAAAACGTGACGAGGAGAACGCGAATCTCGAGGCAAAGCGTGCGGTGATAGCAAAACTCAAAGAGCTGCCTCTTGACGGAGACCGCCGTGAGGTTATAGGACAGGTCAAGGAGCTGCAGGGGGAATGGCAGAAAATCGGTTTTGTGCCATTCAAGCTCAAAGACAAGGTCTATGCGGAATACCGGGAAGTCTGCGATGCTCTTTACGGAGCGTATGAGGCACGTGAGAACAAGGCAAGGATGTCTAATTTCCGTGAGCGTGTGAGTGAGCTTAAGGATGGCGGTCATAAACTTGACCGCGAGCGTGACAAACTCCTGCGTGCCTATGAGAGCCGTAAAGCGGAACTCAAGACCATAGAGAATAACATGGGCTTCTTCAACGTCAAGAGCTCTGCAGGCAACTCGATGGTAAGAGAGATGGAAAACAAGATCAAGCGTCTGAAAGAAGATATGGCTCAGATTGAACAGAAAATCGCCATTCTTGATGCTGAAGCCTGACAACATGGCGAGAGCCTCAATCAGATAAAACCGCAAGGAAAAAGAAAGGACGCGCGTATTCGTGCGTCCTTTCTTTACGTGACAATCTGCAAAACAATCGCATTCTTCGACAAAACATCAGACAGTTTTGTTATTCTATCATGAAGACAAAATTATTCAGGATTCTTACATATGTTTTCTGCTTCTGCGTGACTGCCGCATATGCGGGGGAGGAGTCTGAAATCATAAGTGGAAGTGACTTCCCGTTTTATATCAAAGAAGCCGAAGCTGGCGATGCTGAGGCTATGCGTCGTGCGGCAGTGTGTTATCAGACAGGCTCAGGTGTTGAAAAAGATTTGCGGAAAGCCTGGGAATGGTATGGCAAAGCCGCAGCAGAGGGCAATACCGAGGCTCAGTATGACATAGGCACTCTTTATCGAGATGCGATAGGCACGGCGCAGAATTACAGAGAAGCGGCGTATTGGTTTCGTAAAGCTGCCTCCAACGGGCATTCGAAGGCGATGATAAATATCGCCCGACAGTTTGCCGAGGGGAAGGGAGTGCTTCAGGATTACCGCATAGCCGCCGAGAATTACTGGCGAGCCGCAGAGCGTGGTGAGGAAGAGGGTGCCTATCAGTTTGCGGTGATGTTGCGCGACGGTATCGGAGTGAAGAAAGATCTTACGCGTGCGTTGAAATATTTCAGGCAGGCGGCAAAATCGGATTACAAGGATTCGGCTCTGCAGGCACGCAGGCTTGAATCGGACGGAATCAGGGGAAATGACAGAAAGCACTAATTAAAATTACTCGGAATATGGCGAATCAGAGAGAACTTATACTTATAAGTATTTCAGGACCGGACAAAAGCGGAATAACAGCGGAACTCACCGGGATTCTGGCGCGTTATGACGCGGATATACTTGACATAGGTCAGGCAGACATACATCATACCCTTTCGCTGGGCATATTGTTCAAGACCGACAGCCATCGCAGCGGAGAGATTCTTAAAGAACTGCTTTTCAAGACAAATGACCTGAATGTGAAGGTCTCATTCAATATCATCAGTGAGCAGGAATACGACAGCTGGGTCTCGCGGCAGGGTAAGAACCGGTATATCGTGACCATTCTCGGAAGGAAGATCACTGCAAGGCAGATCTCTTCCGTATCGGGGATTATAGCAGAGCAGGGTCTGAATATCGAGACAATCACCCGTCTCACAGGTCGTATGCCTCTTGATGAAAGAGAACAGCCTGCGGCTAAAGGCTGTGTCGAGTTTTCCGTGCGAGGCAATATAAACGACAAGGAAAAGATGCAGAGTGATTTCATGCGTCTTGCGTCTGAACTGAATTTCGATATCTCCATGCAGGAAGACACGATGTATCGCCGGAGCCGTCGGCTCATCTGCTTCGATATGGATTCGACCCTTATAAAGACCGAAGTGATAGATGAACTTGCAGACCGCGCCGGAGTCGGCGAGGAAGTGAGACGTATCACGGAATCCGCCATGCGTGGAGAGATTGATTTCAAAGAGAGTTTCACGCAGCGTGTGAGACTGCTCAAAGGGCTTGATGTGTCTGTGATGAAAGAGATAGCGGAAAATCTGCCGATTACCGAAGGTGTCGAGCGACTTATGGAGGTGCTCAAACGTTCAGGATATAAGACTGCTATTCTCTCCGGAGGTTTTACTTATTTCGGCAATTACCTTAAGCAACGTTTCGGGTTCGATTATGTATATGCCAACGAACTTGAGATAGGAGAGGACGGCAGACTTACCGGAAACTATGTGGGAGATATAGTTGACGGTCAGCGTAAGCGAGAACTGCTCAGACTGCTGGCGCAGGTAGAGAATATAAACATAGCGCAGACCATAGCTGTAGGAGACGGAGCCAACGACCTTCCGATGCTTTCGGAGGCGGGTCTGGGCATTGCCTTCCACGCCAAGCCTAAAGTGAAAGCCGAGGCACAGCAGAGTATTTCTACGATCGGTATTGACGGAGTTCTCTATTTCCTCGGTTTTAAGGATTCCTATATAAAAGACTGAAACTGAACTCGTCTTGACTTATTTACGAAAGTTAAAATAATGATATTGTTAATTCTTTTCTCAACCTCAGCGGATCTTTCCGGTTGTTTTCACCCCTCTCATCACCGCCAACCGTAAGGTTGCCGGCTCTTCGAGTGGCGAAAACACCTCGGAAATATCTCGCTGATGTCAAGAAAAAATAAGTCAAGACGAGTTCACTATTTCTTGCCGGTATTTGTTTATAAATAAAAGTACTTTAACAGCTTCTTAAACAATTTTAACATCAGAGTATGGCGAAAAGGGTAATATTGTCGCTTCTGTTGTCGGTTCTGACATATGGAGCCTCAAGCGGTATGAATAATCCTGCCGACAGCATCGGATGCGAAACGGCACAAAGAAAGTGCGAGTCTCGTTTAGGACGTCAGAGTGTCGGACTTGTTCTCAGCGGCGGTGGAGCCAAGGGTATCGCCCATGTAGGTGTGATCAAGGCTCTTGAAGACAATGATATTCCGATAGATTATGTTACGGGCACATCCATGGGGGCTATCGTCGGCAGTCTGTATTCCTGCGGATGGTCGCCGGAGAAGATGATTAAATTCTTTACCGCCCCCGACTTCATATACTGGAGCACAGGCGTTATCAATCCTGACCATAAATATTATCTGATGCAGCCGTCGCCGACACCGCGCTGGCTCACGGCTAACATCAATCCTAAAGACACGACCGGATTCCTGAATCAGATCCTGCCGTCGAATCTGGTCAGTCCGTTGCCGATGAATATAGAATTTCTGAAAATCTACGGTCCCTATACTCTGCAGTGTCAGCGTAATTTCAACAAGCTGTTTGTCCCGTTCCGGTGTGTTACGAGCGATGTCTATCATAAACGCAAGATCGTGCTCCACGGCGGTTCGTTAGGTGATGCCGTGCGAGCGTCCATGAGTTTCCCGTTCGTGTTCAAGCCCATAAAGATGGATGGTGTGCTTGTTTATGACGGAGGAATATACGACAATTTCCCGGTAGATGTGATGCAGACGGCATTCAATCCGGATTTCATAATCGGAGTTTCGGTGTCGGGTGCCGATAAGAAGCCGGAACCAGGCAACGTATATAGTCAGCTGGAAGATATGATTATCCAGAACAATGACTATAGTGTTCCTGCCCGAAACGGCATAAAGATACAGGTGCCGGTGCTTGATTTCGGTGTTCTGGATTTCGCAAAGGCGCGTACTATCTACGATATCGGATACAAGACCGGGCTGGAGATGGTGGATTCCATCAAACGTCGGGTCAGTGCCCGGGTGTCTGTAGCGGAGGTCAATGCCCGCAGGGAACGTTTCGCCTCCCGGACACCGGCGTTGAGATTCGATTCCGTGGTGGTGACCGGTGCTAACGAAGGGCAGGCACATTATCTTGAGCATCTTTTCGAAGGCAACAGGCGTAAGCCTATCGGTATCGGCAAGGTCGAGGATTCTTATTACCGTGCCGTTACCGACGGCACATTGCGCAATCTTCTTCCTCAGCTCGAATCGGGGCGAGACGGTCACAACACACTGCTTCTTGAGGCGACATTACAGCGTCCCTGGTCAGTAGGGGTAGGGGGTTGGATAACCTCGACGGCAAACAGTATGCTTTATGTCGACCTGGGCTATCATTCACTCAGCTTCAACTCTCTTGACCTCAATCTCAGCGGCTGGATAGGGCAGTCATATCTTGCCGGCATGGTCAGCAGCAAATTCACCATGCGCAGTTCCGTGCCCTCTTTCGTTAGAATAGAGGGTGTCATGAGCCGTCAGAAATTTTACGACTCTCAGTTGCTCTTTTATGAGAACTCCACACCTACCTTCATCACAGAAATAGAAAATTTCATACGCGCTTCTTATGAATGGGCGATAGGTATGAAGACAAAAGGTTATGTGAGTCTCGGTTACGGATATATGTCAGATTCCTATTTCCCGACAAATGTTACGGATTATTCACAGACCTCGAAAGACAAGACCCAGTATCAGCTTGGTGTGGCGCGTGTCGGGGTCGAAAGCAATCTGTTGAACGACAATCTTTATCCCAATGCGGGTTATGCATGGAAAGCGGATGTCACACTTAGCTATGAATCATCGCGTTATACACCGCAGGGAGACAGATCGCTGCGCACGTCATATAACGGTGATTGCCGTGCGGCAGTGGAAGGTTACTGGAAGCGTTTTTTTCCGCTGAGCAAAAAGGTAAGACTCGGAGTGATGGGTAACGCGCGGGGCACGCTTCAGCAACTTAAGCAGAACTACACCGCCACGCTGATACATGCGGCGGCATTCGCCCCGACACCCTCCACACAGAACTATTTCAATGAGGCTTTCCGGTCAGACAACTACGTTGCCGCCGGACTGATACCGGTATGGAATCCGTTAGGCAAGTTGCAGCTCAGAGGTGATTTCTATGTGTATTCGCCGATACGTAATCTCGTTGCCGACGGTCCTGCTCATGCGCGTTACGACGGTTGGTTCCGCAAGGCGGAATTCATCGGAGAGTTGGCGGCGGTCTATAATTTCCCATTCGCCAGTCTCTCCCTCTACGGCAACTACCTTTCCTATCCGGCACGCAACTGGAACATAGGCATTAACTTCGGTCTCCTCTTCCACGCCCCGAAACTCCTCCGATAAAAACGCTTGAGAGGTTTCAGAGGTTTTCATACAGCATACATGACATTTCATACAATGGAGGGCAAAACGGATCAGTGTAAATTAAATAAATTGCGAATTTCAGAAGCGATGAAAGATATTGATAAATATAGAAATACTAAATATGATGTTGATTCATGGAGATGGGTTGATCCTCTGCAGTATTCTTATATTTATGATAGATACTATAAAAATATAAATTGGCCATTCAATCTTTTTAAAATTTGCACAATTAATAAATAAGACAAATTATATAAGTACGTTGTACATCATCCTTATGGAAACGTGTGAATAGTTAAAATTTACGCTTGAAATATGGATAGATTGTACTATTGAGGTGTCTTCACTCAACCGGCTACGCCTGCGGGGGAAGGAATAGAAATTTAACTTACCATTTAAGGAAGAGGTAATTTGCTTACTGAATCAATAATGTCCATTCTGATTAAATCCCAGGATTTGCCGAATAGGCAGATGGGGTCAGGTTCATTATCGGCTTTGTCAAAATTCAGCAAGTTCTGAATCATTTCAGCATAGTCATGCGTATAAGGGAATCGGTCAGAATGGCTTTGGATTAAGTAATATAAATCCATTCCAAGATCGAATAGAAGATAATGCAGATCCCAAAAGTCTTTTTTCCTTCCACCTGTATAAATGGCATCAAGTTTCATAATCGCTATTTCTTCAACATCTGCCATTCTTATTCCCTCGATTGTTTCTTCCGGTCTTAAAAAAGGATCATTCTCATACATTAAATCTAATTTGATTATATTATTTTCATCATATCCAATATAGTATGCCCTTCCCATGCCCACAATCTTTTGTTTGTCGTTGCAATCATAAAACGGAAATTTAGATTGAAGGAAATTTTCAATTTTATTGAAATCAATGCTTTCGTATTCAGCATCAGTAAAAAGGTCTATATCGGAAGATAATCTATATCCAAAGCGTAAACATAGATTGGTTCCTCCAACTAATCTGAATGGTTTAAATAAACTGCAATCCATTAATTCATAAAGAATTTCTTTGAGAGCAGGGGTTACAGTTTTTAGATGTAATGGCATAATAGATTATGAGTTATAGACCATAAAATTCATTTATGGCAGATTTTTCTGAAGTATTGCCGTATTGGGAAACGCGGTTAATGATGAAGTTTTTGTTCTTACGCCAATCAAGTTTATTCATGTCAATATCCCAGAACACACATTTGCGTATTATAGGAGTGGTGCCGTATAAAAAAATTGATTTCTGATTCTTGTCTCTTTGAATTATATAATTCTGTAAGTTAATGAGAAAAGATGGCTCATAATTCAAAATCTTTTCAATCTTTATTGCGTATGTGTTTTCAATTGTGCGGTGATTGTTTATGATACGATTTAGTGTTTTATATGATATGCCAATGGATCGAGATAAGGCAATTTGGGAGATCCCTCTTTTTTTGAGATCTCTTTTATTTATTGTTTCTATCGGAATCCCTTTTTTTATATTTT
>ERZ778516.2861-NODE-2861-length-10861-cov-4.719785_pt1 | contig 10861 bp, 9 predicted proteins | sample MGYA00510342_ERZ778516 | MGnify/ENA primary metagenome ERZ778516 (study PRJEB29527, sample SAMN07138961) | mouse gut metagenome | material: feces | host: mouse | place: China:Nanjing | collected 2016-01-25 ...
TAAACTCAACAAGTTTCTCCCAATCAATACTACCATCCTCAAAGCAAAATTCTTGAGTAAACTCCCGGACAAGCCGATTTGAAGCTTTTTGATAGGAAGCATCAAATTCTTCTACATATTTCTCTGGCAGCTTATCCATGAAACGGATCAGCTTTATGTAGAATTCTTCATCTCCGGTCAATTCCGTCAGAAATCCTTGCCTGCCAATTCCATATAGAATTTGGGAAGCCCACGGCTGGATGTTTTCTTCTTTCCGTAGCCATAGCCTACAATCGGGACAAAGCGTTTCTTTGCCTGCTGTGCCAGTTTGCTTGCCGCCATAAAGTTCTGCTCCTGTTTCTTGCGGCTATCTGCATTGAACACACTTGTACCAGATTTTACGGCAATCGCATAGATAGTATTGTCCCGTTCAACCATAATGTCAACGCCTTCTGCCAATGCCTTCTGTCCTTGTGCAGCAGCAGTAGCAATAGGTTCAAAGAAAACATTGCCAAATATTGTTTCCTCGGATGAGGACACAAAGACAGCAAGGATTGCGTCAATAATTTGTGCAGCCCCATTCATAGCCTTCGCCCGGAACAAGTACGGGTTCTTGCGCTTCATAACTTTTTTGATGTTGAGCTTGTCAATATTGCTAATTAAGTTAGTGTAAAAATTATCCAATGCAGTTGCAATTGCTTCTACGATAGCTTCTTCATTGTAATTGCTATTTATTGGCATAACAGCTTCCTCCTATTTCGATAGCTTGCTTCAGTTTTTGATGGATGTCTGTCCCTCTGAATCGTTTTGTGCGGATTTCAGCAGATTGATCCGCAACAGAAAGTACAGCATTGCCCAATGCTAATGCCAGCCCAACCGGTACAGCATTGCCGATCTGTCTGTATTTTGCAACGCTTTCAAGCACCCCGTCAATCACACAAAATTCATGCCGATTTTCACATTCATAAGAAAATCGGTTATCGCACGTTTTCTTTAGTTTCAATTTTTTGCGGCACTCCGGACAAATCAAAATCTTATTTAAAAACATCAGTCCCCTGTCCATACCTGCCGCTTCCCCAATATAGTCATCACCTTCCAAAATATTGTTTACAGTCGTCTTAAATATCCATGACAGATTCAGTAAAGTTTCAATATCTGGCAGGCAAACTCCCGTTTCCCACTTGCTTACAGCCTGCGGGCTGACATTCAACAGTGCAGAAAATTCCGCCTGTGAAAAACCCTCCCTTTTGCGCAGGGAAGCAATCCTAACCCCGACCGCATTCTTGTTAACCATTGTTTTCCCTCCTAATCCATAATCCATAATCCAATTATAGCATGTTCCTCCCCCCGTGAAAATAGAAGGAGAGTTTTAATTTAAGGAGTGAAAACCAACTTCCAGTTTACAGTTGTTTGCCCCAGCTTATTCGCACAAACAATACAAGCCCCCTGTCAATCAAAGGTATTCCCAAATTCCCTGAAAAACTTCCGGATTCCACGGTTTACAACTTCCATTTCCTCCTTCAACTGCGAAAAAGCCTGCGTAATATAATCGCGCTTTCCAGCCTTTGCCGCCTTCTCATGTTCAAACGCCATCAAACCCAGCGTTTCCGCACCAACATTTTTTGCATTGGATTTTAGCGCGTGTACCAGAATCGCATACGACTCGCAGTCCCATGCTGATGCTTCAAGTTTGACAACGCGCTCCGGCATACCCGCCCCGAATTCCTCAAGGATCTCCAGATACATCTCCACATCGTCACCAAAATATGGAAGAGCGCGCGCTGCTTTGATGTGGTGGGCGCACAAAAGCTTCTCACCCGGAAATCTTTCCTCTGCAATACCATCACAGGAATCCTGTACTGCCTGTGAATGGGCAGCCACGATATCCTTATCGAAAACGTTTTCGTTAGAACCATCCCCCGCCGCTTCCTTTTCTTTACTTTCGCGTACAGATTCCGCGTCCTTCTTATCCTGACCATTTTCTTCCCGCCCCGTATGTACCAGTTTTTCCGGAAGGTAAGCACGCACCATTTTCTCAAGGGTGCTCCCCTGCACCGGCTTTGACAAATAGTCGGCAAACCCCTGCGCAATATACTCTTCCTTCGCCCCGGCAACAGCATTCGCTGTAAGCGCAATCACAGGTGTATCCTTTGAAAGATTATCCTCCAGGGCTTTCAACTGTTTTAAAGTTTCAACACCATCCATCTCCGGCATCATATGGTCGAGGAAAATAATATCAAATTCCTGCTTCTGTACCTGGCGCAGACACTCCTTGCCGCTGGTCGCAGTCATAACGCGCACCCTTGTTTTTTTCAACAGTGCACGGAACACATCGAGGTTCATGCGGTTATCATCGACCACCAGGATTTCCGCCTCCGGAGCCGTAAAAGTAACTGCGGCAGCCGCAGCCTCCGAATGAAGTTCATAAGGATTAATCTTCCCGATTGAACGCTCATCCATAATTTCCTGCTCCACGCGGAAAAAGAAATCCGATCCCTTCCCATATTCACTCTGCACTTCGAGGGTACTCCCCATCATATTAAGAAAGGTCTTAGTGATACTAAGCCCAAGTCCCGTACCTTCCACATTGCTGTTTCGCTGTTCATCCACGCGCTGGAATGCCCTTGTCAGTTTATCAATATCCTCCGCCCGGATTCCGATTCCTGTATCCCTTACCGACACATACATAAGGAATTTTCCATCCTGCCCCCGCTCCCCGGCAACAGTGAAGATTATTTTTCCCTTCTCGGTATATTTCACCGCATTGTTTAGCAGATTTAACATAATCTGCTTGATCCTAACCTCATCGCCGTATAAGGCACATGGCAGCTTACTATCTATCTTTAACTCAAGCTTTAAGTCCTTTCCGCGCATGCGCTCCGTAACCAGCAGCACAATATCGCTGATAACCGAACTGAGCTGATATTTAACCGGCACAAGCTGCATGTTCCCCGCCTCAATCTTTGAAAAATCAAGAACATCGTTAATCAGGGACAGCAGGATATTGCCGGATGCTTCAATCTTATGTGCATATTTTTGCACCGCGGACTCCGTACTCTCCCTGCATATCATTTCATTCATACCCAGAACAACGTTTAACGGTGTGCGGATCTCATGGCTCATATTTGCAAGAAAGTCCCGCTTTGCCTGGTTTGCGGCCTCCGCCTGCTCAATCGCGATCTCAAGCTGGACTGTCTGTTCCTCAAGCTGCTTTGCCTGCCTTGCAAGCTGTTTCGTCTGCGCCTCAAGCTCCTCGCTCTTTTTCTTATAGACACTTAGCTGGAAGCGTATCAGCGCACCGATAATTACCGATACAATAATAATACTCTGTATAATATCAAGATACACGCCCAATTCCGTTTCGATGGTAAGCACATATTCCGGGTGAAAATATGAGCCGAGCGCGCACAGCACCACAGCCAGGAAACCGCCAAACAGCGCTATGTAAAACCGCTTCCCCTCAAGAAGCATAAAGTCAAAGACCACGCCCAGCACGAACCAGAGCGGCATGCCACTGTGCATACCGCCATTCGCGAAATAAATCATCGGGAACAAAATCAGGTTTACCCCGACACAGACCATCAGCGCCGCCTTATCAAATTTATTGTTCTTATTCGCGCGGTAAAGCAGATAAAGCAGGATAAGAAAAACCGTTGTGGTTTCAATCACTGAAAGAATCGAAAATTGCAGGATGATCCCAATCAAAGTGGAAACAGTTCCAGCAAATATCCCCCCTATAGTAATCACATTAAAGAGGCGCTGCTCAATCGGCATTTCCTCCGAAAAATATTTTTCCCTGTAAGCACACATCCTGCTTTTTATCCGGTTTTTCATCCTAACCCTCCATGCACTTAAATAGAAAATCTATCCCTCCATGCCAGAGCAACACGCGCCGGAAATTTAGGATTTCCGACTGCGATCCAGGCTTATCCAGGGCTCTGACTCAAACAATCCCCCCTTTGCGGCAGCCTAATCGCCGCCGCCCCCAACTGTAACATATTCCGGCGTTGCCGCATACTCGCTCGTGTTTATTTTCTCTCGCAAAAGCTCCACACCGTCGCGGCGCGTAACCCGGTAGAGTTCCGCCACATAACCGGTATGCGCCTTCTGTGTCACTTTATAATAATCTTCCGGAAGGCTCTCATCCACTGTTACCACCTGCTCCCCCGGTTCGATTGTATCCAAAACAATACTGATAAGCTCAACCTCATTCCCGATATCCTCCTCGGCAGTATGGATGGAGATAGTCAGCTCACCGTCACTTGCCCTCGCCGCAATCTCAACCGGGTAATCATAGTCATTCCTCAGCTTGAGATCCTTGTAATTCCCGGCAATCGCAGCGTCGCGCCCCGGGTCTACATAAGTGACTGCCATGGAATGCGGTGCGCGCTCAACAATTGTCAGCTTCGCGTAAAGAGCCGCATTGTAGAGTGTTGTAGAAATCTGGCAGACACCGCCGCCAATCCCGTCCTCCACCCTTCCCTGCACATAGGTTCCTGCCGGGAAATAACCATTTTCTTCTGTTATCGGCCCAATTGCCGTGCTACATGAAAAAACCTCGCCGGGCTCTATCGTAAGCCCGTCTAAAAGCTCCGCCGCCCGCGCAATATTCCCGGCACGGGAAGTATTTTCCGTGCTGTAATAAGTGGTAAACTCCGCAACAAACAACTTTTTTTCCGGGACTTCTGTAATGTGCGGCGGATCATTATGCGCCTGCACCCCCGGCGTGACCTCCGGCACATAGGCGCGGTCGATCGCCGGCTTGCCCACAAGTTCCTGTGTCGGTGCCACTATATTTTTCTGTGTGTCAAGTTCGGCTCCCGAGTCGTCAAACCAGTCCCTGCTAAGCCTCTGCCTTTGTTCTTCTTTTCTGTCATATTCATCTTCTGCACTGTCCTGCCCACCCGTACATGCCGAAAGCGGCAATGTAAAGATAAGAAGTGCGGCGTAAACCACCTTGCGCCGAAATATTTTTTTTGCCCTGTACTGTGCCATTTTTCCTACACCGTGCCTTTCCCAATGCACATCCGGCATTGACATCCGCACTTATTTTATGTATATTTAAAATAACTATACAGGGAAATAAAGCTAAACGATGGCTGCTAAAAGACCAGCTAACATCGCGATGACAAGCAATGCGACAACAACGGTCGCAACCGTTCTCTGTGACTTTTTTGACCTGAACATCATATAATTTTCCTCCATCAAAATAATTATTAAAAATGAGGTGCCATTATGCCAGTAATTCTCGGATGTACAATTATCCTGATCCTCCTCATCCATTTCAAATCGAGGGACAGCAGGAAAAGCAGGGAAGATTTAGTAAAAGAGTTCTTTCAAAGGGAGCTCGAAGCCAACACCACCCGCAAAAAAGATATCTCGGGACTTAACTATCTGACAATCGACTTCTCCCGTCTGCCGGATCTTAATGGAGTCCCGGACGAAGAGGGTGAAATCGCCGATATTTATAGGACGCTAAAAACCCTTGACGGAAAACAGATGTTAAATCTTTCCGGCATCTCAAACACCGACTTAAAACTCTCCTACGGTGCCGCAAATTTCCAGTTCCTCTCCGGATGTGATGCGCGATTTACCACTTTCGCGCGCAAACTCTATGAGCTTGGCGCACACCTTTCTTCGGCTGGCGAGCAGGAAAAGGCAATAAAGGTACTTGAATACGCAGTCGAAACAGGCAGTGACATCGCCTCCACCTACCGTCTGCTCGGTTCACTCTACACAGAAAGCGGAAATCATACCGCCCTTCTTATGCTGCGCGAAAAAGCGCAGGAACTGCCGGAAACAATAAGGGACAGTGTCCTTCGTTCGCTGGATACACAAAATCCCAACCAGTAATTTTTCTTTATATTAATATGGAGCCGCGGCAGCGCTCCCACTATTATTTGCCACAATCTACCCCATACAGATATTAATGCCCGTACAGGGTAGATTATATCAGAAAATCTGGCGCATGGCAACTTTTAGTTTTTCCCGTTTTTAAGATTGAAGCCTTCCTTTTGTAAAAATAAGCTGGTCAATCATTCTCGAAGCATCGCTTTTTGTCAGGCAGTCCAGTTCTTCTGTATACTCCATCCCGTGATGGCGCAGCAGGTCACCAAGATATTTTTTCTGCCGCGCCGTCATCGGTTCCTGTTTTTTAGGCTTGTAGGAAAGAGGCTGTGCCACAAATTCCCCATAATCCGGGAATTTCCTTCTCAATGCCAGATAGAGCCTGTGCGCACATACTGCATCATCCACAGCGCGGTGTGCGTGTTCCTGCACAATCCCATAATAAGCACAGAGCGCGGACAGGGAGCGGCTTTTTAGTTCCGGGTGGAGCTTTTTGGCAAATGCAAGCGTATCAAGTGCCTCCCTCTCAAACACAAGACCATAACGCAACGCCGCCACCTTGATAAAACTAAAATCAAAGCTTATATTATGCCCGAGCAAAACTGTAGTATCCCGTGCAAATTTAAGAAATTCTGTTACTGCCGTTTTCTCATCCCATCCGCCCGAGAGCATCCCATTGGTAATCCCTGTAAGTTCCGTAATCTTTGGCGGGAGAGGGTTGCATATTTTAATGAGGCAGGAAAATTTTTCCATTTCCTTATCACCCCTGTATTTTACGGCACCGATTTCAATAATCCTATCTTTTTCCGGGCTAAGCCCGGTTGTTTCAATATCCAGTGCCAGATAGTCCATAAACATCCTCTTTCCCTTCTTTTCTCCCTCCAAAAGGTTCGGTCACACAAAACCCCCCATACCCTTTCTTTTCCTGTCCCCGCCGCGCCCTGCATGCACCAGTCAGAAGGTCGCGCACAGTATAATCAAACAGGTAGTCAGCCCCGCATTTTACCGTTTTCCCCGCAGCCGCAGCTTCCATATCATAACAAAAATATGCCACATAACAGCTTCCTTCACCTCCTGCCAGCATCCCAAAAGCAGCGAGAACTTCCCTTCGCTTCTGCTTTCCGTAGTTTAGTGCCCGCTCAATTTGCGCCCGCGCAAATGATGGATGAACTTTGGGCTTTTCCCTGCAATAATAATCAAAAAGAAGACATTCAGCAAAGCAAGGAAGAAAATCTTCTTCGGTTATTATTCCCTGTGCAAACTGGTACAAAATTTCATACCGCGCAAGCCGGTTCTGTTTTACATCAAACAGCCCCTTGCCGCGGTAATAAAGTGCCATCTCTTCAAACATGGAAAACGGGCTTTCAAAGCGGGAAGCAAGATATGGCAGCGCATGGGCAAATTGTCCGCTGTTGTGATAAACCTCGACCATCTCCTCGATATCCTTTAAGCGCAGCACATCGCCATAGGACAGGTATTTTGTGGAAAGCACCTCATATGGCGGTTCCGAACGAAATATTACCCCATGCTCCTCCACCATATCCGCCATTGCCGATCCCTTCAAAACTTTAAGGAAACCAAGCTGCAACTGATCCGGCTTCATGCGGTACACATCATTAAACGACTTTGCAAAGGAAGTATAGTCCTCATAGGGAAGCCCCGCAATCAAATCAAGATGCTGGTGGATATTGCGGTTCTTGTACACCCTGGCAACACACTGCGCCACCTTCCCGATATCCGTGCGCCTTAAAATAGCCTTCAGCGTGCGCGGGTTGGTGGACTGCACCCCGATCTCAAGCTGCACAAGCCCTGGGCGCATCTTTAAAAGCAGCGCAATCTGTTCATCATCAAGCAAATCCGCCGCAATCTCAAAATGAAAATTTGTCACCCCATTGTCATGCGAGAGCAGATAATTCCAGATACGCATCGCATGCTCCCTGCTGCAGTTAAATGTCCGGTCAACAAATTTCACCTGGTTCACACGCGCGCAAAGAAAAGCATCCAGTTCCTTTTCCACCAGCGCAAGATCGCGCAGGCGCAGTGATTTCTCTACCGAAGAAAGGCAGTAACAGCATGAGAACGGGCACCCGCGGCTTGTTTCGTAGTAGATTATCTTGTGTGCAAAATCGGCAAAATCAAGACAGTCTTTGTAGGGGAATGGTATATCGGAAATATTTAATACCTCCCTTGCGGGGTTTGTGATAATCTCCCCCCTCGCACCGCGGTACACAAGACCGCGTATCCCTTCGCATACCTTTCCTATATTTTTACCTGTCCCAGAGGTTTTCTCCTCCCTAAGGTAGGCCCCTGCCAGTTCAGAAAATGTCCCTTCACCCTCTCCCACCATCACACCATCCACAGCGGGCATGGTTATAAGACATTCTTTAGCGTCATAGCTGACTTCGGGTCCACCCAGATAAATATGTATTGCAGGATCAAGCTTCTTATAATCTTCCACCAGTTCTCTTACCATCCGGATATTCCAGATATAGCAGGATATGCAGAGCACCTGCGGGCGCACTTTATAGATGCCGCGCAGAATTTCCTCCGTCCGGTGGTTGATTGTATATTCCCGCAAAAAGATATTCTCCCGGTAATAATCACCATACATCCCCGCCGCCTTTATGGCATACTGGCGCAAGCTGTAAAGCGCAAGGTTTGTATGGATGTATTTTGCATTTATCCCAAGCAGTAAAATCCCCTTAGCCTGTTCCATACGCCCCTCCTCTGAATTTCCCAAAAACAACCTTTATTCCTAAAGTTTCTTCCAAAAATTCCCAATAATATCCATCATGGCATATCTGTTTAAACAACTGATAATCCTCACCAAATTCTTTCATAAACACCTTCCAAACTGGTCTTGCCCGGGCAATGTAAATTCCCGGGCAAACCACAAAATGCTTATCAGCTCCCGCTGCTGCCATAATGCCGCAGGGAAAGCATCCATATTTTTTTGAAAACCAGTAAAAAGCACCCGAAACCAAAGGCACAAGCATAATCAAAAACACCCCTATATCCCCCATTATCATGCGCATCGGCAGGAATGCCACAAACGCAACCGGAAATATAAAAGTAAAAACAAATTGCAGTACCTTAGGATGAATGGTCATCGGGTATTTTGCTATGTCCTTTATCTGCATTGTAAAATTTGCCACATCCGCATTCCCCACCGTAAAAAATGAGAATGAGGAGAGCAGAATGGAAATCCCCGCATAGATAAAACAGCCGGAAACCGCTGCGATAAGGGCGACCGGCAAATACCATGGACTAATTTTAAGTTTTACCCATGAATATATTAGAATCACAATCCCCGTCGCAAACTCACCAAAGGAATCATCATCAAAACCGTCCAGATTCAAACCATAAACAAAAAATACCTGGTACTTATCCCACCCGTTAATCTCTGGAACCAGCTCAAAAATAAACAGGAGCGAGAGAATTTCCGCGGCATAGCTTAACAGCTTGGCAGCAATCCCAAACAGGAAATCCAGACTGTCCACCTCAAGTTCCTTATAGTTGAGCACAAAAAAGAAAATATACATTTTTACATTATTTACTAATTTCTTCCATATTTTCCCCATTGCACTCATCCTCCCTGCACCGTAATATGTCGGATCATCCTTTTGGAAAGCGGAAGATAAATCGCCGCCAACAAAAGATTTCCGATCCAGAGAACCGCCGAGTATGTCGAAAGCCCGTCCACCGTTTTTCCCAGAAAGAGCAGAACCGGGACATAATACATTGATGCAAACGGAAGCCACCCAAACAGTGACAACAGGCGCGCAGGGTAAAAGTGAAGCGGCAGCAGTTCCCCCGACAAAAAGGAAACCACCGTGCCCTTGAAAACGCCGAGCCCCCAAAGATTATTCGTATAATAGCCAAGTGTCCCAACCGTCAGTTCAAGTAAAAAGACAAAAACAAAAGAACCAAAAAGCCAGGCGATAACCTTTGGAAGTGCCGCAAAACAAAACGGCGATACCGGGACGAACAGCAAAAACATTAAAAGCGACGGAAGACCACAAAAACAGAAATCGTAGATGGCTCCCCCGACCGCCGCCGACAGAAATTGCAGTTCCACGCGCACCGGGCGAAGCAGCGCCACAGCGATCTCACCGTTTTTTATAAACTCCCCCAGGGAATCGGAAACACTCAGAGGATACAGGCTTTGAAATACCCGCATCAAAAGAATGTACGCAAGCATATCGGGCAGCGTAAATCCGCCCATATCAAAAAGTTCCTCAAACAGTGCAACATTTTGAACAAAACGCGCGGAATCAATCTGGTAGATCATTTTGAGCAGACGGAACGAGTCCATCGGGGACAAATCCCATTTCAACTGTGAGCGCTGTCCAAATACCACGCCAAGTTCTCTGCTGTTTTGTTCCCTGTTTAAAAACGGGTCGCGCCCAAGTACCCTGAGCGTGCCGCCGCCCGGGTATAAAATCCCCGTCATCAGTTTGACCAGCGTGGATTTGCCTGCCCCGTTATTCCCCACAAGCCCCACGAACTCCCCCTCGGAAACCGAGAAGGTAACGCCCTTTAAAGCTTCTACTGTCTGCTTCCCTGCTCCCTTAAACAACCTCGTAAAAACATTTCCATCTTCCGTATTCTTTACTTTGTATTCTTTCACAAGAGAATTTGCCTCAATCAGGTTTTTGTCCATCCATTCCTCTTTCCGGCAGCCTGCAAACCCTCTCGCAGGACTGCACTAAAAAGCAGTGCGGGAAACTCCTTCCCTTCCTGCCATACAATTAGTTTCCGCTGCGAAAAAAACGCAGTCTTTCTTCATTCCGTTCATGTTTTTCATATCAAATCCCCCATTTCATTCATAATTGCGCGCAGGCCGCTGCCTTTCGGGCAACAGCCTGCGCGGTATGGTTTTATTATAAACAAAAGCTTCAAAAAATGCAAGAAAAATAACACATTTACCATCTATTCTACTTTCGGAAGTTTATCGCGGCAGATGGATAGTTCTTCCTCGGTAGGAATATAATCACTCATTTCACCATTATGGAATTTTCCATATGCCACCATA
>ERZ778516.2864-NODE-2864-length-10850-cov-9.163872_pt1 | contig 10850 bp, 11 predicted proteins | sample MGYA00510342_ERZ778516 | MGnify/ENA primary metagenome ERZ778516 (study PRJEB29527, sample SAMN07138961) | mouse gut metagenome | material: feces | host: mouse | place: China:Nanjing | collected 2016-01-25 ...
GTATATTTTTGTGCGTCCTGACGGATCGGACAGGAATACCTGTTTCTTTCCTTTACATATCAAAGACACGGTGATAAAATGAACATGTATTTGGAACATTTATCCGTTTTGGGAGGCAAAGAGAATGCAGCGGTATTTTAATACAGAGGGACGATGCAGACCGGATATGCATTATATGGTAAGAATCGATGAGAGACTGAAACGGATTCGACAGCGATTTGTGGATCAGGGAAAATATTTTGTAATCAACAGGGGAAGGCAATATGGCAAGACAACTACGCTGATGGCGCTGGCAGAGGCTCTGAAAGAGGATTATGAGGTTTTCTTCATGGATTTTCAGATGATGAGTTCTGCCAATTTTGAAAATGAGTCTGCTTTTGTCAAAGCGTTTATTGAATACATGGAAGATCTGCTGTCCGGAAAGAGAAGAGCAGGAGACAGAATCAGCGAGGGGGCATTTTGCAGCCTGCTTTTACTGAAAGAACAGGAAACCGTTTCCATGGATAAACTGTTCAGAGGACTCAGCAGGATCTGTGAAACATCAGAAAAGCCGGTTGTGCTGATGATTGATGAAGTAGACAGTGCGTCAAATAATCAGGTGTTTCTTGATTTTCTGGCGCTGCTTCGCCGGTATTATCTGGACCGGGAGAACAGTCCGGCTTTTTATTCTGTTATTCTGGCAGGAGTCTATGATATTAAAAATCTCAGGCTGAAAATACGGTCGGAGAAGGAACACAGATATAACAGTCCCTGGAATATTGCTGCCAGATTTGAACTGGATATGAAATTTTCGGTAAAAGAGATTGCTTTCATGCTGGAGGAGTACGAAGCAGAACATCATACGGGCATGGATATGGAAACGGTTTCCTCCTGTATCCACGAATATACGTCGGGATATCCGTATCTGGTGTCCGCAGTCTGTAAGATTCTGGATGAAGAACTGCCGGAAAGTGATAAATTCAGAGAGAGCAGTGACATATGGACGAGAGAGGGGATTTCTGAAGCTGTCAGCATGCTTCTGGACGAAAACATCCCACTTTTTGACAGTATGATAAAGCAGATTTATGAATATCCGGAAATGAAGACCATGCTGCATGCGATTTTGTTTCAGGGAAAACGTCTGACCTACAATCCGGACAATCCAGCCATTAATCTGGCGTTTATGTTCGGCTATATTGTCAACAAAGAGAAGATGGTGCAGGTTGCAAACCGCATCTTTGAGATGCGGCTGTATAATGCCTTTCTGTCTGAAGAGGAGTTGACCGCAGCGATTTACCATGCGGCACAGGAAAACCGGAATCAGTTTTTGGATGGAGTTCAGCTCAATATGGAGCAGATACTGAAAAAATTTGTAGAATATTTTACAGATATCTATGGAGAAAACGACGAAAGATTTGTTGAAAGTCAGGGGCGAAAACTGTTTTTGCTGTACCTGAAGCCGATCATAAACGGTACAGGGAATTATTATATTGAAGCACAGACCAGAGACTCCAGACGGACGGATGTAATCATAGACTATCACGGAGAACAGTTTATTGTTGAATTAAAAATATGGCGCGGCAACGAGTATAACGAAAGGGGTGAACAGCAGTTTTCAGAGTATCTGGATTATTACCATCAGAACAAGGGGTATCTGCTCAGTTTTAATTTTAATCAGAAGAAAAAGCCAGGAATGAAAGAGATCCGGATTGGTGATAAAGTGATCGTGGAAGCGGTGGTCTGAAATGAAGGAGATGATGAATGGAAAAAGAGTAAGAAAGTTTCCGGTATTTCTGGATATCGCAGAGAAAGAGATTCATGTTTACGGAGCCGGAAGGATCGCAGGCCGGAGAGTGGAGACGCTGCTTTTATTTGCTCCCTGTCTGACGGTTCATGCACCGGAGGTCTCCGTACCGCTTCAGAAAGCGGCTTCGGAAGGAAAGCTTCGGATACAAAGAGAAGTCTATCAGCCGGGAAGTATTCCTGCAGATGCATTTATGGTGCTTGCAGCGACGGATGATTCCGCTGTGAATAACGGTATATATGAAGAATGTCAGGAGAAAGGAATCCTGGTCAATGTGTGCAGCGACCGGACCCGATGTGATTTTCATTTTCCGGGGATTGCGGTAAAAGAGGATCTGGTGATCGGGATCAATGCCGGCGGAAAAGACCACAGTCTGGCAAAAAAGTGGACAGACAGAATAAGGAAAGAGGTAGAAGAAGATGGATATGATAATCAGGCCGAGAAGGCTTCGGACAACGGCAACCTTAAGGAAGATGGTGCGGGAGACACGGATGGATAAGAGCTCTCTTGTATATCCGATGTTTGTCAAAGAGGGAGAAAATATCAGAGAGGAGATTCCGACCATGCCGGGACAGTTCCGGTACAGCGTGGACCGGATGCCGGAGATTCTGACAGAGATGGCGGATGCCGGAGTGAAAAATATCATGCTGTTCGGAATTCCGGAGCATAAGGATGAAGCGGGAAGCGGAGCGTATGCCTGTGACGGTATTATTCAAAAGGCTCTGGAAAAGGCGAAAAAAGAGGTTCCGGATCTGTTTTATATCGGGGATGTCTGCATGTGTGAGTATACAAGCCATGGACACTGCGGCATTCTGAAGGGAGAATACGTGGACAATGATCTGACGCTGGAGAAGCTTTCACAGATCGCAGTATCCCAGGTGCAGGCGGGAGCGGATATGGTGGCTCCTTCCGATATGATGGACGGGCATATCCGCGCGATCCGCGAAGGACTTGACCGGAACGGGTTTGTGACCACGCCGGTCATGTCCTATGCGGTCAAATATGCTTCTGCATTCTACGGGCCGTTCCGGGATGCGGCGGGCAGCGCACCGGCCTTTGGGGACCGCAGGAGCTATCAGATGGATTATCATAACCGGCGGGAGGGGATGAAGGAAGCGCTTCTGGATATTGAAGAAGGTGCGGATATCATCATGGTCAAGCCGGCCATGTCCTATCTGGATATGGTGCGTGAAATCAAGGACGCGACGGATGTACCGATGGCGGCATACAGCGTCAGCGGAGAGTATGCCATGGTGAAGGCGGCAGCCAGGCTGGGTTATGTGGATGAAGCTTCGATCCTCTGTGAGATGGCAGCATGTGCCTATCGTGCAGGCGTCGACATCTATATGACCTATTTTGCAAAAGAGCTGGCTGAATTTATGGAGGAAGGGAGAATCGGATGATGACAAGATCAGAAGAGCTGTTCCGGGAGGCTGAAAAGCTGATTCCGGGAGGAGTGAATTCCCCGGTCCGTGCGTTCAGGTCTGTGGGCATGACGCCGCGGTTCATCGCGTCGGCAGAGGGAGCGTATCTGACGGATGCGGACGGAAACCGTTATCTTGATTATATCGGTTCCTGGGGGCCGATGATTCTGGGACATGCGAACCCGCTGGTCCTTGAAAAAGTAGAAGAAGCCTGCAGGAAAGGTCTGAGCTTCGGAGCAGCAACGGAAGCAGAGGTGGATATGGCCCGGCTGATCTGCAGCATGGTGCCGTCCATCGAAATGGTGCGTATGGTGAATTCCGGTACGGAAGCGGTGATGAGCGCCATTCGTGCGGCAAGGGGCTATACAGGAAGAGATAAAATCGTCAAATTTGAGGGATGCTATCATGGGCACAGTGATTCCATGCTGGTAAAAGCCGGTTCCGGCGTTATGACTGCCGGGGTGCCGGACAGCTCCGGAGTGCCGGCAGGATGCACGCAGGATACCCTTTCTGCGGTATATAATGATATTTCCAGTGTGGAAAAACTGTTCGATGCCTGCGGCAGTGAGATTGCAGCAGTCATTGTTGAGCCGGTGGGCGCCAATATGGGAGTCGTGCTTCCGGAAAAAGGGTTTTTGGAGAGGCTGCGCAGTCTCTGTACGGAAAACGGGACCGTGCTGATCTTTGACGAGGTGATCACCGGATTTCGCCTGGCACGGGCAGGAGCACAGGAATATTTCGGGATTCAGGCCGACCTGACCACTTACGGCAAGATTATCGGGGGCGGCATGCCGGTGGGCGCCTATGGAGGAAAGCGTGAGATCATGGAAGTGGTCGCTCCGGTGGGCAGCGTCTACCAGGCCGGCACTTTAAGCGGCAACCCGGTGGCCATGGCAGCCGGGCTTGCACAGCTTACGTATCTGAACGGGCACCCGGAGGTCTATGATCAGCTTGAGAAAATGGGGGAACGGCTCTATGGGGGCATGGAATCCATGTGCAGAGAACTTGCGCTTTCCTGTCAGGTGAATTACGCAGGATCTCTTGGCTGTATGTTCTTTACCCGGGAGAGCGTAACGGATTACAGAAGCGCGAAAAGTTCCGATACAGAGGCGTTCTGCGGTTATTTCCGCCATATGCTGGAAAACGGCATCTATACCGCGCCGTCCCAGTTTGAAGCGATGTTTCTCTGTACCGCTCATACAGAAGAAGACATTCGTTTCACGTTGGACACTATGCACAAATATTTTGAAAAACACGGCTGAACCCTATTAACAAACGACAGAAAATGTGGTAAAATTACCATAGCTGTGAGTAGAGTGCAGATTTCGAAGAGACTTCATGAGAGGAGCATCTGTAGTATGGACCAGAAAAAATATGTGGCCTATGTGGGGACGTATACCCACGGCAGCAGCAAAGGCATTCATATCTATGATCTGGATGTGGAGAATGGAAGGGCTGCGGAACGTAAAGTCGTTCCGATCAACAATCCTTCCTATATTAAGAAATCACATAATGGAAAATATTTGTATTCGATCTCGGATGAAGGCGTCCAGGCGTTCCGAATCCTTCCGGACGGAGATCTGGAACCGATGAACGGTGCATCGATCCATGGCATGAGAGGGTGCTATCTGTCTACGGACCGGGAGGATCGTTTCCTGTTTGTGGGCGGCTGGCATGACGGCAAAGTGACGGTTATGCGTCTGAATGAGGACGGCACGGTCGGCGGGATGGCCGACGACATTTTTCATAAAGGGCTGGGAAGTGTGGCAGAGCGGAATTTCCGCCCCCATGTGAACTGTGTGAACATTACGCCGGATCAGAAATATCTGTGTGCAGTGGATCTGGGCGTGGATCAGGTAAAGATTTACAGGTTTAACCATGAGACCGGGAAGATCAAGCTGATTGACATCCTCCGCTGCGAGCAGGAGAGTGCGCCGCGCATTATCAAATTCAGTCCGGACGGCAGATTTGCCTATCTGATCTGTGAACTGAAGAATTATATCAGTGTCTATTCCTACCGCGATACATCAAGAGGGCCGGTGTTTGAACTGATCCAGACCGTACACACCAGAAGCAAATATCATTCGCAGGTAAGCGCCGCATGTGTACTCCGGTTTTCCAAAGACTGGAAGTATGTGCTCTGTTCCAATGCGGGCGACAACACCATGGGGATCCTGAAGGTGGACGAAGAGACCGGAAAGCTGGAGATGATCTGTATCCTGCCTGTGAGCGGAGATTATCCGAAGGCGGGAGATTTTTTCCCGGACAACCGTCATTTTATGTCGCTGAATCATGAGACAAACAGTATTACAATCTTCCGGATCAACTACGAGGAAAAGTATTTCAGTATGTGGGGCAAACCGATCAAAGTGGAGACGCCCAACTGCATTCTGGTGTCCGAAGCCGGGCAGCAGCCATGATTGAGAAAGTAAAGCTGTCTGTACAGCGTTACAACTATATACAATATCTTTAAGAAAAGGAGAATGATAATATGAATTTTATCGTTGAGACATCAGCCCGTCACGTACATGTTTCCCAGGAGGATCTGGAGACTTTATTCGGCAAAGGCTATGAGCTGACAAAGAAGAAAGACCTTTCCCAGCCGGGGCAGTATGCATGTAATGAGAAGGTGACGATCGTAGGCAGCAAGAAAGAGATGGCTGCTTCCATCCTCGGACCGGTCCGTCCGGCAAGCCAGGTGGAGATCTCCCTGACGGACGCACGTTCCATCGGCGTGGACGCTCCGATTCGCGAGTCCGGTGACGTGGCAGGCAGCGGCGCATGCAAGCTGGTCGGCCCCTGCGGCGAAGTGGAGCTGAAGGAAGGCGTGATTGCAGCAAAGCGTCACATCCATGCAACTCCGGAGGATGCAGAGAAGCTTGGCGTAAAGGACAAGGATGTGGTGTCTGTAAAGATCAATACCGACGGCAGAAGCCTGGTATTCGGTGAGGTAGTCGTACGCGTAAGCCCGAAATTCGCTCTGGCCATGCACATTGATACCGATGAGTCCAATGCGGCAGGATGCGGAAGAGAAGTGTACGGTGAGATCGTTAAATAATTTCAGAGTGTTATAACAGCATCCTTTCGGAACTCTTTGAGTATCGGAAGAGAAGCTGGAAAATTTTAAACAGGAGAATACATAATCATGAAAGTTTTAGTTATCAACTGCGGAAGCTCTTCTCTGAAATATCAGCTGATTGATATGACGGACGAGAGTGTAGTAGCAAAGGGTCTGTGTGAGAGAATCGGTATTGAAGGTTCGGTATTGACTCACCAGCCGACTGGCAAGGACAAATATGTGACCGAGCAGCCTATGCCGGATCACAAGGTTGCGATCGGACTGGTTCTGGATGCGCTTCAGGATCCGGTGCATGGCGTGGTGAAGAGCACGGACGAGATCTCGGCAGTCGGTCATCGTGTGCTTCATGCGGGTACCAAATACTGTGAGTCTATTGTTGTGAATGAAGATGTAAAACGGGTTATCAAAGAGTGTTTCGACCTTGGACCTCTGCACAATCCGGCTAATCTTATGGGTATCGAGGCCTGCGAGGCGGTTATGCCCGGCAAGCAGAATGTGGCCGTTTGGGATACCGGTTTTGGCATGTCCATGCCGGAGAAAGCATATCTCTATGCAATACCTTATGAGTACTATGAGAAATATGAAATCCGCAGATATGGCTTCCACGGAACCAGTCACATGTTTGTATCCGGCGAGGCGATCAAATTCGGCAATCTTGATCCGGAGAAAGCAAAAGTGATCGTATGCCATCTGGGCAACGGAGCTTCCATCTCTGCTTCCGTCGGCGGAAAATGTGTGGATACCAGCATGGGTCTTACTCCTCTGGAAGGCCTGATCATGGGAACCAGAAGCGGTGACGTTGATCCGGCAGTCTGCCAGTTTATCTGCAATAAAGAGGGCATCGATATCAACGAGATGCTGAACATTCTGAACAAGAAGTCCGGCGTGCTCGGTATCAGCGGGGTGTCCAGCGATTTCCGTGATATTGAAGCGGCCAGAGCAGCAGGCAATGAGAGGGCGGCAGCGGCGCTTGAAGCATTCATCTATCGTGTAGTGAAATATATTGGCGCTTATGCGGCAGCCATGAACGGTGTAGATGCCATTGCCTTTACTGCTGGCGTCGGCGAGAATGATATGAAGACAAGGAAGGCAATCTGCGAGTATCTTGGATATCTCGGCGTTGAGATCGATGACGAGGCGAACAATGTCCGTGGCGAGAGAAGAGTGATCTCTTCTGCAGATTCCAAAGTAAAGGTCATGCTGATCCCGACCAACGAAGAGCTGGCGATTGCAAGAGAGACTCTGAGACTGGCAAAATAAAAAGTGTGAATTACAGGCTGCAACAAAAACGGGCAGGAAGTCAATAATTTCCTGCCCGTTTTTCTATGGATTTAAAGCTGTTTTTTATTGAAAAGTCTGATGGCAGTCAGTAAACCAAAAACAGAGATCATGACGGATATCAAAGCTGGTATTATAAAGTCCGCAGGAACTGCTGTGCCGGAAATCAAATCCACATTTTTGGATGTCAGGATAAATGGATGGAATCTGGCGATCGGTTCAGCCATACCAGCCAGCGACAGAAGGGCAGCCATACCGCCTGTAAAGAGGATGCTTGTGAACGTCTGCCGGAACATGACGCAACCAGTCATCAGAATGCTTAAATAAAGGAATCCTGAGAGCCAGAGTGCAGACGCGGCCAAAGCGACATGGGAAAGAGTTCTGTCGTTCCATAAAAGAGCGGTGCAACCGTAAGTCGCGGCGTAACTGGTCCAGTAGCTGACAGTCATAAGAACAGCTGCTACCGTATATTTTGCAAGAATGACAGCTTTGCGGGACAGCCCTTTTGTCACCATCAAAACCAGGGTGCCTTTGGAATATTCATTTGACAGACTGTTGCCGTACAAAATGATAAATGCACTGAAGCCAACGCCGGACATGTTTTTATAAAATTGTTTCCATGCGTCCAGTGCGGCCGGTTCGGAGCTCATTTCCATATCTTTGGCTAAAGCCGATAAAATTTCCGGTGTATATTTTGCAAGGAATGCGCTGGTAATGCCGAAAATCAGAAAGACTGCAAACAAAATAAGAAATCGATAATTTTTCATGTTTTCTGTAAATTCTTTTTTCACAAAAGCAATATATCCACTCATTTCACTACCTCCAAAAACAGACTTTCAAGGGACGGTTCCATAAGTTCTATCTTCACTGGACGGATACCTGTTGCTGCAAGAACGCCGAACAGAGATTGCTGTACGGTTTCCATGCTGCGGCTGTGCAGTATGATTTTCCTGTTATTTTCCTCCGAATCAGGCAATAATGGCTCTATGAACTTCTGCTTCTTGAAAAGTTGTAAATCTCTATCCGTGGAAAATTCCAAGAGCAGGCGGTCATGTCCATGCAAAGCCTTCATTTCTGCAAGTGTTCCGCTGACAGCGATGTTTCCCCCGTGCAAAAAGGCGGCATGGTCGCAAATACGTTCTACATCCGAGAGAATATGAGTAGAAAACAAAACGGTTGTCGTTCTGCTGATTTTATGGAGAATATCTAAAATTTCTTTTCTTCCTGTGGGATCCAGCGCACTCGTCGGTTCGTCACAGATCAGAAGCGACGGATGCGTAAGCAGTGCCTGTGCAATTCCCAGTCGCTGCTTCATACCGCGTGAAAATCCTCCGATCGGTTTCGTCACACCGTTTAATCCTGCAAGTGAAAGAAGTTCCTGTCCGCGTTGTGATGTTTCGGATTTGGATAAACCAATTATATCTCCGCAAAGCTTCAAATACTGTGCCGGCGTCATATAGTTATAGAATTCCGGAACGTCCGGCAAATATCCGATATATTGATTTGTTTTCGTTTGCCCGAAACGGACAGGCTCATGACAAACATGAATTTCTCCATCGTCTGGCTGCAACAGTCCAAGTACCATTTTCATAGTCGTTGTTTTCCCCGCTCCATTTTTTCCGATAAAGCCGAAAATACTTCCCTCTGGTACGGACAGATTGAGATGGTCGATGACTTTCTGTTTCCCAAAACTTTTAGACAGGTTTTGTATTGTGAGGACGTTCATTCGCGCTCCCCCTTTCTAAAAGGCAAAATAAACAATCTGGCTTCCATGATTTTCCTCCTGTATTTTTATTGGTATCATATCAATAATATTATCATAATGAGAATATAAAGTCAATAAAAAACCGTCCAATAACAGGAACGGTTCATCTGGCTGTCTTTTTTTCTTCCGGAGAGATGATTATACCAATCGTCCGTAATTTACGGTCCGGCTTTGGTTCGTTGTTTTTTACCGCATCGATGATCTGTGAAATACCTGTTACAAGGGCAGTTAATTCTTCATCAGAAAGATAAAGAGGGGAAAGGGAAAAACCTGTCATATCTTTTTGGATATTGATATCCGGAGATTGACAATATTGTTGAAACTGCCTTGCAAAACCAATGATATACTGCATGAAATACTGCATATAAAGTTCGCCGGAATTTTCTTCCATCATTTTTTCCATATTGCTGTTGATATCAGATGCAAGCGCATAGGTCTTTTCTACGGTGCCGCGCACCTGTGTTTCTTCTATCACCTGCAGGATACCGTCGCTCAGCATTTTTTTGAGATGTCTGTATAGAGTAGCCTGTGGAATATCGTTATAGATATCAGACAGGTGCCTGGCAGTTGCTTTCCCTTGCGAATGTATTTCAAGCAGCAATTTACATTTTACCGGATTTGTAATGCAATCCATAAGTTTATCGGTCATCTTTCATCCCCCTGCTTTGATATATGAAAATATTATCATTTTAATATTAAAAAGTCAATCGATACCAAATTTCCTCCTGCTCGACGGATACAAAGTCGTTTAAACCTGTATCTTTGCAGGAAAGCGCTTCCTGCAGGACCTGGGAAAAATCCGTGTAGCCGGTGCGCGGACAGATTATATGACAGGGAATTGATTGTGTCTGAAGTGAAAGAAGAAAATGAGCTTTTCGAAGATGATACTGAAGACTGTTTTTACGAATGGTCAAGTGAGGATGGAGAATGTGGTATATGTCCGTGGTGTGGCAAGAAAATAGAATACAATGAAGAAAATAATTTGTAGATAAAATTTGCATTTCATTCTGGAAATTTTTCTATTTGCTCTTGATTTTACAACATATAAGTTGTAAAATTAGAGGAAATAACAATGAAAAGGATGATATGTGAATGATATTACATAATTATCAAACAAATTCTGGTAAAGATTTGATTTTAAATTATATCAATTCTTTACCAGATGATGAAAAAATAGACGGATTTTCAGTTTTGGAATGTTTAGAAAAGGGAGAATTGGACAAAATAAGGTATAAATGCTGGAAAAAGAAAATTTACGAAGTCTATTTTTTCAAACACAATCGTATATTTTATATTATAGCTGATAAAAATAATATTTATTTGCTGCATGCTTGTAGAAAACAGAAAAATAAGACAGAAAAAAAAGATAGTAAAATTGTGATTAATAGAGCAAAAGAGCTGGAGAAGATATTAAGGAAGACATTTATTTGAGAATAGATTAAATATTTGATAATGAGGACGAGAACAATTATATAAAATATTCTACAATCAGATAGATTTATTCTGGTTGTAGAGATGTTT
>ERZ778516.2867-NODE-2867-length-10845-cov-14.181742_pt1 | contig 10845 bp, 10 predicted proteins | sample MGYA00510342_ERZ778516 | MGnify/ENA primary metagenome ERZ778516 (study PRJEB29527, sample SAMN07138961) | mouse gut metagenome | material: feces | host: mouse | place: China:Nanjing | collected 2016-01-25 ...
TCTTCTTCATTCTGGACAGATACTCATCCGGCTTCATACCATCTGCTGTCTTATACTTTTTCGCATTGCTGTCGTACTGTTTTTTATATGTGCTGTAATCATATCCCATGACCCGTATGGGCATGGCATAATGGATATGCTCCTGACTTTCCAGACCCAGCATGACAAATTCTACTCCATGTGTTCTGGATCTCTTCTGTATCTTTATGTTATCCCTGGACGCTTTGATACTCTCTGCATATTTTCGATGCTCCAGAATGACAGACTCTTCCGTGTCCACATCCTCCAGCTCCTCCGCCCGGATCACCGGTCTCCCGTCAAAAAGAACGGCATTGAAAAAATCTGCAAACTGATCATTATTGCGCCAGTAATTCTTCAGTACAGTATCCGGCTTCAGGTCCTGCGTCTTCGCCATACTGTATTCCTTTCCCTTACTGATTTCAGTATACTATTAAGATGTCCTCATTTCAAGCCAAACAGCCGATTTTCAGATAAACAGCCCTTCATTCTATCAATATAATCTTTTCTTCCAAGTCTGTTTTTCTCAAATGGATAAAGCTTTGTACCATAATGAAGGTCAAAATAAATGCAGCTCTCGCATGCGGCGATTGCTGCACATCCCCCCATCTTCATCATGGGATCCGTAAACCAGTCCTGACACCCGCCGTATAAATGTTCGACTTGAAAATAATCCAGTTCTTTTTTCATCTGATCTCCGTAAAAAGGGCATTGTAAAATGCCCTTTTCTCTGTCATTCTGTCTTTTTTCAGCCGTCACCCGCAGGTATGCTCCCCACATCCATGGTTTCCGCAGTTTCCGCCGTGATGCTCTCCATGATGGTTGCACTGCACATTGGGGTTGTAGTCCAGCTCCCCTTTCAGAAGCGCCTCCACCGCCGCATCCGCATCGCCGGATACGCCGCCGTAGAGCCGGATCCCGGCTGCTGCCAGCGCGTTCTGTGCGCCTGCGCCGATCCCCCCGCAGATCAGGGTATCCACCTGCTGTTCCTTCAGAAATCCCGCCAGCGCTCCGTGCCCGCTTCCATTTGTATCCACAACCGTAGAGGATACCACTTTTCCATCCTGCACTTCATACACCCTGAACTGCTCCGTATGTCCGAAATGCTGAAAAATCTGTCCGTTCTCGTAAGTCACACCAATCTTCATCGCCTGATGACCTCCTTTTTTCTGAATTCTTTTCAGGTTCTATTATATACAGAATATCCGGGGACATCAACATCTTCCTTACGAAAATCCCCTCTGCCTCAGTTCCCCGGCAATTTTTTCATAAACCGGCAGCTTCACTCCGTATTTTCTTCCCATCCGGACCACTTCGAAGATCAGGCCGTCCATCTCGGAAGCTTTTCCTTTTTTCACATCCCGCTGCATGGAGGTGGATGCTTCTGGTGTCAGGCTGTCCAGAATATCCAGATTCGTCTGCACGATATCCGTTTCAAAGTGAATCCCCATAGCCGCTGCCAATGCATCGATCTCTGCAATCAGCGCCGCAAAAGTATCCCGAACCTTTCCCGGCTTCTGCATCTCTCCTGCCATGGCGTCATAGTACTGCCCGCACGTCGCTGCCGGTGAGACATACGAAAATTTCTGCAGTGCATCCCGCTGTATATTATCTGATAATATACCTGCAATTCCGCTGTCGTCCAGGTCCTTTTTTACTTCTGCCAGAACCGCACGGTACTCTGAAGGTTTACGCACTCCAAACACCACCCGGAAGATGTCGCCGTTCTGCCACAGACAGCCCGGTTCTTTGATCTCCGCCGCAATGTAGATACATCCGTCTGTTACCAGAAGTTCCGGCAGCTGTTCCTGGAGCCTGCCGCCGGTCCCGTAGATGTTCAGAATCGGTATGACCACAGTCTCCGGTCCTGCCACTCTGCGGATAAACGGCACCGTCTCCTTCAGAGAATAGCCCTTCACACAGACAAAGACCACATCCGGCTGCTCCCCATAATGCTCCATATCTGCCGCCTTCACAGGCTTTACTGTATAATTTCCTTTTTTTGTCGTCTCCATGCGAAGCCCGTCCGCCTGCATGGCCGCCAGATGCGCGCCCCTTGCAATCAGCGTCACATCCTTTCCTGCCTCTGTCATATATGCCCCGATACATCCGCCGGTCCCTCCGGCTCCGATTATCAGATATTTCATAGCTCTGTTTCCCCTTTATTTTCTGTTTTTATCATCCTGTGTTTTCATAACAGTCTCCTGGCCTTCCGTATCAGGAAAGTGTTCCGGCATTCCCTGAGATCATGCTGTTTTATCCGGCTTTTCCTTCCTCCGCTGTATCTTATGAGGTTTTCATTCCTTCCTCATAGAACCGGCACCCGCAGCGTCCGTTCTCTTTGACCGCATACAGAGCCGCATCCGCTTTCTGATACAGGTCGTCCGTAAAACCGTTCTCTGAAAATGCTCCGCCCACACTTAAAGATACCTGCGGCAGTCCGTCGTTCGGATGCATCAGCCGGTCATTCATCTCTGCGATCTTCCGCTCGACCGCCCCCTGCATCTCTTCCGACATGCTGGTCAGGATAACTGCGAATTCGTCCCCGCCGATCCGCGCCGGATAGTCCGTAGCGCGAAATCCATCTTTCAGAAATGCTGCCACTTTTTTCAGCACCTGATCTCCAACTTCATGGCCATACCCGTCATTGACCAGCTTGAATTTGTCCACATCAACAATCAGAAGGCCCAGCGCCACATCCTTCACCCGGAACATGTTTTTCAGCTGTTCAAATCCGCCCCGGTTCACGATACCGGTCAGCGGATCGTGCTCCGCCCGGTAACGCAGCATGGCTTCATTGGCATTTTTGATCTCGAAAATATCATTGTATGTAAGCGCCAGATACTTAAATTCATAGGAACCGGTGATCTCCATCATTTTTTCTTCTTTGATACAGTTGACATAAACCCGAAGCGGCTTGATAATCAGCATGATAATCAGAAGAAACGTGGCAATCGTCTCCACAAAAAGTATGCTGATCAGCCTCCGCTGAATGGCCATCGTAGATTCCAGCTCTTCTGCGTCTCCCAGCATCTGCTGATGCGTCATCTCATGAATACTCTCCGCGGAACTGTTCACACTGTCGGAGATCCGGGTCTTCACTTCCTGATAGGAGGTTCCGAAGACGATCTCCCTTGCCTTTCGGATCATCTCCTCCTGACTCATATTCTGATCCCCGTCGTTCAGAGGAACCGCCTGTACTTCCTCCGGCAGACGGTCTTCCGGATATCCCTGCGCCTCCGAGATCAGCCGCATGGCATAGATCTCATCGTTCATCAGATCGTTGGAATGCCCAAGCGCCTCCGCCAGATACTCATACGCCTTATTTCCTTCATGACTGGTCTTAAGCTCCTCCAGCGCCGTCTCTCTGCGCTTTGTGACGTTTGCTTCCGTAAAATACGCTTCCATATATTGCGGTTCCAGCGTCACGGTGTAGAGCCGTACCTGTTCCGTCAGATAGGCCGATCCGTCTGTCAGGAGTGCCTCATTTTCCTCAAAGGCAATATAGTCGTCCATTGAACTGTGTACATCCTTATATCTGTCCGAGACACGGACAGTGGCTGTAATCAGCAAAACATACAGTGCACAGGATATGAATATCATAATCATATTCACTGTACTGATCCGAATCCCTCTGACCTGTTTCTTTTTCTTCTCTTCCATGCCGTTTCCTCCATAAACTGTATGATCTTCACTCCCTGATCTGTGCCCGGCTGCCTCCGTCCCGGTCCTTTGTAACCACGATCTGCCGGTCGATCCGCTCCTTCAGCTCCGCCACATGGGAAATGATCCCCACCAGCCGGTTGCCCTCCGAAAGCGCGGACAGCGCCCGGAGCGCCTGCCGGAGGGACTCCTCGTCCAAAGACCCGAAGCCCTCGTCCACAAACATGGTATCCAGCCGGATTCCGCCTGCAGAAGACTGTATCTCATCCGAAAGCCCCAGCGCAAGAGACAGGGACGCAAGAAAGCTCTCCCCGCCGGACAGGGTCTTTACGCTCCTCCGCGTGCCGTTATAGTGGTCGATCACATCCAGCTCCAGCCCGCTCTGGCGCCGGTTATTATCCGCCTCTGCTCTTCGTTTCAGTTCGTACTGTCCGCCGGACATGACCATAAATCGTGTATTGGCCCGGACAATGATACGGTCAAAATACGTCATCTGAATATAGGTCTCCAGCATAACCTTCTCCTGCCCGGAGAGATTGCCGTTGGCGGTGCTGGACAGCGCCTTCATCCATCCCCACCTTTTTTCCGTATCCGACAAAGCTTCCGACTGGCAGCGGATGCGGTCCAGCGCAGTGGTATTGGCAGCAAGCCGGCTGCCCGCATCCGTCAGACAGTCCTGAAGCCTGCCATACTGCTCATCCAGCGCACTGCATCTGATATGCAGCTTCTCCTGATCCAGTTTTGGTGCTTCCTTCAGCTGTCCTTTCAGAGAGAGGACCTGGCCCCTGCAGTGACTGATCTCATTCTGTGTATTCTGATACGCAGCTTCCGCCTCTTTCCATGCCTGCTCCAGTCCGCTTTTCTGCTCTGACAGTTCTGAAATCCTGTCCTCTGCCTCTTTTCTGCTCTTCAGACTCAGAGATGCGGCGAGCTTCTCTGTCTGTTCCAAAAGCGTTTTCATCCTGGCTTCCCGTTCTGCAAAGGCAATTCTCTCACAGCTTATGGCTTCTTCTGCCTGCCGAAGGGACGCTTCTTTTTCCGGGATCCCGGTATCCAGCGCCTGTTTTCGCTTTTTCCGCATCTGTTCTTCCTGAACCAGAGCCTTCAGTTCTTCCATTTTCTGACGGTTCTCTTCGCACTTTTGGCAGACCTTCTCCTCTGCTTTTTCAAAGCTGCAGCCATCCAGCAGTTCGGAGAGCTTTTCCTCAATATCCCCGCGCTTTCCATTCATATGGCCCAGGGCGGTTCCTGCGGCGGCGCTTTTTTCAGACATGTCCTTCTGGGCCCGCTCGCTGGCCGCTTTCGCCGTTTTCAGCTCTTTTTCCGCCGGAGCCCTTTCCCCTCTTTCTGCCGGATGGGGATGCGATATGGAACCGCATACCGGACAGGGCAGCCCTTCTGTCAGATGTTCCGCCAGAATCCCTGCCTGTCCGTCCAGAAACGCCTGGTTCAGCGACAGATATACCTGCTGATGCTCCGCCGCCTTTTTTGCAGACAGCCGGTATGCCTTCTGTGATTTTTCATACTGCTCCTGAAGGACCGCATATTCTGACAGCGCTTTTTTCAGTCTGTCCAGCTCTGTATGCCGCCGGTCCTCCGCTTCCATCTGCGCCGTAAACCGTTCCAGATTGGCTCCTGCATCCTCCAGCCTTTTCTGTTCCTCCCGAAGACCTTCCAGCTCGTCTTTCCGGTTCTGAAGCCCTTCCTGCAGCTTCAGCAGCACATCGCCGGCCGCATCCTGTTGTTTTTTCACAGTCATTAAGTTTTTCCGGTTCCGGTCCAGTTCCTCGTACTGGGGCAGGACGTTCTGAAGCGTTGTGATCTGCTCCTGCAGTTTCTCCTGAAGAGATTTCTGCGCATTCTCTCTTTCCCATGCAGACTTTCGGGTTTCCAGAAGCATTTCCTTCTCTTTTAAAGACTGCTCTGCCTGCACCAGCGCCTTTCTGGTCTTTTCAATCTCGCCTGCCCTGGTCAGATCCTCATGAACCTTGCGGCGCTGCTGCTCCACCTCTCTCATCTGCGCTTTTGCTGCCTGTTCTGTCTCCCGGTCCTGCTGTATAAGCCGGTCGATCAGCAGGAGCGTTTCCTCCATCGGAAGCTTTCCATCCCTGGCTCTGGCAAGCTCGATTTCACACACATCGTCCTTTGGGCAGACCAGCCCCCCGATGTACTGCCGAATGCTCTCCTGCTGCCTTTCCCACTGAACCTTCAGTGCGCCGGACTCCTCCTTCAGGCATTCCTGAAGCCTGTAAAACCGTTCCGTTTTGAAAATCTGCCGGAAAATGTTTTTCCGTTCTTCTGTGGGAGCAAATAACAGCTTCAGAAAATCTCCCTGAGCGATCATGGCGATCTGAGAAAACTGCTCCCGGTCCACCCCCAGAATCTCACGGACTGCTTCGTTGACTTCTCTGTTTTTCGTGATCACACGCCCGTCCGGCAGAGTAAGTTCCGCCTCCGCCTTCTGGACCGTCATTTTGCTGCCGCGCTTCGCCGGACGCTCATAATCCGGATTCCGCCGGATCTTATACCTGTTTTTCCCATAGGAAAACAGCAGTTCCACATAAGTGGGCGTCTCCAAAGCCGCATATTTGGACCGCATCATAACCGGCTCCCTGTCATTTCCGCTGGTTTCTCCATAGAGTGCAAATGTAATGGCATCAAAGATCGTCGTCTTCCCCGCCCCGGTGTCTCCGGCAATCAGGTAAAGCCCGTTTTCCCCCAGACGCTCCATAGGAAGCTCTGTCCGGTCCGCATAGGGGCCAAACGCCGACATAATCAGTTTTATGGGCCTCATACTTCCTCCTCCCAGATCTTCCGAATCAGCTCCATGGAAAATTCTTTTTGTTCTTTTTTCATCGGCTGTCCGTTCTGTTTTTCATAAAATTCCATAAACAGTTCCAGAGGCGTCTTCCTGTCTGCAGCCTCCGCATCCGTGATCTGTATATGCGCCCGCGTCCGCTCGTTATCGTAGTCCAGTTTCATCAGATTCGGATAGATCACCCGCAGCCTGCCTGCTGCATCCGGAACATCCTCCTCGTCTGTGAGCGTAACATGAAGATAATCATCCACTGGGGCACCTTCATAAAAGCTTCTGGCTGTCAGCTCCATATAGGTCCCCCGGATCTTCCGCAGGTCATGCCGGGGCTTAAGCGGCGCTGTCCGCACAGACAGACTGCCCTTTTCCCCAAGCTCCACAATCGTTACGGATTTTTGATGCCCCGCCTCCGAGAAAGAATATTTCAGCGGGGTCCCGCAGTACCGGATATGATCCGTTCCTGCATTCTGAGGCCCATGGATGTGTCCCAGCGCCACATAATCAAAGCCCTGAAAGACCGACGCATCCACATGGTCCGAACCGCCCACAGACAGTTCCTCGGACTCTGACCGCTCTGCGCCCGTCACAAACTGATGGGTAAGCAGCACATTTCGTTCTGCCGGTTCTGCCGGCATGTTCAGAAGCGCCGTCCGGACGGCCTCTGTATAAGTCTCGATGTTCTCCTCCGGATAAAATCTGCGCACATGCGACGGTTTCAGAAAAGGCAGCATGTAGACATGCACTTTTCCATATGCGTCTTCCAGATCCACGCAGGACACAGTCCCGTCATAGACCGGAGACAGATGCACGCCGCTTCGGTCCATAAGGCGTCCGCCGAATGCCAGCCGTTCCGGCGAATCATGGTTGCCGCTGATGACAAATACCTGCAGCTTCCGCTCGGACAGACGGTACAGAAAATCGTCAAACAGCTGCACTGCCTCCGCACCCGGCACCGTTTTGTCATAAATGTCTCCGGCGATCAGAACGCCGTCCGGATTTTCCTCATCGATGATGTGGATCACTTTTGTCAGTATGTATTTCTGATCCTCCAGCATGGAATATTCATTGACCCGTTTTCCCAGATGAAGATCAGACAGATGGATGAATTTCATCGAATCCCCCTTTTACGTCCTTTCTTTTTATGACCAGATTGTATCTGCCCCAGAATTCCCCCTGATAACAGAACGCATGTTCTGTAAGGGACCGCTCTTTAAAACCAATCTTCTCATAGCAGCTCCTCGCTGCAGAATTTTCGGTAAATACATTGATCTGGACCTGCTCTGCGCCTGTGAGGTCAAACGCATACTGCAGCGCCAGTTTCAGCATCCTTTTGCCGTAACCCCTGCCCCGCTTCGCAGGATCAACGACTACAAGCTTCAGAAATCCCTCGTTATTTTCTGTGTTTACGGAATAGCAGAAGAAGCCGGTCACACTTCCATCATCTTCGGTTGCCACATACGCACTGTCCGTCCAGTCCTCGGCATTTTTTTCCAGGAGGATGCGGAGATTCTGCCTGGTCACAGGATACGGAATAAGGCCTGCGCACCACAGGGCGTGGATCTTCTCCGTGTCGATCCACTGTTCAACATGTTCAAAATCTTTGGATTCGATATAAGGTCTGATTCTCATGGATTTCTTCCTTTCCCCGAAAATGCCTGCTCCTTTTCTGTCAGGCGCCATGTAAAATAATAATTCATTTCCTCCGTCCAGTATATACCAAAAACATGTTTCTCTCAATCTCTTTCACTTCTTTTTCGCAAGGAATCTCCGGCTGAAAATCTGTCATCCAGATATTTTAGAAATAAAAAAACCATCTGATTCTGTTTTCAGTCAGATGGTCTTATCTGTTTCTCTCTTATATCTTCTGTGGTTCACAGAAAACGGCTGCAAAGCAGAATCCTTCCGGTTCCGGATGTCTTCAAAACCATGCTTCCCGGCCGTCCAGATGAATTGCCTCTGCAGACACTTCTATCGTAAACAGCTTTTCTGCAATCTCATTGTCCCAGTCTTCCGGTATGGTCACCTGATCACAGATCTGGACAATGCTCCCGGGAGCGACGGCCTCCTGATAGTAGTAATACCCGTCTTCTCCTTCCACCCAGCCGTCACAGAAACGGATCCCGGCACACAATTCCTGAATCCTTTCCAGACGGTCGTGCTCCTCTTCCTCGCTTTCTTCCGGAAAATCTCCAAGAATTCCGCCGAATTCCAGGCTGACACGGATGCAGGCTCCAGGGGATGTCCCATTCAGAATCACAGCCGGCTTCCAGTCCAGGCTTTCCCCCGGAAGCAGCCCGGTCACCTGTTCCTTTGTGCCGGGCTGGTCCGAATGCAGAAGGCACAGCTCCAGCTGCACCGGTTCCATGAAAGCGGCGCTGATGGTCTTCTGTTCCTTTACAAACCATACGACCGTCAGCAGGATCCCCGCGGTCAATGCTAGGCATCCAAAAAGACCGGCTGCAAGAATCTGTCTTTTTCTCATTCCTCCAGAGCCTCCTTCTGTTTCATAAGCGCCCCGTCCATCCAGGATAAAAGACACACCATGATAACCAGCAGGACGATCCCTGCTTTTCCTGCCATACTGGACAGATAACCGGCAAGATAACCAAGGTATGGAATACAGAAAAACGGTACTCCTTCCACCTGTGCAAACGAAGTTGCCGCACCGTCTTCCAGTTCATTCGCATCTCCCTTTGTATAAATCTCCTCCCTCTCCATATCGATCTGCGTGATCCGGTGGGTAACCAGAGTCTCGCCGTCTTCCAGATGAAAAGTTACGGTACTTCCCTCCGACAGACCAGAAGGATCTGTATTTCTGATGTAGACCATACTCCCCTTTGGATACACCGGTTCCATGCTTCCGCTCTGTACGATCAGCGGATGAATACCAAACAGCCCCGGCAGTACCAGAAGAATGGTCAGAACCGCAAGCACCCCGCAGATTGCAAGCGCCAGCCATTTACATAAATGCCTCATTTCGCAAATCTCCTGAATTTTATAATCAGACAGGAAAGTCCTTCTTCACTGTCTGCTGCATGAACACAAAGCAGAAAACGGCCCTGTGCTTTTCCATGCATACAAAATAAGGAACGGCTATAAAAACCATTCCTTACATATATATTCCCAAAATCAGGGAATTATACACAATCACAGTGAAAAAAATACCGGAGCCGCTTTATTTCTCCCACCTGCCGCTGGCTCCGCAGGGAAGAACCAGCCCATTGGCACTGACCGGCAGCCCCACCTCCTGCGCATCTACAGTTCCTCCATAACTTCCAAGTTCTGTTCCCAGCAGATAGGCAAGCACCGCCGGCTGCAGCCCGGTCGTATAGGAATTGATCAGAAAGAAAAGAGGCCGCTCGCTCAGAAGCTTTACACACAACTTTACCAACGGATGGATTGCATCCTCAATCTTCCAGATCTCACCTTTTGGCCCGCGCCCATAGGAAGGCGGATCCATGATAACCGCGTCATAATGGTTCCCTCTGCGGATCTCCCGTTCCACGAACTTCTGGCAGTCATCCACAAGCCAGCGGATGGGGGCTGCTTCCAGTCCGGAAGACCTGGCGTTTTCCTTCGCCCAGCCGACCATTCCTTTCGAAGCATCCACATGCGTTACGGCTGCTCCTGCTGCCGCTGCTGCAAGCGTCGCCCCGCCTGTATAGGCGAACAGGTTCAGTACCCTGACCGGACGCCCTGCCGTCCGTATCTTCTTCGAAAACCAGTCCCAGTTCGCCGCCTGCTCCGGAAACAGCCCGGTATGCTTAAAGCTGAAGGGCTTCAGGTTAAAGGTCAGGTTCAGGTTCGGATAAGAAATGCTCCACTGCTGCGGAAGATCAAAAAATTCCCACTCTCCGCCTCCTTTTGCGCTCCTGTGATAGTGCCCGTTTTTGTTTCTCCACCCCCTGTGCTCCCTTGGGGTATCCCAGATCACCTGCGGGTCCGGGCGGACCAGAAGGTATTTTCCCCACCGTTCCAGCTTTTCCCCCCGGGACGTGTCAATGACTTCATAATCTTTCCAGTTCTCTGCTATAAACATATGCTTTTGCCTTTCTTCCCAGTTCAGGATACCGATTGAATCCCGTTTTACTCATTCTAATATAAATTTCCGGAAAAGAAAAGCCGTAAATCTTTAGCCTGATCTCCCGGAAAAATTATACACAGTTCAACCCATAATGCTGTAACTCCTTGCAGCAACCACGCCCATGCTGCAACAGGATTTCTTTTGCAGGTGGACTGACGCAAACCGCCAGAAAGATGTATATGTAATGGATATCACCCGTGTGTCCTCCTGCAGCGAACAGATCGACTTTGTCCGCTGGGGGATACAACCAGGATGGGGAAAAGCC
>ERZ778516.2869-NODE-2869-length-10836-cov-5.078193_pt1 | contig 10836 bp, 4 predicted proteins | sample MGYA00510342_ERZ778516 | MGnify/ENA primary metagenome ERZ778516 (study PRJEB29527, sample SAMN07138961) | mouse gut metagenome | material: feces | host: mouse | place: China:Nanjing | collected 2016-01-25 ...
TGGCTCAAACTTTCCTCTATATTTTTTACATCCGGGGATATAAATATCAATAGGATTAGAAAGGTTGGCTTTGTTATATTCGATTGCCCAATCAATATACTCTGTTTTGGCAGGTTCGATAACCAAGAATGGCAATCTACCAATGTTATTCAGAATCGCTTCGACTGTATTAGTCTTACCGCTTCCATTGATACCTGAAATTAATGTATGGCGCGAAAGAGCGGAAGTCGGAATCTGATATTTCAATGCTGTTTCGGTTCCGCCATAAAGAAGATGTCCGAAAGGAATCCCTATTCCTTTTTGTTCATTTAGGCAAAATTCAGGAGAGCTATCTACTACGCTTATTCCCGGCACCGTATGCATCGGGAAATTGATAAAATATGACAGTTCTTTTGTGGTCAATATGGTACGAAGGTCATTGAAATGTTCACCAAGAGGATGTTGGAAATATCCGTTTGGTGTACCTATTTTAATGATTGGTGCATCCATACTTCCAAGAGACTGAGGTAAAATTTCATCTACCACATCTTGAATATGGTGAATTCGTATAGGTTCGAATATTGATTCTTGTCCACTTACAATTGATTTCAATTGCATTGAAGCACTTTGAAGATCATGTTTACTGTTTGATAAGAGATAAACACCAGTGCTCCAACAACCGATAGCCTTGCCTGTTTCAAATCGTTTGGAATGATAGAATAAATGTTCTGATGCAGCTTCAATTTGCTTGTTTACTACGTTTTGACTTATTGATTTTCCTTGCTGCTCTGTATAAGAGTCACTTTCAGTATGAGTATCGGTCTCAGCATGATTCTTTGTTTCGGAATGGCTCTTTGTCTTTGTAGGAGTGAAATCACCGACCAAATTAGAACCTGCAATGGCGTTTGCTCCTTCTAAAATTGCCCCTGCAGTTGATATTGCAGTTGTTATAGCCCCAGCAGGAGGGAATATATATGAAGCAAGCATTAAGCCAGCAGCCACCGTCCCCCATGCACTTTTTCCAGACTTACTCGTTCCATCTGTAATCGAAGTTCCATCTGTTACGGAATGGGCATCAGAAACAGTCTTACCTATACTGCTTGACATATTTTCTGAAAAATTGAAAGATTTCAATGATTCTGCCTTTCCGTTAAAGTCACGGCATTGATATAAAATACCATCCACATCATTATCAGGTATAGGTTCAGCTATGACCATATAGGCAAACTCTTTATTCCGCATTCCAGCCATCAGAGTGTCTATTGTAGCGGGATAAACTGTTTTATACTGACTCTCCATTGAAGGTATTCCGGTTATCGCATCTACACAATCAAATGATTTCAATTGCGTCTTGACATTTTCAAGATTACCTCTTTCACGAGAACACTTTAGACCAGGCCATACTCCGGAGATGAAATTGCTTAAACTGTCGGCAAACTTTGGGGTTATGGTTTCTTTTTCTAATGGTCTGACCCCGATATGTAAATTGTATATCCCGTTTTCACTATTTACTATAAAAATCAACTGAACCTTGTGAGGAATAAAGCACGAGGTGAGAATTTTCTGTATTGCCGTGAAACAATTTTCAGCACTATCTTCCAAAGGTTTACCTATCTGCGTAATTTTAATCCAATACGGGTCTGCAGGAGAGTCTATTCGATGATTTTTAGGAATTTCCAGACAAAATGGAGCAGTACGATCCGAGATATGATTCAGGTATTTCCGTTCAGAAGTGAATGATAGTGACTGGGCAATGCCATTTGCAGCCATCATTTTTGCCATAGGCTCAAACTTTGCAATTTGAGCATCTGATAATTGAATTGGTTTATATGATGCCATATTTACTCTATTGGAATAATTACTTTTTGAAGATTTATGTCTATTAGAGCAGCAAAATAATCTTTAAGTGCTTTTGTTACTTGTGTCTTAAATGTAGTGTTAAACCGAAGATTTGAACAAATAGACCCTCCAACCTGAGAGGTGATTTCTACCTTTTTTTCCAAAATGGCTTTAGCCTTGTCCTTACGTTTACTTTCATCACTAGTGAAGATTGCTTTTAAAATATAATAAGGTATAGCAAATACTCCCCATAAGAATGCAGCCAAAGCTTTCCACAGAATTTCTGCTATAATATCCCCCATGCCTGCACTGATGCCATTAATAACCGCAGTCATATCTCTTAGACTGTCAGCTATAGCTTGTTGATTGCCTATCGAAACTTTTCCCGTAAGAGTGATTTCTTGTCCCGGAGCATATCGGCTGATAATTTTATTCATTTCCTTGCGGATTCTTTCGCTCTCATCCTTTATAAAGGTTTGGATGGTAGAATTGACCACCTCATTGAGCCTATTTCGTTGGAATGATTTCAATTCTTCTTCAACCTTCTTCTTGAGTTCATCACGATCGGTCGTTTTACCATATTTGATCCAATTATTACAAGAGGATTCTACAACATTCCACGCTGCTTTCGAGATATTTGATGATAGTTTCTCTACTAAAGGTTTGAACAGTTTCTCATCTGTTAAGAATCCTGGAATTGACTCCTTGAGTTTGTTTACTAAAACATAAGTTACTGCATCAGCTGCACCAAGAAGCGCAATTCCGCGAGAGATGGTCAATGAAGGGTTATCCTTATCGTACTTTACTTTGTCCGCAGGAAGATTTAAGGCATCAACAATCATAGAATGAATAAAATTCATTCTTGAAGCACCTCCTGTGAGGAATACTCCATTTATAATCTTTCCGTTGATTTTGTTATGGCGAAAGATCAATAATGTATCGCGAAGTTTTGTGATATAATGCTCTTTCTCTTCAATCAAGCTATTAAGCTCTTGAAGGTTTTGTATCTTCAATTTTACATGTACATCTCCGTATTTGTCATATGCTTTTTCACTTGACGGAATTATTTGGTCAAGATCAAATGAGTCCGTTGTTGTAGATGTATCGCTGCGACTGTATGCATCCTCTTTGAATTTTCTTGCCTTGAATTTCAAAGCTCCTGCATATTCGGGGTAGGTACAGATGAATTCTTTCATTTCGTCTGACTTAAGAATCATCTTCTCATAAATTATATTATCTATAATAGATGCACCAAAATCGTCACCGTAATCAATAGGTTGGTCATCATCAGAAAGGTATGTAAAGTCAACCGTACTGGAACCAAGGTCAAAAACAATGGCTCCTTTTGCTATTTCGTTAGCAAAATTCACACGAGGACTACGTGCATAAAAAATGGCAGCTCGTGATTCAGAAGTGAGTCCACTTAGAGGTATTCCTGCCTTAATAGCCATTTGTCTATATAATTCTTTAGCCACCTCATCTTGCCAACCTGACGGGCGTGCAATATAAACGATATGGTTTGTATCGGTAAGGCGATCCTCGGCTTCACGGATACGAGCATAGATAGCTCGCATATAATCTATCATAAGCAGTTCTGCTTCTCCGTTAAGTGATTGCGGTTTTTGTTTGAAACAAACCCTTATTCCTTCGTTATCTGTCATATGTTCAAAGGCTTCATCACCTATGAATATTTCGCCTTTTACTCGACAGATAGCTGACGGTATTACCTTTTTTCGTGCCTTTCGATCCATATCCAAATCTAGGACATTATTCTCTCTTTGGCCTGCATCTTTATCCCACTCCAACTCGCATATAGCAGCAGAAGTTTCTCCATGTCCAAAGTCAATGCCTACGACATACTTGTGTTTGTTTTTATTCGGTATAATAAGGTTGCTCATATTTGAATGAATATCTGATTTGTATTTTTTTACTGCTTCCAATATGGCGACAAGCATAGTAAAAGTAAAATTGGAATTATTCACTTACAATCTTGCCATCTTTCATTGTCAAACCATAGTTCTCCAAAGATTCAATAAGCATTTCTGTTGCATTAATTACTTTAGCAGGCATATTATCTCTGTTGCTTTCAACCGCCTTATAGACGTTTGTTATCTGAGTAAACAAAGCTGAGCATTCATGAAGAAGGGATGGTTTCTCTGTTTGAGAATATAAATTTTCAATACGTTTAACCTGCACTCGGTATGTCTGCATAAGGTTATCAATACTTTCACATACTTTTTTGACAATATCGGTAAAAACATTAACATTGATTTTAGGTACAGTAGTGCCTGAGCTTTCTTTATTAAGTGTGGTTTTTGATGACTTGGTGGCACAATAGATGGCTATAGCAGTTCCAGCAATGGCTCCACAGACCGCCCCCCACGACCCTAGCAAACTACCAGCTATAGCTCCTGCTCCAGCACCTAGAACGGGAGTGTATTCATTACCTTTTTTTGCATTAGTATTAGCCGATGTGGATTGAACTTGATTTGCCGTCTTTATTGCTGATATTACCTCTGCTGATATATTTTCTTGTGCTTGAAGAAGTTGCAAGGCTGATTGAAGAATATAATCCTCGGATTGATTGAGATTCTGACGATATATGCCGTCACTCTCAAACAAACTGTTCAAGAAGTCTGCAACAATTTCCTGAACTTTCCGGGCATCATGGGGAAGAGATAATCCTTTGAGCTTTTCAGACAAGGCTTCTTTATGTGACTCAAATACGTTTGTAAGTGTTATTGCATTCATTTTTTTACTTATTAATCTTGTTCTTACAGCTTCACAAGTCTTGCTATAAATCCATCTTTTGCCAAGAGATGAAAATCTTGATTGGAAGTTATGGCTCGTATATACGATAATATAGAAATAAAATTTGAAGATGGTCTCAATGATATAATCAGCAATGTCGGCGTAAAACGTGTGGACTTTTGTATTGGTTATTTCAATTTACGTGGGTGGACAAAAGTAGTACACCAAGTGGAACACTTGGAAGGCGACTTTGTCGTTGAGGGTTCTGAGAGCATACATCGAACTTGTCGGTTGCTCATAGGTATGCACCAACCTCCGGCAGAATTGGTGAAAATGCTATATGCACAAGGAGACAACACGCCTGATGCAGATATGGTGCAGAAAGTAAAACGGCAGATAGCAAGGGACTTCCGTCGCCAGCTCCTTATCGGCATACCCACAAAGCAGGACGAGTGGGCGTTGCGGCAACTTTCAGCACAACTCAAATCCAAGAAGGTGGTGGTGAAACTTTCTGTCCGTGAGCCGCTTCACGCCAAACTGTATCTTGCACATCGTCCCGAAGACCGCTCAAATCCCATTCAGGCGATAATGGGCAGTAGCAATCTCACTTATTCCGGGCTTACCAAGCAAGGGGAACTCAATGCCGAATTTGGCGACCGCGACCAAGCCGAGAAATTCAACACATGGTTCAATGACCGCTGGAACGACCGCTTCTGCGTTGACATTACCGAGGAACTTGTCAAAGCCATAGACGAAAGCTGGGCAGCAGAGAAACTGATTCCGCCTTACCATATCTATCTCAAAATTGCTTACCATCTCAGTGAAGAGGCACGAAATGGTATAAAAGAGTTTGCGTTGCCACCGATATTCCAGAAGGAACTTTTTGATTTCCAGCAGAACGCTGTCAAGATAGTGGCCCGCCACCTTAACAACGACAGGAGGCGCGGTGCCATGATTGGTGATGTGGTGGGTCTCGGTAAGACCATTACAGCCTGTGCCGTTGCCAAGATTTATGAAATGACATACGCCACAAGTACGCTGATTATTTGCCCTGCCAATCTTCAGGAGATGTGGCGCAAATATATCAGGAAATACGACCTTAAAGCGGAAGTCATGTCAATGTCGAAGGTAATGGACATTGACAATATGCGCTATTTCCGTCTGATAATCGTGGATGAAAGCCACAACCTTCGCAACGCTGGCAAACGCTACAACCAAATCCGCCAACTTATCGAACGCCAGTCAAGCCGTGTGCTGCTTCTGACGGCTACACCATACAATAAGCATTACAACGACCTCAGCAACCAGCTCCGCCTTTTCATCAACGATGACCAAGACCTCGGTGTCCGTCCGGAGCGTTACATTGAAAGTCTGGGCGGAGAGCGTGGCTTCATGCAACGTCACGGTGATGTACACATCCGTACTATACGGGCATTCAACCAAAGTGAGAACGTGGAAGACTGGAACGAACTGATGAAACTGTTTCTTGTTCGTCGTACACGTTCGTTTATCCGTGAGAATTTTGCCAAGACCGATGAAACCAACGGCAGAAAGTATTTGGAGTTTTCCAATAGCGCACGTTCCTATTTCCCTGACCGCATTCCGAAGTCCATCAAATTTACGACTGAATCCGGCGACCAGTACACCCGTCTTTATTCAGAGGAAATGATTGCTCTGATGGAGGAACTCGCTCTTCCTCGCTATGGTCTGAGCTTGTATATCAGCGAAAAGGAAGCGACCGATGCACCCAAGCATATCTCCGCGTTGATTGAAAACCTTTCCCGTGCCGGGTCAAGAATGATGGGCTTCTGCAAATCGACATTCTTCAAGCGTATGGATTCGAGCGGTTTTTCATTTCTTCTTACCCTTTATCGCCACGTGCTTCGTAACTGCGTTTACATCTATGCACTTGATAACAAGCTGCCTGTGCCTATTGGAGACGACAATAACCTGCCAGAAGATTACACGGAGGACGAAGACACCGGCACTGACATCTTCGGACGGCACGATACTGACACCACTGTTGATGCTTCGCTGAATATTCCCACTGACATGACAGTGTATATGAAGAAAGCCGGAGAGTATTACAATGTCATTGCCAGCAAGTCCAATCTGTCATGGCTTGATGCCAGATACTTCAAGCGCACACTCAAGCAGAAACTTAAAAAGGATTGCGAGACCATTCTCTCCATGATTGCGCTATGTGGCAAATGGGAACAGAAGCAGGACCAGAAGCTCAATGAACTGGAAAGGCTGCTTCGCGGTGACGCTCATTGTAATGACAAAGTCGTGGTCTTCACCCAGTTCTCTGACACGGCACGTTATATCTATTACCAGCTCCGCAAGCGTGGATTCACGAATATAGATTATGCCACAGGCGACCGGGACAATCCTACCGCCATTGTCGAGAAGTTCTCTCCGAACAGCAATGATGCGACAGGCAAATACCCAACAGATGAGCAGACCCGTATTCTCATCGCTACTGATGTGCTTTCCGAAGGTCATAACCTTCAGGATGCCCATGTCATCGTGAACTATGACCTGCCGTGGGCTATCATCCGCCTGATTCAACGTGCCGGACGTGTCGACCGTATCGGTCAGCAAGCCGAAAACATCTATTGCTACTCTTTCTTTCCTGCCGATGGCATTGAAGAAATCATCAACCTCCGCAGCCGCCTGAACGACCGCATCAATGCCAACGCCAACATCGTAGGCTCTGACGAGGTGTTTTTTGAGGGGAACGAGCAGAACCTCAGGGATATGTTCAACGAGAAGGCAGGTGTGCTTGACGATGCGGATGATGACAACGATGTTGACCTTGCATCGCAGGCGTTCCAGATATGGAGCAATGCTGTCAAAGCCGATAAAAAGTTGAAAGAGATTATTCCGCAGATGCAGAACATGGTTTACTCTACACGCCTTACAGATGAAAACGGTGTAGAGGGTGTTGTCACCTATGCTCGCACAGCCAATGACTTCGATGTGCTTACATGGCTTGACAAGGATGGCAATATCATATCGCAAAGCCAGCAGCGCATACTTCAGGCTCTCGCTTGCCACCCTGACACCCCGGCACAGCGACCTTTCGACAATCATCACGAACTGGTCGGCAAAGCTGTTGAGATTATCCGTGAACAGGCTGTCAGCAACATCGGGGGTATGCTGGGCAACCGTTTTTCCACACGTTACCGCATCGTGCAGCTTCTGGAACAGTATTATGACCAAGGCGAGAACCTGTTCTTCAATTCCGACCGCCGCGAGGAATTGAAATATGCCATTGATGATATTTACAACTATCCGCTTCAGGAAACCTCAAAGTTCCACCTTGGTCGTATGCTCAAGCAGACAGGGAGGCAAGCCGATGATGACATTGTGGAATACGTGCTTGAACTTCGCCGCAACAACCAGCTTTGCATCATTGCCGAAGAGGACATCAACGACAAGGAAAATCAGATAATCTGCTCTATGGGGCTTCGTAAAGAATAACATGCCATGAACAAACATATATTTCAACAACTGCTCCTTGATGGAGATTTCCGGGAATTATTTATCACTGAATTGGGATGGAACAAATGGAAGGTTAGGGCTGAACTGCTGCCTATTGCCATTGACGGAACGGATTACCAGTTCCGCACTGTTGCCGATCGCAACGGCTTGCAAGTCGTTGTGACTGAGGTCAGCGAACTGCCCAAAGCATCGCTCGCCCGGAGAATTGACGCGCAACTTCGCAAACAGGCTCAGGACTATATCGCCATCTACGAACTTTGCAACAAGCCCGGACATCATCAATGGGTGATTCCAGTGAAGAATGTGGATAAGCGAGATCTTGTAAGCATAGAGTACGAATCGCCTGAAAAGGCAGACTTCCTTTTCTCGAAGATGCAGGACTTGGAGTTTGACCCGGCTGAGAGGACAACTATTGTCGATGTGAAAGCGGCTGTTCACCGCGCTTTCTCTGTCAACGCCGAAAAGGTGACCAAGGACTTTTATGCTGGTTTCCGCAAGGAACATAAGGCTTTTGCCAAGTTCATTAGGGGTATAGACGATGAACTGGCAGAAAAGGACAACCGTAACAAACAATGGTATGCCTCGGTGATGCTCAACCGACTGATGTTCTGTTATTTCATTCAGAAGAAGGGTTTTCTGAACAGTAACGTAAACTACCTTCGCGACAAGCTGGACTGGTGTCGCAAGGAGCGCGGCGAAGACCGTTTCTTTTCCACCTTTTATCGTGGCTTCCTGACCCGCCTCTTTTCTGACGGGTTGAACAAGCCCAACCATGACCGGGAGTTTCAGCAGCAGTTCGGACGCATCCCTTATCTGAATGGTGGTATGTTCGACAGCCACAAGATAGAGTGTGAATATACCGACATTGACATTGCCGATGAAGCCTTCATCTCGTTGTTCGCTTTCTTCGACAAGTGGCAGTGGCATCTTGACACCCGTGTCACCGCCTCGGGCAGGGACATCAATCCCGATGTGCTTGGCTATATCTTCGAGCAGTACATCAACGACCGTGCGCAGATGGGGGCATATTATACCAAGGAGGACATTACCGAATATATTGGCCGCAACACGATACTGCCTTTCATTTTTGACAAGGTGGGCAAAGCCTCGAAGCCTATGACTGAACTTTTTGCTCCCGGTGGCTGGATATGGCTTCAACTCCAACAAAGTGGCGACCGCTACATCTTTGATGCGGTGAAGCAAGGTTATACCCCCGACTGGCGCGAGCGTATCCCTGAGAATATTGCCATCGGACTTGACACGACCAAGCCTGGACTGTTGGAACGTCGCAAGGACTGGAACACAAGAACGCCTGAACCGTTCGCCCTGCCTACGGAAATCTGGCGCGAGACCATTGAACGTTTGCAGCGGTGCGAGGATATATTGGATAAAATTCGTAATGGAGAGATTACGTCCATCAACGATTTCATCACTTACAATCTTGACATACGCCAGTTTGCAGCAGACCTTATCAATGCCGATGATGCTCCGCAATCATTCATATACAACTTCTATGACGCACTTCGTTCAGTGACAATACTTGACCCAACTTGTGGCTCAGGAGCATTTCTCTTTGCGGCAATGAACATCCTCGAACCGCTTTATTATGATTGCATCACACGGCTTGAAGGTATTGAGTGGAAGTCGCCCGACACACAAAAGGCACTTGATGAGATAAAGAGCAAGTATCGCTCAAATATCCATTATTTCATCTATAAGTCTATCATTCTCCGCAATCTTTACGGTGTGGACATTATGGCAGAGGCTACGGAGATAGCCAAGTTACGCCTGTTCCTTAAAATGGTAGCCGTGGTTGATGTGCAGCCGCTTGCCGACAACCTCGGTCTTGACCCGTTGCCGGATATAGACTTCAACATTCGTTGTGGTAACACTCTTGTGGGCTATGCCAATGCCGAAAGCATTGTCAAAGACCATAACGGTGATATGTTCGCCATACACGATTTTGAGGAGAATGTAGCGGCTGAGATGGACAAGGTGGCTCGGACATTCAAGCTGTTCAAACATCTGCAACTCACACAGGAGTCGGAACATCACGAGGAGTTCATTGCCGCCAAACATCAGCTCCGTGACCTTCTGACCTCGCTCAACGACACCCTCAACCATCATCTTCACAACGCTACCGCATCGGGTATGCCATACGAAGAATGGCTCAATTCCCATCAGCCTTTCAACTGGGTTGCGGAGTTCTATGACATCATTCACGGGAATGGGGGATTTGATGTGATTATTGGGAATCCACCTTATGGGGCTAAAGTTGACAAGAAAGTTCTCAACTACTATAAGCAAAGATTTTCTTGTACAAAATCAATAAAAGGAACTAACATCAAAGGTTCCACTGATACTTATGTGATTTGTCTGGAAAGGGTAATGGAAATTATTAAACGAAACGGAGAAGTTGGTTTTATAATTCCATTGGGGTTCATTTCGTCAGATTCTACATCTGCATTTCATAATATATTGAATCAGCGTGCTTCTAAAATTTATATTTCGGATTTTGCGGTAAGACCTAAACCTTTGTTTGAAAATGCGATGGTAAACACATGTATACTATTGTTTAACTATTCTGAATCTTCAAACAGAAATATCTTCAGCACAAAATTATATAGACGTTCTGAATCATATGAGTTAACTCAAATATTTCAAAGTATAAAGTATATTGAATCTTTAGGTTTAGGAATCACCAATAGAATACCTAAAATAAGTTTTGATATTTAGAAATCCATAATAAGTAAGCTAAAA
>ERZ778516.2871-NODE-2871-length-10835-cov-4.869295_pt1 | contig 10835 bp, 9 predicted proteins | sample MGYA00510342_ERZ778516 | MGnify/ENA primary metagenome ERZ778516 (study PRJEB29527, sample SAMN07138961) | mouse gut metagenome | material: feces | host: mouse | place: China:Nanjing | collected 2016-01-25 ...
AAGCCTTTCTTTTGATATAATCCTATAATCCCTTTCCATTTCGCTATCATTAGGATAAAATTCGGGAAAAGTCCAATCAAAATAAAAGTCTTTATTTTTGGTTATTCCATATATCAATACTTCCATAGGTCCCACACAATGTTTATGAATTATCTCCATATTACCATCACTGTTATATTCAAAACATGGATTTTTATAAAAAAATTTTCCCATAACTATAAATTTTCCCATAAATTTTGTCATTCCTTTCCACAATATAAATAATTTATCCCAAATTTATCAAGTGGTTGCACTCTCTGCATTTGCAGTTCCATAAGTATCATAGTACATATCATACAAACCGCATCATGCATCTGTCCCCATTCCCTCGAATCCCTTATCAGCCTCAGCCTCTTTTTCACTTTCATCATTCACAACCCCATTTACATTTGCACAAACTTCATTTCTCGTCTGCTGAATCACATGCCGCATTTCATGCTTTAAAATCCTTCTTCCTTCCGCTGTTTCAGGCTGGTACTGTCCTCTTGGAAAGTGAATTTCATTTCCCTGTGTAGCTGCCTTTGCACCAAATAAATCCGGCATATCTGATTCGCTGACGCGGATATTCGCACTGCTGTATCCTGTTTTCTGCTCAAATTCCTGCGCTATTACACGAGGAATTAACTTTGGAACTGCGTTTCTTCTTTTGCTCTGCTTTATCTGATTTTTCAGAAAATTTTTTCTTTCACTTCCATTTTTTTGCTGTTGTTTTGTATACTCAGCCATTTAATTCTCCATTAACATCCATTGATAAATAGATTTCTCTTCAAAAAAAATTATCAAAAGTCCCTTTTTCATTTGTTCCGCCTGTTTATAAATATTCAGCAAATCGTTGTATGCTTTTAACAGTTCTTCTATGGTAATATCATAAATTATATCCCGGTTCATATATAGTCTGGGCAGTTTATTTTTTACATAATATTGAAATTTTTGTTTATGGTAATGAAAACTTATACTATCTAGGCATGGAGTATTCTTCTTTAAGTTTTTATATATTACTGCCGCTTTTTCTGCTCCAATAATTCCCGTTCTGTAAATTGACAGTACTTTTTCCACTTCAGTATATTTCGTTCTTTTAAGATTCTTATCTGCCATTGGTTGATGATATCCCTGATTTAACTTTCTGGGATTCACAGCCATATCAAAAAATTTTAGTTCTTCACCGGACACACACAATCCCGCCTCACAGTTTAATGGCATTTGTTTTAAAAGTTCCGCAGCAGCATCCCACATATAATTTAGTCCTATATCACAGACCGGCTCATAACATTCTGTTAAAATATAACTCATATACTCCTGCACATCTGCGTAAATTATTTTTTCAATATCTTCTATATGCAGTGGTTCTCCTGTATAGGGTGATTTTAATTTATCGGAATTGTTTTTTATATATCTTTTTACATCATTTATTTCATTTGTCCGGCAAAACTCCTCCAAAACAGTTTTAATTGATAACTCATATTTTTGAGAGTCAAACAAATACGCTCTGTGCTTAATCATTAAACCACCCTCCTCTGTATTTTAATATTTTAACAAGTTTTTACATAAACTTAAATTTCTTCTACTCTCTCAATTTCGCTCTCAAAATATCTTCTTGTCCTTTTCTTCCCATTCACACTCACAAAATAGAAATGTTCCTCTTGTTTAAAATGCCATTTATCGCAAAGGATTATCGCGTTTTTCTTTTCTCCCTGACTTTCAACTATAACTTCTTCTCCAACCAGAAATTTAGGCGCTGTGATTTCATGAAACAATTTTGATTTTATTCTGAAAATATGTTCCCCATTATCTACTTTTATATAGGTTTCCTCTTCCTCCACAAATCTGACAATCTCTTGAAAGGATTGATTTTCTCCAAATTTTTCAAATTCTCCTACATCATCTGGATGTATGTCATTCATATTCCAAAAACATGTTCCCCATTTTTCCATAAAATATCTGCCTCTAACTTTCTTTTTTATATTTTTCTGCCTGCTCTTTTATTAACTCCATATCATCAAAATAATTAATCTTCATAGCTGCCTTCACTTCCGTTAGCGTCTGCGCAGCCACCTCTTTTGCCGCTTCACTTCCCTTTTTCAAAATCTCATAAACTCTTGGAATATCCGCTTCATATTCCTTTCTTCTTTTCCGAATTGGCTCCAGTTCTTCTTCAAGAATACGAATCAGGAATTTCTTTACCTTGACATCTCCAAGCCCGCCCCTCTGATAATGCTCCTTTAATTCATCAAGTCCTGCATAATCAGGAAGATACTTTTCGAAATGGTCCGGTCTGCTAAATGCATCCAGATAAGTAAATACCGTATTTCCCTCAATATGTCCCGGGTCGCTGACCTGAATATGAGTCGGGTCTGTATACATATTCATAACCTTCTTTTTTACTTCTTCTGCAGTATCTGCAAGATAAATACAATTTCCAAGGGACTTGCTCATCTTTGCCTTTCCGTCTGTGCCCGGAAGCCGCAGGCACGCTTCATTCTGAGAAATAAATGCCTCTGGTTCCACAAGCACTTCCTCATAGACAGAATTAAACTTTCTCACAATCTCCCTTGCCTGCTCTATCATAGGAAGCTGGTCTTCTCCTACGGGCACTGTTGTTGCTTTAAATGCAGTAATATCCGATGCCTGACTGATTGGATAAGTAAAAAATCCTACCGGAATACTTGCCTCAAAATTTCGCATCTGAATCTCGGATTTTACCGTAGGATTCCTTTGCAGCCTTGCCACGGTCACAAGGTCCATATAGTAAAAGGTCAGCTCCGTCAGCTCCGGAATCTGTGACTGAATAAACATGGTGGACTTTTCAGGGTCCAGTCCACAGGATAAATAGTCAAGCGCTACCTCTATAATATTTTGACGCACCTTTTCGAGATTCTCTATATTATCCGTCAAAGCCTGCGCATCTGCAATCATAATATATATTTTATCATATTCTCCGGAATTTTGAAGTTCCACTCTCCATTTTAAAGACCCTACATAATGTCCTATATGAAGTCTTCCTGTCGGTCTGTCGCCTGTTAAAATAATTTTTCCCAATTTTTTTTCCTCCATGATAAATAGTATATATACATAATGCGGGCATGGCCCGCATTACATTCATTATCTACCCTATCTGTACAAACAACACAAGTGCTGTCTGATTTATACAAAAATCTGTTTTACTATTACCTGTTTTTGGCCTTTAAAAACTGTTATATTTTTTCAAAGAAATTTTTCTGCATATACACGATGCTTTTTGTTTTTATGACTACGAATCATATGTGTAAAATTGCTGCAAGCATCATTTTATAGTGATGGCAGATTTAGACCTGCACAAGTTTTTCAAACAAATTCAAAAAGAAACACGATGCCTTTTTGCCTTTATGATTAGAAGTCATACGCGTAAAATTGCTGCAAGCATCGTTTTATGGTGATGGCAGGATTCGAACCTGCACAGGGTTTTCCGGTAAATCCAAAAGAAATTTGCTGTCATGGTTATTATCATAACCACTTTCAAGCAATCGGCTTCGACTGACTGCATCGGGCAATCAAAAGCTGATTACATTGTTTACTGCGTCTTCCAGTTCCGCCACATCACCAGAATTTAGCATAGCATTATCAAAAGATTTTGTCAAGTATCTATCATCTTTCAATGTGAATATTTTTATTGGAGATTGTCAAAAATTATAATCATTTTAAATTAACAACATTGTTTTTATAGAAAAATTCCTGATTTCCTCTTGACTTTATAAGAAAAATGAATTATCATAAAAAAACCGAAAGGTATGCTGCGGGGTAGTAAAGGTTTCGACAGGGACCATGCAGCCGGTGAAGCTATTCGCATGCGATGCGTCAAATGGCAAAATTAAATATAAACGCTGAAGACAATTTAGCTTACGCTGCCTAAAGGCAGCTGTCTTACCTGTGTGACCTGCTACACAGACTAAGGCATCGACTCTGCAGGAAACGACATACATTAAGCTTTGCGTGTATGGGCGTATTATGAAGCTACTGAAGCTGTCAGGGTGTTAGTTCCCGGACAGTGGAGGGAATGTGAAAAAACTGACTATAATAGTAGAAGAACGGGGAATTGGTTTTTGGACACGAGTTCGACTCTCGTCTACTCCATATTCTGTAATCAGTCTAAAACGGACGGTGTTAATTATTTAAACAGTAAAACAGCTTTATTTTAGAAATAAAGCTGTTTTACTTTATGCTGTGGAACTACTCAGCCTGCTATGCCGGAACTTTTACTTCCTCCGCTTCCATATAAACTTCATACCAAATTAAAAATACATAAACAGCCCATATTTTTCTGCTGTTATCTGCTTTTCCCTCTTTGTGCTCTTCCATAAGTTTTCTCAATGCTTTTGTATCAAAATATTTCTTCGCTGTCTCTCCTGTCAGCTTATCAAGTACCTTATTATAATACTTCTCTTCCTTCAGCCATACTCTGACCGGCACCGGAAAACCGAGCTTTTTCTTATTGGCAGTCGCTTCTGGCAGATGTCTTTTTGCCGCAATCCGGAATGCTCTTTTTGTAGCTTCTTTATTACATCTGTAATCAACCGGCATATTTTTTGTATAATTAAAAACGTTAATATCCAGAAATGGAACTCTTGATTCCAGAGAATGTGCCATGCTCATTTTATCCGCCTTTAATAAAATATCACCCTGAAGCCAGAAATTAATATCGATATACTGCATTTTAGCAATATCATTTAATCCCTTTACTTTTTTATAATATGGTGCTACAATTTCCATTGGCTTTATATGTGTAAGCTTTGTTTTCAACAGTTTTTCCCTCTCCTCCACAGAGAAAAGATTTGCATTTCCAATAAAGCGCTCCTCTACGGTTTTGCTTCCACGTATCAGAAAATCCCTTCCCTTAAAATCCGGAAGCTTTCTGCATAACGCGGCTATCGGCTTTTTAATAAATTTCGGAACATATCGAAAGCCTCTAAGAGAAATCGGTTCATGATAAATATTATAGCCGCCGAAAAATTCATCTGCTCCCTCACCTGAAAGAACTACTTTAAGCTGCTCTGCTGCCAGCTTGTCCACAAAATAAAGCGCGATACACGATGGGTCTGCCAGAGGCTCATCCATATAGTACATTACCTTCGGAATAGAATCAAAATATTCTTCACTTGAAATATTCTTATTATAATTCTCCTTATCCTTTAATGCCTTTGTAAGTCCCTCAGCATATCTTATTTCATTATATTTGCTGTTTTTATCCAGAAATCCTACTGTAAAAGTCTTTTTTCCCGGAAATTCAGCTACCACATAACTCGAATCCACGCCGCTTGACAACAGTGAACCAACCTCCACATCACTAATCATATGTGCGTTTGTTGTTTCATGTACAATTTCCTCAATATCAGCTACTACCTGTTCAAGCGAAAGCCTCTCTTTCGAATCAGGACTCATCATAGGGTCAAAATATCTCTTTACATCCATTTTTCCGTCTTTATAAAGAAAAAAATGTCCCGCGGGAAGTCTGTATATACCTTTGAAAAAGGTTTCCGGAAGAACAGAATACTGGAAGCTTAAATACTGTTCCAGTGCTGCTTCATTTAATTCCCTTTTCATATCAGGATATTCTAAAATACTTTTTATTTCCGAACTGAATACCAGATTTCCATCGGGTGCCATACCATAATAAAAAGGCTTAATTCCAAAAAAATCCCTTGCGCCAAAAATGATGTCCTTATTTGAATCATAAATTACAAACGCAAACATTCCGCGAAGCTTGTGAAGCAGGTCTGTTCCGTATTCCTCATATCCATGAATCAAACATTCCGTATCAGAATTATTTTCAAATACATGTCCCTTTTCTATCAGCTCTTTTCTGATTTCAAGATGATTATAAATTTCCCCGTTAAAGGTAATCACAATTTTTTTATCCTCATTGTACATCGGCTGTGAGCCATTTTCCAAATCTATAATACTAAGTCTGCGAAAACCGAGAGCCGCCTGTTCTGACAAAAACATACCCTCTTGGTCTGGTCCCCTGTGGGCGATTTTGTCTGTCATTTTTTTCAGTACATCCTCTCTGTCACAGTTCTTTCCTGCAAATCCGCTAAATCCACACATTTTTTATCTCCAATTCCGCCTGTCTGGGCTTTTTTTCATTTCACAGGAAGCTCCTGTGATGCCGGACCTATGCTGTTCCGGCTTTGCACAGGCACATTTTACCATATATTCCCATGTAATTTCAAGCTCTATCCATGTTATTCACAAAAGAAATTCATAATACAACTTATTTACAAGGAAGTTTATTTTTAAGAAACTTATTACAAGAATCAGGCAAGCCCAAGCTCTGCTTTTACTTCTTCCACAAGCTCTCTTTCATCCATATGGTATTTTACTCCCTGAATAATTTGATAATTCTCATGTCCTTTTCCTGCAAGCACAATAATATCTCCGTCTTCCCCATGCTCAATTACATATTTAATCGCCTGTTTTCTGTCCGGAATCATAACATAGGCTCCATCCGCATGTTTCACACCAGTCAGAATATCTTCAATAATCGCCATCGGCTGTTCATTTCTCGGATTATCAGAGGTAATCACAGACAAATCTGAAAACCTTGAAGACACCTCTCCCATTTCATATCTTCTATGTTTATCCCTGTTTCCACCACAGCCAAACAGAGTAACAATTCTGTGCGGCTTATATTTTCTCAGATTTGTCAGCAGACTCTCCAAACTCATGGCATTATGCGCATAATCAATCATCAGCGTAAATTTCGGAGAAACAGGAAGAATCTCAACTCTTCCCTTTACTCTGATATTCAGAAGCGCCTTTTCCATCTTCTCCTTATTCTCTGTAAAATGCCGACATACCGCAATAGCGGCAAGAGAATTATATACACTGAATTCTCCCGGCACATTAATCTCTACTTTCATTTCAAGCTTTCCCGATAAATTATAGGAAACTCCCAAGAGGCCCGGTTTTGTAAACAGATGAATATGTTGTGCCTGTAAATCTGCATGATTTTCAGCTCCCACTCCATAAGTTTCTACATCACAGACACAGCCGTCAATCATTCTGTCTACATGTTCATCGTCAATATTAAAAATTCCATGCCTGCAGTTTTTAAACAGCTTCGCCTTACAGCTTAGATAATCTTCAAAATCTTTATGCTCACCCGGTGCGATATGGTCAGGTGAAAGATTTGTAAATACTCCATAATCAAACACAAACCCTGCAACTCTGTCAAGCATAAGTCCCTGTGAGGATACCTCCATAACAACCGCCTCACAGCCTTTCTCCACCATCTGTGCAAAATATTTCTGTACAAGAAAAGATTCCGGCGTTGTATTTTCAGAAGGAATTTTTATATCCTCAATAATCGTTTCTATTGTACCAATTAATCCCGTTTTTATACCAACACTCTCCAAAACCGAATGAATCATATAGGCAGCAGTAGTTTTTCCCTTTGTTCCGGTAATTCCAATTGTCTTTAATTTCTCCGCGGGATATCCAAAATACGCCGCTGACATACATGCAAGCGCATATCTTGTACTTTTTACCTTTACTAATGTAATGTTTTCGGAACATTTTATATCTTTTTCCACAATAAGCGCTGCTGCCCCTTTTTCAATTACATCTGCCGCAAATTCATGTGAATCTTTGACTGCTCCTGTAATACAAACAAATACATCCCCTTTTTCTGCCTTTCTGGAATCCATTACAAGGTTATTTACCTCAATATCGGCACTTCCATTTACAACTACATAATCCAGCTTTTCCAGCATATCCTTTAATAACATAATTCTTCTCTCCCATTATATCTGAATTTCTCCTGTGCAGACAAGCTCTGCCGGTCCTGTCATCAGTACAGTATTTTTTTCTCTGTCATATTTAATTTTTAAATCGCCACCCAAAAGATGTACCAGTACCTCATCTCCTGTAAGGCCATTTAATACACAGGCAACCACACTGGCACAGGCCCCTGTTCCACAGGCAAGTGTCTCTCCTGAGCCTCTTTCCCAGACACGCATTTCTATGGTGTTTTTATCTATAATATGTATAAATTCTGTATTTACTTTATCAGGAAAAATTTTATGCTGTTCAAAATCCGGCCCTATTTTCTCCAGATTTAATATTTTTATATTATCCACAAAGACAACTGCATGAGGATTTCCCATAGAAACACAGGTCAGATGATACTCCAGTCCATTTACTGCCACAGCCTCGTCTACCATAATTTCTCCTTCAAATTTCACCGGTATCTGCTCAGGCACAAGAATCGGACTTCCCATATCAACCTGAACTGTATCTACTTTTTTGTCTTTTATATTCAGCTTCAGAGTCTTTATTCCCGACAGAGTTTCTATCTTCAATTCTGTCTTATCTGTCAGCCCGAAATCATAGACATATTTTGCCACACAGCGAATTCCGTTTCCGCACATTTTTCCTTCAGAACCATCTGCATTATACATTGTCATTTTAAAATCAGCCACCTTTGACGGATAAATCAGTATCAGCCCGTCAGAGCCTACTCCAAAATGTCTGTCACTTATCTTTATAGCTGTTTCCTGTGGATTTTCCACTGTTTCCTTAAAACAGTCTACATAAATATAATCATTTCCACATCCCTGCATTTTTGCAAATTTCATGTTATCTTCCTTTCTGATTTTCGATTTTAAATTCCTGATTTCTGAAAATCTGCTGCATAACAAAACTTTATGAAATGATAGCTTTTATTAAATAATAGTTCCCATTAAATAATATATTTCATTAAACAACAGGTTTCATTAAATATTTTTGCTCTTTTATAGAAAATTATTTCACAAAATTTCTACTTTGTCTGTAAATGAGAAAACTAAAAATACAATATTTAGAATTTCCTGATTTAAAGCATAATAATTATATCATTCGTATTTTTATAAAAATACCAATTTTCTGCTCTTTTTTTTGCAAATTGTGCTATAATATTCCATTAAGAACATATTTCACATGAAAATATTTCACAAAGGAGATTATTATGATAAACAAGACAGATATTTATGAAAAATCCGGCTATTTGAACAGCGATTTTAAAATATTTCATCTCACCTATGCAAAAACAGAAGAAATTCCTTTTCACTATCACGATTTTCATAAAATACTAATTTTCATTCATGGAAATATAAATTACAATATTGAAGGTCGAAGTTTTCGACTGCTTCCCGACGATATTGTTTTTGTTCATGCAGGTGATGTTCATCGGCCTGAGCTGACAAAACATTCTGATTATGAGCGCATTATTATATACATATCCGAACATTATATTCATTCCTTTGAACAGCGCTGTTTTTCTTCAAATCTGCATTTTTCCCTGTCAGATTTTTCTTCAAATGTTCTGCGCCCGTCTATGCACACAAATGCAAATCTGATTCACACTATTTACCGTCTGCATGATGCAGTATCTGAAAATGAATTTGGCAGTGAGCTGTACAAGGAAGCTGTTTTTTCAGAATTTTTTGTTTTACTGGTAAGAGCAGTCTTAAAAAATATGATTGAATTCGGTGATATGATTAGCTGCGATGAAAAACTGTTCCACATAATTGACTATATAAACACTCATCTTACAGAAGACATTCATATTGACACACTTGCTTCTTCGCTATATTTGAGCCGTTCCAGATTAATGCATTTTTTTAAGGAAAAAACCGGCGCAAGTCTTGGACAGTATATAAGCAATAAAAGATTAATTCTTGCAAGACATCTGATAGAAAGCGGGTGCAGCCGTACAGAAGCATGTTTTCAATGCGGCTATAAAAATTATTCCACCTTTACAAGAGCCTATAACAAGCAATTGAAAAATCTTTGCAGCTATGACAAGGACTCTTCCTCCTGAACTTTTCTTTTAAATGATGTTGTCAGATATGTCAGCATATCATCACAGCACTCTCTGGCGGTTTCATAGCCTGATTCATACAGTGCCTCCAGCTTTTTTTCATCCTTTTCAAGTCTTTTTATTTTTACCTTTTCTTGTGGCCGTATCACAAAAATATGTCCTGCCTGCTCATGTTTTTCAATAAATTCCAAAGTCCTGTTATATATGATATGCCGCTTCTTTATTGCTTCTACAAGATTTGGATATTTTTTATATTTCTTTTCTATAATATGTATCATTTTGCTTGGCTCTTTCCGATATTCCCTATCCCTTGTCAAAATAATCACATTTTTCTTATTCCCGTCTTTTAAAGACTTTATTATCGGAATAGAATCGCTTACTCCACCATCAAGATATTTTCCTCCATTAATATCCACCAGCCTTGCCAACAATGGAAGTGAACTGGAAGCCCATATATATTCCGTATCCTTTGGCAAATGTTTCACTTTGAAATACTCTGCCTTTCCTGATTCACAATTTGTTGCCACTGCATAAAATTCTGTCTGACTTTTTTCAAATGTTTCATAATCATATGGGTACAGTTTTTCAGGAAGAGTTTTTAGCTGAAATTCTTTCCCGAAATAATCTCCAGTAGTAATCAGGCTGTAAAGGCTGGCAAAGTGTTTATCACCTCTGTATTTTGTATTTACTGTGTAGGTTCTGCCTTTCTGCTTTGCAAGATAATTGGAGGCATTGCCGGTACCGGCGGAAACAGCGTAGATTTTTTCAAATTCTATTTTTTTGTCCAGAAAATAATCAAGTACTCCGGAGGTAAATAGACCTCTCATGCCGCCGCCTTCTAAAATTAGTGATGAATGATACATAGATGTGTTTGACCTCCTTTTTGTGGGTGTTTGTTTGAGTGACGCAGAAGAATGTGGGGGAGAGTGAGGCAAATTCCCATTCCATGGCCTTGGAGAATTCT
>ERZ778516.2873-NODE-2873-length-10829-cov-6.769445_pt1 | contig 10829 bp, 9 predicted proteins | sample MGYA00510342_ERZ778516 | MGnify/ENA primary metagenome ERZ778516 (study PRJEB29527, sample SAMN07138961) | mouse gut metagenome | material: feces | host: mouse | place: China:Nanjing | collected 2016-01-25 ...
TTTTTCGCCGCGAGCCGTCTGAGGTCAGCAAAAACGAAAGAATGAAGTTTATTGCTCTTAAAACCAAAGACGGCGAATTAAAAGGGGATATCTTCTTTTACTGCAGAATCCTTCATGTCAGCAGGCAGGGATTTTACCAGTACCTTGCAAATAAAGACCGCCCATGGAAGTATCAGCCCCTGGCAGACGCCATGATGGAAATCCTTGAGGAAGATGATTGTAATGACACCTACGGCCGGATCCGCATGTATCAGGCATTAATGTTAAAACAGCCTGAAAATGTGGATATTCCCAGCGAACGTACTGTTTACCGTGTCATGGAGGATATTGGAATCAGCCATCATCCTAGGCGTAAACCAAACGGAATCACGAAAGCAGACCGGGAAGCCCGGAAATCAGAAGATCTGTTAAAACGTGATTTCAAGTCAGAGGAACCGCTGTCCAAGTGCGTAACAGACATAACAGAGATCAAAGCCAGCGATGGAAAGCTGTATGTTTCCGCTGTTTTTGACTGCTTCGATTCCAGCGTGGTTGGACTGGCGATGGATACTAATATGAAAGCTCCATTATGTGCGCGGACACTGGAAAACGCGGCGAAGACATATCCGGACATCCATGGGGCAATTATCCACAGTGACAGGGGAAGCCAGTACACCAGCCAGCTTTATCGGGAGACAATCCGGAAGTATGGCATACGGCAGAGCATGAACAGTGCAGGCGGCAGATGCCATGATAACGCCCGGTGCGAGAGCATGTGGGCCAGAATGAAATCTGAACTACTCTATGACCGTTACGATACAGAGAAGATGAGCACGGATGAACTGAAAACCCTGATCTGGAGATATTTCATCAGCTATTGGAATAACCGGAGGATCTGTTCTGCTAATGGAGGGCTTCCTCCCATCATCAAACGACAGCGATACTATGATTCCCTGAAAGAAGCAGCATAGGATACAAAATCCTTGAGGAAAATGTGTCAACTAATCTTGACAAAATCATTGCGACTGCCAGAATGGAAAGTACACGAGATGGCGAACTGCAGGAAAGGCACGTGGAGGGCGGCAGGAATGCTAAACTCTGTGCTGACAAAAACAATGATAGTGGACAGACTTGGATATCCATCTATGTCAGCCCACTATCTGAAAGTCCGTGTAAACTATTGAACCGCGTAGTACCGAACGGTACGCTACGTGGTGTGGAAGGGGAGGGTAAAATCTCCCCTATCCGATTTTATGAATGTTTGCTTTTTTCACATTATATGACGCGCTTCAAAGCACCGTCAGATTCAATGAAGCCGCACTCTCCGAAGTCTGTTTCATCGGCACCCATAAATTTTCCGCTTAGATCGTAGACAACGGCAGTAATGTTTCCTTCTGGATGGGGGCGTTCATAATCCCAATCTTCCGTGTAGTTTGATACATAGAGGATTGTAAGGAACACATTGTAGGAGTTAAGAACATAATAAGCGGTGCAGTTTTGTTTTTTCTCAAAACGTTTGACCTTGCTCTCTAAGTCGGGTCTATCTGACAAGCTTATTGCGTTAACAGGAGAGATAGGGAAGCACTCAACGGATAGAGGAACATTGCCGGCCTTGAAATCCGCTATGGCGGCTTTATCTATGCCGAACAGTGTATGGAGCATATTGAGGCGGTTTACAGCTTCATTTCTCTGATAGTCTTTGTCGTTCATTGTCATTCTCCTCGTATAAGTGACAGTGCCGCCAGTCGAGACGGCACTGTGGGTGGATGGTTAATCGATATAAGCATGGTAATAGTTGATATACTCGATGGCATAGGACTTCATGCTGTTGTCATCGAGGTTGAGATACTTCTGGATTTCGTTCACCTCATACTGAAGGTTAAGCAGGGAACCAAGGATGTACAGTGTCTTGTCTTCAAGGCTGTGGAGTTTGTCCATCAGCTCTTCCATCTCGATACTGAGATTCATGCTCTCTTTTGAACCAAAGCTGTCGGGACTTGTAGAAAGCTTGTCCTGATTCACTGCATCAAACGAAACGGTTGCCTTCTTGGTTTCCTGTGAGTTTGCTACGTTTGTGATTGTCTGTGTGGCTTGATGTTTTTTCATAACCGTATTCCTCCTTGGAAAATCTGCTTTTTGCCTGGTAATCTGTTGCTGCAGAAACGGAGGATTCGGTTATGGAGCCTAAAAAAGAGCACAAAAGGTCCGCCTGAATCGGGAAGAGCGGTTTCACTCTTACTCCGTTTCTGGTTCAGACCTGAGTGCTCATGTCAGGTTTGATAATTAATTCAGTTCCCCATAAGACTGAGCTTCCGGTTTTTAAGTCCTAAGGTTCACTAGATCGATCAGACATTGGTACTGATCATTTTCCTGTTCTATAAGTCATGGGATATTTTTCTCCAAAAACTTATCTGGTTTATGTCAGAGGCTTGCTCCTACTATGGGTATTCTACAAAATTGATAATTGAAAGTACTCAGTTTTGACTTGGCTTTCACTCGATTTTAACTCAAATAAACACAACATAATTTTGCAGGAGTAGAGAAATCGAGAGTTGCTGATTTGAAATACGATTATGCTCATTTGACCTTGACAAACACAAAGGTAGAGTATAAACTATATATCTGGATAACTATAAATGAGCGTAGGATTTTGGATGGCGTATGTGCAGACTATGGGAGGCACTGTATGGTTTTTAGTTATAACAAGTTATGGAAACTTTTAATTGATAGACAAATGATGAAGAAAGATTTGATGGCGAAAACGTCTATAACATCGACTACAATGGCAAAGATGAGTAAAGGGTTGCCTGTAAGCATGGAAGTTCTAGGAAGAATCTGTAAAGCGTTGAATGTGAATGTCGGTGATATTGTGGATTATGTAGACGAGAATCCGAACAAGAAAAACGACTGATAAAATCTTACTGTTGTGGGAGGCGTATGGTTTGAAAAGACTGTGTTTAGGCTCTTTGTTAGCCGTATTAGTACATTGCAAAGCGAATAGTGCTAGCCAGAAAGAGATCTGCGGTATCATGTTGCTTTCCATTGATCCTGATGATGATAGAAGATCTGACGATGGATTGGCTTCAGGTATTGTAAAGGGGAAAGCTAATCCTCCCAGGAATGTAATGGATAAGGTGTCCTCTGCAATTCCATCGGATGTTACAAATTATTTCAAAGAAAATCTGCTAAAAGTATTGGACAGTAACCTTAAAGCAAATATTGTGCTTTCGTTAAGAGATATTATCGATCAGGATGCCAAAATTCAGGATGATACAGTCGTTGATCTCGTGAGCGGGGAAACGAAAGAACAGATGCGAAATAAAACTCACTTTTTATTTGGGGAATTCTTGGCAGGAGTTTTTCTATATGCAATTACATATCCGAATAATAGAGATTCTGACATGGCAGCGGCTGTTGCTGAAGTTACCCGGGATTATGTAATGGCGTTTGATGCGAAAGCTGGTGATATAACAGTTGTGAATGATAAGGTCACATTTGACGCAACAGTAGCTGATGAAATTGCGGCAGATGCACACATGCTTTCTTTATACACAGATACGGGAGGTACTTGTATAAAATGTGGAAGACCGTTAGCTGTTCATAGAAAGGGAACCGATGTAAATTATGCTCGGGTTCTGACAATAGATAATCAGGAGTTAATCCTTTGTGGAGACTGCGAAAAAGAAATCTTGGCTGCTTCTGATGAAGAGAAAAAAGCATTGTTTTCAGAAAAGGAAGGACTTAAGAATGCCTCTATCGTAAGAGATGCTATGACAAGAAATGAAATAGAGCGTGAGATTGAAGAAGTCCTCAGGCAGGTAAGTGTACTCATAGAGAGTGAAGATACAAAATTGAAAAAATCAGCGGCTCCGGTTGAAAATAAGATCACAGATATAGGACTCAGGACAGATATTTTGAACGATGTAAGACCTTTATATGAAGGTGTAAATAATATTTTAGATAGATTGGCGGGTGAGAGCTACATTAATGTGGATATGTTCGCCAAGAATGTTCATCGTATGTTTGAAGATGCTGATGGAAAGATGGATCAGGAGGATCTTTATAACATGCTTGTGGAAACCCTTTATAACAAAACGGGTCACAGGTATAAAAGAGCGTGTAGGATAATTATATCTTATTTTGTACAAAGGTGTGAGGTGTTCAATGAGATTACCCAATAAGGTTACGCAATATTCGAGAAGTGTTATTGCAAAGTTTCCGGAGATACTGACTGTTCTTCGTGAACAGGATATGACACCGAATGAATTATTAAAGTCTATAGCTGATGATAGGGAGAATATGAGCGAAATACTTGATGCGCTTGATTGTTTATTCGCATTGAGGAAAATAGAGCTGGTTCAGGAAGGGAGTCGTTTGCATTATGTTGAAAGAGATTCGGTGTGATAAGTTTACGGAGCGGTATAGGACGATATCCTTTAAGCCCGGTCTTAATACCGTGCTAGGAAGTTCGGGCGGCAGTAATGCGATAGGAAAAACCACATTGCTTCTTATAATCGATTATGCTTTTGGAGGCAATGATTATCATAAGAGCTATGTGAGGGAAATAAAAAAGTATGCCGGTGTGCATAGTATATATTTTACATTTGAGTTTGACGGGAAAATGTATTATTTCTTTAGGGATCCGTCAGATACAAAGGAGGTATGTAGATGCGATAAGGAAGGGCATCTAATCAAGAAAATACCGGTTGAAGAGTATCGGGAGATCTTGTATCAGAAGTATGAAATAGACAGGCCTGGACTGAAGTTTGGAGATATCTGCAGTAGATACTTCAGATATTACGGAAGGGAAAACACGTTGGAGCGCTACCCTTTGCAGATTACGCCGCGTGAATCACAGGAGAGGGCAGTTGATTTTCTTTTGGTTCTGTTTGGGTATAACAAAATTCTGGTATCTCTGAAGGCTATGGAGGAAGAATTGGGGGTAAAAGCTTCCCAGCTTAGAGTACAGGAAAAACAATATGTGGCTGTATCAAAGATTGAGGAAAATCAGATAGCAATAAAGTCTCTTGAAAAGCGTTTGAAAGAACTTATGCAGGATAGTGAAGCTGCCCAGATGTCGGTGTTTGGATTTGATGATAAAGCATATGAGCGCGTTAATGCTGCGCAAAAAGAATTGCAGGGACTAATCAATCGTAGAAACAGACTTAAGCTCCAGGTAAGTGCTTTAAAAGATAGAATGTATCTGAAGGGCCGTGAGTCCGAGGAGGAGTTTAAGGCTTTGCAGGAATTCTTCCCAGAAATAGATATAAAGGCCTTTAAGGAAATTGAGGATTTTCATAGGAACATACGTGAGATTCTTAATTCGGAGCTGAAAGACGAAGTCGAAAGATTGGAACCAATAATAGATCGTTGCGAAAAAGAAATAGACAGATTAAAAGAAAAGGTGCTTGATTCTGGGATAGCAAAAGGAATGTCAGAACATGTATTGTCTCAGTGCGTGCAGATTTCAAAAAGTATAGATCGATTAAAGTCACAGACCGATGAACTCATACGTCAAAAAGAATTACAGGAAAACAGGGCTCAAGCAGAAAGAGAACTTAACAAGCTATTTGATGAACAGTCTGAGGCATTGGCAAGTATAGTAGAGAGTATAAATGATCATATTCTACGGATGAATAGTTTTGTTACGGAAGAGGGGGAGACTGCTCCAATATTAAAGATAACTGACGAAAAGAATATTGAGTTCAAAACACCGGGTAATACAAGTGAGGGCGCTGCTTGTAAAAGTATGATCTTGTTTGATCTCAGCTTATTACAAGTGTGTCCGCTTCCTGCATTGATACATGATTCTAATATATTGAAGAGTCTTGGAGATATGCAGTTGGAGCATATTCTCGAACTGTATGGTGATAGTCAAAAGCAGGTCTTTATTGCGTTTGATAAGCCTGAATCAACCACATCAAAAGCAAGTAGAATATTAAACTCTACAGCAAGGATACAACTGTCGGAAGAACAGCCGCTCTTTGGAAAGGATTGGAGCAATCTAAGACTGGTAGAGCAAGCATAAGGAGGAATTATGGCTGCGATACATGAACTGATAAAGCAAGTTTCAGACCCGGCATTACGTGAGCGCCTGGAACAGGAAATAAAGAATGTGACTAAAGATAAGAAATTTGGTTTGGTATTTGAAGAGCATATACCTGAGTGTACCGCATTATATGGTCATCCGATTAAACGTGGCGCAAATGTGGCGAAACGAAAGAGCAATATCGGCGATGTATATACTGTTGTAAATATGAAAAGGGATATTGCAGTATGCAAAAACAGAGCAACAGGGGGTGTATTTGAAATCCCTGTATCTGACCTTGTGGCAGTGGCACTTTTGGGGGAGGCTGTATTTCCTGTGCTCAGACCGATAGATAAAGTTCAGAAAACCGATGATTCGTCGCTATGGCATATTTTGATTGAGGCTGATAACTATCATGCGTTGCAACTTTTAGAATATCTTTATCCTAAAAAAGTGGACTGCATTTACATCGACCCGCCCTATAACACAGGAACGGATGACTGGAAATATAATGATGCATTTGTTGATTCATCAGACCATTGGTCACACAGTAAATGGCTTTCTATGATGAAGAAAAGGCTGCAGTTAGCCGGGAAGATATTGAGTGATCAGGGAGCACTGATAATAAGTATTGGATACCAAGAAGTGCATAGGTTAGTTTTGCTTTGTGAAGAACTGTTCCCAGGGAAACAGGTTGTAGTAGTGACCGTTCAGACATCAGGCGGAAAGCCTTCAGGCGGGTTTAATTACCTGCAGGAATATATTGTTTTTGTCGTTCCTACTGATTTTAAAGCGACATCGCTCCAATTTGCAGGAGGGAAGAGTAGGCCCCCTTTTGAAGGCCTAACATTAGCAACTTTTAATCAGACACAACGTCCAAATCAAACATACCCGATTTTTGTTGATAAGGAGACAATGTGTATCGTTGGTTGTGGAGATTCACTCACAGATCGTGTTGACAAAGGATTGTTCACTGGTGAGTTGGACGAATTTGAATATAATTACGGAGAAGCACCGGAAGGATGTTCTGCAGTCTGGCCTATCACAAGTAAAGGCGATAAGTGTGTTTGGAGGCTTGTTTCTGACAGATTATTAGGAGATTGGGAGAAAGGATATATTAAGGTCAGCATTAATAAATCAAAAAAGAATCCCAATGAGTATAGTATTCAATATCTTCCAGACGGAGTGATAAAAAAGATAAAAAACGGAAAGCTTGAAGTATTGGGAACTGAGGAAAATAAACATACTCTCATTTTTGGTGAGAACACGACGGTTGGGTTAGATGTTCCTACAATCTGGAATGAGAAGGCCTTTTATACATCGAAGGGTACATCACAAATTGATGATGTCTTTGGAGAAAAGGTATTTCCGTATCCGAAGCCGATAGATTTGATCGCCGAAGTGATAAAAATAGCGACAAAAGAAGATTCCTTAGTATTAGATTTTTTCGCGGGAAGCGGAACCACACTTAATGCTGTGAACCTCCTCAATGAACAAGATGGATATAATCGTCGATGTATCCTTGTTACAAATAATGAGCTTTCAAAGAAGCAGACAAAGGCTTTGAAGAAGGCAGGGGAGACACCTGGAAGTGAAAGATGGGAATCAAACGGGATTTGTCGCGCGGTAACATGGCCGAGAACAAAATATACCATTCTAGGAAAAAGGGAGAACGGTGAGGAACTGGAAGGAGAATACGGTTTCTTCACAGGGGAAGATGATAGAAAACTAAGCGACGGATTTGAAGCAAATGTTGAATATTTTAGACTTGGATTCGTAGATAAAAACAGTGTTTCGCTTGGACGGCAGTTCAAACAAATACTTCCGCTGCTATGGTTGAAATCCGGAGCAGTAGGAGCAAGACCTGAACTTGACGGAGAAGATGATCCGGAAATGATGATATGTCCTGAAAATGAATTTGCCATATTGGTTGACGAAACGAGATTCGGTGAATTCTCTGAAATAGTAAACAGGGATTATAAAATAAAAACGGTATATTTTGTTACTAATTCTGAAGATTCATTCAGAGAAATGAGCGATGGAATAAGGGCTGACTTCACATATCAGCTTTACAGAGATTATGTAGATAATTTTGGCATTGGTGGTAGGAGGAACTTTGGATGAGAGACCGGTTATTCACATTTCAGGAAAATGCGCTGAGTGATTTGCAGCTTGCAATCAATGATGCACATTTGTTATGGAGAGATAATAAGCCTCAGATTATTTCTTTTTCTGCACCTACGGGAGCGGGAAAGACGATAATAATGACCACGCTATTTGAAAACATTCTTTATGGAACGGCAGATATTATGGCTGATTCAGATTCAATATTTATATGGCTTTCCGATTCGCCGGAACTGAATGAGCAGACAAGACTTAAGATTGAAAGTAAATCGGACAAAATTCATGTTCATGATCTTGTGACGATAGGTTCTACATTTAATGCCGAATACCTTGAAAAGGGACATATATATTTTCTGAATACTCAGAAACTGGGTTCTGACAAACTGCTGATTGCAAAATCAGATAAGCGCCAGTTTACTATTTGGGAAACTATTACTAATACTGCAAAACAGATGCCGAAGCAGTTATATGTTGTTATTGATGAAGCGCATAGGGGAACAGCTACCACGGTTAATGCAGAGAGCCAGGCGCAATCCATTATGCAAAAATTTATTAAAGGAAGTGAAGCGGATGGATTATGCCCTATGCCACTTGTTATAGGCGTTACAGCCACTCCTGAGAAGTTTAACAAGCTTGTCGAAGGAACTACATCAACGGTTCAGAAGGTGACGGTGTCACCAGAGGATGTTAGAGAATCAGGATTGCTTAAGGACAGAATTATTCTTAATATCCCCGAAACAACAATTTCAGCGGATATGACAACGTTTCAAAGCGCTATCAGGAATTGGACAGATAAGTGCGCATACTGGAAGGAATACAGCGACAATGATCCGGAACATGAGGAATATATTAATCCAATTCTTGTAATACAGGTTGAAGACGGAAATGAAAGGGAGGCCACGCGCACAAATCTTACGGAGTGCATCGATCTAATCGAAAAAGAATTGGGGAGAAGCTTAAATACAGGTGAGGTTGTTCATACATTTAATGATTATGGAGCAATCACAGTAGGAAATCTGGTTATCCGTCAGGTGGAGGCTTCAAGGATAGAAGAAAATAAGGAAATCAAAGTTGTTTTCTTTAAAATGAACCTGTCTACCGGGTGGGATTGCCCACGTGCAGAAACTATGATGTCTTTCCGAGGTGCTCAGGACGGAACTTATATTGCTCAGCTGTTAGGTCGAATGATTAGAACACCGTTGGCAAGGCGTATTTTAGCATATGCTTCTCTTAACGATGTCAGCTTATTCCTGCCACATTATGATAAAAAGACGGCAGAGGGAATTATCAAAAAACTCAGGGATGATGAAGCGGTATACCCTGGTGAGGTAGGAACAAACAGAAACTTGGTAACACTTGAAAGAAATTTGACCTTCGCTGATGTATTTATGGCGATGGATGATCTTGTAACATATAAGATTGATACGAATAGAAAGCAGCCGTATATCAAACTCTATATGCAGCTGGCACGTGCCCTTACGCGTGACGGAATTGATGTAGCAGCACAACGAACGGCGAAAAACTCTATTATCGCAAAAATGAATGATGAAGTGGAGCGGATTAAGTCTGAAGGCAAGTTTGATGAGATAAAGGAAAATCTTACAGGACTGTCTATTGATACTTTGACCTTCGATTATGGCGATACGACTTATGTGTATGACGAGGATGCTCAGACTATGCAGACATCGGAGTATGATATATCGAGGCATTTCGATCAGGCAGGGAAAATCCTTGGAGAAGGCTTAAATATTGATTATTGGGCAAAGCATGGGGATGAGGATCATATTGATGTAAAGATTGAAGTTATCTCGATTGTCAATAATGCGGATTCTATGGAACGCTTATCCAAATATGCAGAGCAGTCATTCTTAAGTTTGTATAGAGAAAATAAGCCTGCATTACGAACACTGCCGGATGCAAGAAAATCTAATTATAACAGAATGATACAAGGCTCTGCTACACCTGTTGAAACGTCATGGATCTTGCCTAAGGTTATTGATTTTACTGTATCGGAGACTGCGAAGGTTTATGACAGACATTTGTTTGTGGATAAGGATGGCGTTTTCAAGGCAGATTTGAATGATTGGGAGGCACCTCTTATCAAAGAAGAATTAGCGAATGGAGCAGTCTGCTGGCTCAGAAATCTTGATAGGAAGAATTGGTCATTGGAAATACCTTATGAGATAAATGGTGTTAGTACACCGATGTATCCTGACCTTATCGTGGTAAGAGTTGATGCACTGGGATATATATTTGATATTCTGGAGCCGCATGACTCAAGCCGAAAAGATAATTATCCTAAAGCAGTAGGACTGGCTAAATTTGCTGATAAGCATCATGACCAGTTTGGAAGAATCCAGCTTATTCGTAAACATAAGGGAGAAGATAGAAAAGATCATTTTTATCGCCTTGACATGAATGATATTGAGGTTAGAAATAGAGTAAGAGGAATAACATCAAATCCAGAACTGGATCGGATTTTTGAAGAGCTTGAACTAAGGGAAGATTAAATAGTAAGAGGCGTCTCCACAGCGGAGCCGCCTTTTCTGTAAATCAATCTTTTTTATAAAATTTTGTACTGTATCCATCCGCCTTTAAATTGATGCTGGGAAGCCACGGGGGAGCCTGCCCCATATGCACTAATATAACGAATATTAAATAGTTGATAGTTTAAATAGTTGTTGCTTCGTCTGGATCA
>ERZ778516.2878-NODE-2878-length-10811-cov-4.849479_pt1 | contig 10811 bp, 5 predicted proteins | sample MGYA00510342_ERZ778516 | MGnify/ENA primary metagenome ERZ778516 (study PRJEB29527, sample SAMN07138961) | mouse gut metagenome | material: feces | host: mouse | place: China:Nanjing | collected 2016-01-25 ...
CACCTTCACCTGCTTCGCGAAGTGCTGCCGGAATCAATTCACCCGGTTTGTCATCCATCTTTTCAATCCAGATACCGTCTTTGTTGATTTTACATTTAATATTACGGTCGGCAGAGCAAGATACCCCAAGCCCAATCGGACAAGAAGCACCATGACGGGGCAAACGGATAATACGAACATCGTGTGCCATATATTTACCACCAAACTGAGCTCCCAAACCAATCTTGTAAGCCTCTTCCAATACTTGCTTTTCAAGTTCTACGTCACGGAACGCACGTCCGTACTCATTACCCGTAGTGGGCAATTCATCATAATAATGAGTGGATGCCAATTTCACTGTCAGCAAGTTCTTTTCAGCCGATGTACCGCCAATTACGAATGCAATATGATAAGGAGGACAAGCAGCCGTGCCCAAAGTTTTCATCTTTTCTACCAAGAACGGTACCAAAGTAGCCGGATTCAGCACAGCCTTCGTTTCCTGATATAAATAAGTCTTATTGGCAGAACCGCCACCCTTAGTAACACAAAGGAAGTGATATTCCATGCCCTCAGTAGCCTCCAAGTCAATCTGTGCGGGCAAATTACATTTAGTATTCACCTCATCATACATATTCAGAGGAGCATTCTGAGAGTAACGCAGATTCTCTTCCGTATAAGTCTTATACACACCTTCAGAAAGAGCTTCCTCATCGCAATAACCAGTCCAAACCTGCTGGCCTTTCTCACCGTGGATGATAGCTGTACCGGTATCTTGGCAAAGCGGTAATTTACCTTTGGCAGAAACTTCCGCATTACGCAAGAAAGTCAAGGCTACATATTTATCATTGTCACTAGCTTCGGGATCGTTCAGAATCTTAGCAACCTGTTCGTTGTGCGAACGGCGGAGCAAGAACGAAACGTCGCGGAATGCAGCATTTGCCATTGCAGTCAAACCTTCTTTTGCAATCTTCAAGATAGGTTTTCCTTCAAACTCACTTACTGACACATAGTCCTTGGTCAGCAAATAATACTCAGTTTTGTCAGGTCCCAAATCGAACATGGGCTGATAGTGGAACGGAGGTGTTGCCATAATGATACTTATTTTAGTTAATTAGTTATTAGTGTCACAAAGGTAGCAACTATTATCGAAATTTTTCCTTAATTAGCGTAAAAACTTTCAGAGAATGTCCTTACCTTTGCCGACTCATTATTAAATAACCTAATATTATATATGGAAAGAACAGGCAAATTACTTTTTATCACTTCTTTATTTTTATGTCTTTTCGGTCTGAAAGGGTGGAGCCGCGACAGAGCCACCAACCAACCGGACAGTCTGGAACTCCGGCTCATGGAAATCTATACCAAGCGAGAAGTCATGATTCCGATGCGTGACGGAGTACAGCTCTACACTGCTATTTACGAACCAAAAGACAACAGTCGGAAACACCCCACACTGATGATGCGTACCCCTTATTCGTGCAGTCCATACGGAGAAAGATTTGACGATTATCTGAAAACTGCATTGAAGAAGTACGTGGACAACAACTACATCATTGTCTTTCAGGATGTACGCGGCCGCCATAAGAGCGAAGGGGACTTCGTGCAACTACGTCCGTTAAACAAAAATAAGAAGAGGAAAAAGAATAAGAAAAATATAGATGAAGCCACCGATACTTATGACACCATCGAATGGTTGATTCATCATACTCACAGCAACGAGCGAGTGGGAACCTGGGGCATCAGCTATGAAGGTTTCTATGCCACCATGACCGCCTCATGCAATCATCCGGCATTAAAAGCCGTTTCACCGCAAGCACCGGTCACAGACTGGTTCAGAGGAGACGACCGCCATCACAATGGCGCATTTACCCTCCTGCAAACCACTAATTTTCTCCCCCGTCTGGAAGGTCGCAACATGGGAAAGGGTGTAATGCATCAGATTGTGAAAAACGATGTATATACTGATTTCCTGTCTATCGGCACATTTAAAGATATAGACAATCTGGTGAAAGATACGACTGAAACCATGTGGAACGATATCAAGAACCATCCCAACTTCGACGAGTTCTGGAAAGAACGAGATGCACGTACCTCTTGCTACAATCTGAAACCGGCTATATTGGTAGTGGGAGGGCTGTATGATTCAGAGGATTGCTATGGTGCATGGAACTTATACAAAGCAATCAAAGAGCAGTCTCCCGAAACCGACCTTTATCTGACTTTCGGTCCTTGGTGGCATGGTGCTTGGACCCGCCGCAATTTCCAAAGTATCGGAAATGTCTATTTCGGCAAAAGTACTTCAGCTTATTATATGGATGAAATTCAGTATCCCTTCTTCCGTTATTTCTTGGAAGGGGAAGGAGAAAAACCCGAAAAGCGGGTAAACATATTCTATTCCGGTGAAAACGAATGGAAGACTTATGAAGAGTGGCCTGCAAAAGAAATGGTTTCGACTCCTTATTATATTCATGCCGACGGTTCAGTATCGACTCAGGCACCGACCGAAGAGAAATCGTATACAGAATATGTATCGGATATGTCACGACCGGTCCCTTATACAGCCAATCCGACTACTTACCGCACATTGGAATATATGATTGATGACCAACGTTTTGCCGCTTCACGCCCAGATGTCATTACCTTCATGACCGAACCGCTGCAGGATACACTCACGTTGGCAGGCCCCATCGGGGTAGAGCTTATGACAGCCATAAGCAGCACCGACGCAGACTTCATGGTGAAAGTAATTGATGTTTACCCCGAAAGATTTGAATATCCACAAGAAATACGCAAACAACTGAAAAGCAACTATCCCATGAGCGGATTTCAGCAAATGGTCCGCGGCGAATTGTTCCGAGGACGTTTTCGGGAAGGGTTCGACACACCCAAACCTTTCAGGCCGGAAGAAATTACACAGGTCAACTATACGTTGTACGATGTAGCCCACTCTTTCCTGCCCGGACACAGGCTGATGATTCAAATCCAAAGTTCATGGTTCCCCATTATTGACCGCAACCCTCAGAAGTTCATAGACACTTATCATTGCGGAGTGGAGGATTTTGTGATGAAACAAAGCATTAAGATATTTCACCAGCAAGGCGCTGCCACCAGATTACTACTTCCGGTAGTAAAGAAGAAGTAGGACAGCAACAGGAGGAAGATTGTCCTACAGGCAAATATACTTATTTATAGAATCTGTTTTAGGCACAGAAAACATGGAACTTACGGAATAAGAAAAAATAATCCGTGTTTGTCCCTGAGTTCTGTGCCTAAAAGAAACTCTTAACAGTCTATTGAAGCATTCATCCTCCTATATTATTCCAGGCACTCATCTAAGTCACGTATCAACTGTTCCTTATCCAAATGCTGACCAATGAAGACAATCTTCTGCATACGATCACCGTATTTATCATCCCAATCACGCAGTAGGCCCGGTTCCTGACGCATCACTTCCATCAACTCCTCTTCCGGTGCCGTGGCATACCACAAGCCTGCTTCTTTCAGTTTCTTCTGCACACCGGCTTGTTCAAAAAGGAAAGACATATCAGGGTTATTGCTAAAATAGCATACACCTTTGGCACGGATGATATTGCGACTCCATTTGGTAGCAACAAAACGGTCGAACTTATGAATATCGAACGCAGGACGGCGGTAATAGACAAAAGTACCGATGCCGTATTCTTCCACTTCGCCGCCTTCGTGATGATGATGGTGATGTTCATGTCTTTCGGCCTCTTGTTTCTGCTCTTCCGTAAGTGCTCCTTCTATTCCGCGCACCCAACCGGCAGAAGTGGCAGTATGCTCAAAGTCAAACTTTCCGGTATTAATAATCTTATCCAAACCAACCCCGGCATAATCACATTCTATTATTTCGGCAACCGGTTGCAAAGTACGGATAATCTGCTTAATACGCTCCAATTCCTCACGCTTCACTTCCGAAGCCTTATTCAACAGGACAATATTACAGAATTCAATCTGCTGGATAATCAGATTTTCAATATCTTCTTCATCAATACCTTTACGAATTAAATCATTGCCACACGAAAACTCACTTTGCAAACGCAAGGCATCCACTACAGTCACAATGCAATCCAACCGGCATGAACCATGTACAGCGTTCATCCCTGAAATAGAACAAATGGTCTGTGCAATAGGAGCCGGTTCGCAGACACCGCTTGCCTCAATGACAATATAATCAAAGCGTCCCAATTTCATAATGTCATCTATCTGCTCTACCAAATCCATCTTAAGGGTGCAGCAGATACAACCATTCTGAAGTGCCACCAAACTATCGTCTTTCTTATCTACAATTCCACCTTTCTGAATTAAGTCAGCATCAATGTTCACCTCACCAATGTCATTGACTATAACTGCGAACTTGACACCACGCTTATTAGTGAGAATATGATTGACCAACGTCGTTTTTCCACTGCCCAAATAGCCGGTCAGCAGTAATATAGGTATTTCTTTTATTTTCATGCTAATTATTATTTTATTGTATTCACATTCAGAATCCTTCGCTTCTTTAGCTACAAAAAGCCAATACGTTCTATCAATTCATTGCCTAAAGCCGTCTTGACCTCGATATGCTGCAACACGGCAGTCACAAATGGGTTGCTTTCAAAGACACCGCGTACCTGCTCAAAGTCCTGTTCTTTTTCCTCTCGCGAACCATCTGCGCCAAATCCGGTCATGGCAGACAAAGAAAACTCTTTCTTGGCATCTGCATAAACCATTTTATCGAGTTCCACTACTGCTTCCTGCCATTGTTTCACAATAGCAACCACATCTTTAGCTGTAATGGTTTCGGATTGCAAATGGTAATATTCGAGCATCTTTCCATACGCCCAAGTCCACTCATAGGTATAATAGTTATGATGCATTTCTACAAAACGTTCATGTATTTGGTCTACATTAGTCAATACACCCGATTCTATATCTGCCATCAACTTTTCTATTTCACTCTTCGGAGCTATCAAGCCTGAGATATCCACCCATTCCCCTGTCCCTGTTTCTGTATCAGGAATTAATCGGGCACGGATTTCTTCATCACTTGCAAAATGCATCTCCTCCAAACGCTTAATCAAAGAATTACCCAAGAACTTATGAATGGCAAGTTCATAAAAACGAATACCATTATTTAAAGACGAGTTTTTAATTTTCGCACTTTGATAAGAATAAGTCTCAGAGGTCTCACCGGAAACCCTTCGCAATTCCTTCAGGATATCACGTCCCTTCATCATCTTCTGGATGGTATAAGGGCTTAAAAGATTATAATTGATTTGGTCTAAGCGATTCGAATCTTTCCGCTTGTCCCGCTTCGGCCATTTTTGGGCATCACGAATCGTTCCTACACTACGCAGATTTACCCCCGGCACTAAATAGGTAGTATTTTGCTGTTCTATCAAATAGGAAAAAGGAAGGTTGGACGTATCCGAATGATTCACATGACGCCCCATTACCAAAGAAAAAGCGCCGACTCTTGCCGGCCACAGAATATAAGAATCAGAAGTAGTCTTTGCTCCCCGTTCCATTGCTCCCTGATGGATTGGGCCCAATTTATACATGTGATTACTCTGATTAGAACCCGAACCTGCATTCATAAACGAGAACATGCCGGCAATAAGCAATGTGGATTTATGGTGGGTAACAGTAAACGGCCCTGCAAAGATGGCACAGGCTTCTCCGTTCTCTTCCTGACAATTGCTGAAAAACAATGAATCGGATGCAGAATAATTATGTCCCAAATGACAGGCTTGACCAATAAAACAACGAGTCAGCATAGTACCATCCTCTATACTGGAGCCACTAGACACAATAAAATCGTCGCAGACCACACCATATCCAATATGAATCGGAGCTGTCTCATTACTGTTCAAACTTCCATTCTTCAAACGTCCGGCCCCTTCTATCTTACAATAATTACCGATACGCACATTCTTTATATATCCGGCGTCTACAATTGTCACATGGTGTCCGATAGAACCTGTCTCAGATGCATTCTCTTCCGCATATTTATCGATAATCGCTTTCATCCGGCAAATCAATTCGGGACGATGGCGGTACAGTGCCATAATATAAGATTGATGAGCCGACAAACGGTCATGAATAATTACTTCACGCCCTCCTGTCTCATTCAGAACAGCTACCTCCACCCCATTGCCGAACTTAGTCTTGCCGTCTACCAGTATAATATCGACATTTTCAATGAAAGTATAATCACCAATCACATAATTGGCTATGTAATTCTTAATATTCTCGATACAACAATTATCGCCCACTGTCACATTGTGCAACGTCGTATGAAACAAACCCGAATGTTTGCACATACCACCAGCAAGGATAAACTCCTCTTCAAAGACTCCCAACTTCACCTTTCCTGAGAAACGGGTATGGTAAATATAGTCGGTCTTAAAATTCTCTACTACTTCAACGTCCGCCCAATTGACAGCCGTACATGAGTGTTCTTTCAGTTGTTGTATTTCCTGCAGTGTCAGTGAACGATAAGTATTCATAACCGGTATATTTTATATCTCTGTTTCGTCATAAGTCTGATAAAGAAAATCATTATATGGATACTTTTGCACATGGAGTTCCCTCACCTTATTATATATGATATTCTTCAGTTCTTCCAAATTGGTTTTCTCTTTTGCCGAAATGAAAATACAATTATCATTTAATTTAGCCATCCACGTTTTCATCAATTCATCCAAAGTAATATTCTCCTTTGTTTTAGGAGTCAAATCATCTTCAGGCTTCTCAATATAAGTGTATGCATCAATTTTGTTAAACACAATCATGGTAGGCTTACCACCGGCACCTAAATCAGCAATGGTTTTATCTACTACTGCTATTTGTTCCTCGAAATCAGGATGCGAGATATCCACTACATGAATCAGCAAATCCGCTTCACGCACTTCATCCAATGTCGATTTAAAGGAATCGACCAAATCTGTCGGCAACTTACGGATAAACCCTACTGTATCCGTCAAGAGGAAGGGCAAGTTATCAATTATAACCTTACGCACAGTCGTATCCAAGGTAGCAAACAACTTGTTTTCTGCAAATACTTCACTTTTTGAAAGCAGATTCATCAATGTAGATTTTCCTACGTTGGTATATCCTACCAATGCCACACGTATCATTCGGCCACGGTTCTTCCGTTGAGTAGTCTTTTGCTTATCAATCTCCGCCAAACGCTCCTTCAATAGAGACATACGGTTCAAGATAATACGACGGTCCATTTCCAACTGTGTTTCACCCGGTCCGCGCAAACCTACAGAACCTTTTCCACCACCGGCACCAGAACCGCCACCCTGACGTTCCAAGTGTGTCCATAAGCGTTGCAGACGAGGAAGCATATATTTGTATTGGGCCAACTCCACTTGAGTTTTGGCATTTGCCGTTTGCGCACGCATGGCAAAAATATCAAGAATCAGCGAAGTACGATCAAGTATCTTCACCTTCAGTTCAGCCTCAATATTCCGTATCTGCTTTGCAGAAAGCTCATCATCAAAAATCACCATTCCGATTTCTCGTTCTTCCTCTTCCTCCTGATGAATATATTCTTTGATTTCTTCCAATTTCCCTTTACCAACATAAGTCACAGAGTTGGCAGACGGTAACTTTTGAGTATACCTCTTCACAACCGTCGCTCCTGCCGTTTCCGCCAAGAACTCCAATTCGTCCAGATACTCCATTGTCTTCCGTTCATCCTGAGTCTGTGTTATAAGACCTACCAGAATAGCCGTTTCAACTTGTGCTTCAGATATTACAAATTCTTTCATTTATCTATGATTATAAATAAGTTCGCGACAAATATAACAAAAAAAGAGGATGAACGTTGAACGTTCATCCTCTTTTTTATGATTCTTCTGAGATATGAATCCTCCTGTTTAATTCTATAAAAGCCCTAGAACATGGTATCTTTTTCATTAAACAGTTTTTTCTCATTCATTCTTATCACTTTTCCGAACTTTTTCAACGCCTCAACACTTATATCTTTGGGATTTCCCATAATTCCAATGACAATCGGCTTTCCCTTTATATTCTTCTGGTAATACTCCACAATATCGGGGAATGTCAGGGAATCAATCCGGGGCAGCTCCTCTTTGGCAGGATCGTCCGTATAGCCCCTGCGTTTCCATTCCGCTATCTGGAGACTCAGGTTACGAGAGTCAGGATGACTGGTCAGGGCAGACTGACGCAGGTAACTCTTTATGTTGTCAATACGTTCCGGACGCTCAGGCATATCCGTCAACAGTTTCATATATAAATCAACGGCATCGACCGCCTTGTCGTTCTGGGTACCGATATAACCGGAGAAATAAGTTTGTGCTCCCGGCAGTCCGCGCGAGGAGGCAAAACCGTAAGCGGTATACGCCATCGAGTTCTTTTCACGAATCTCATTCATTATCAATCCGCTGAAACCGCCACTGATATACTGGTTGAAAGCCTCACGCCTCACGTTCTCCTCCCGGTTATAATCCCCCATGGGAATATAGAAATAAATCTGGCTCTGCTGGGCATCAGTGTTGGGAAGGAAATAAACCGTATTCTCTGTCGGACTTACCATATCCTTCATGACAGGTGAAGAACTCTGCTTCTCGCCCGCCACCAAAGGCAGTGAAGTGCTCAGCACCTGATAGACGGTTTCAAAAGGCAAGGTGCCCGAGTAGTGGATTTCCGACGCATAGGCCGTAGCACGGTTGATGTCACCGGTCAATTCCGAGAGGTTCAGCTCCGTCAGCTCCTTGTCGGTCAGCTCCGATTTATAATCAGACTTGTCACCATGCATGATATACTGCCGCAGAGCGTTTGCCAGCAGGTTGACATTCTCCTTGCGGGTAATACGGCCGCTTATCGCATTCCCTTCCAGACTCTTCAGCTGTCTTTCGTCCAGTTTGGGCATCAGCAACTGGCGGGTAAGCAGCTGGCAGGCCTGTTGAAGTGTATTCTCATAACCGCGTAGTGTCACATACAGATAGCTGTCATCGGCATCCACGACACACGTCGCATTCAGCTTGCTCAACTCCTCCTTCAGCTCTTGGGGCTCGAAACTTCCCATGATACCGGCATTGTTCATCAGCGAGGCGGCATATTCAAGGCGGGGAAAGACTTCCGAGCCGACACCGTATTTCAATAATAAGGTGAACACTTCGTTATCCTCATTCCGGGTATAGTACACATGGGAGTAGTCATTGAGTTTGCGTTCCTGCACCTTGCTCCAGTCAACAAACTTTTCCTCCACCTTATTGATGGCCATGTTCTTGAACTGCCGGGCATATAGGGAGGACTGTCCTACGGGAGGCTCGATGGGCTTATAGTCAGGCTTCTTAATCTTCTGACCCTTATCCGGCTTGCCCTTTTCATTGTAAATGGCAAGGTAATTGTCCGTCAGATACTCTCTCGCAACCCGTTTGATATCATCAACGGATATTCCCATGACAACATCCTTATAATTCAACACCTGGTTGATGTCCCGCTCATTGATAAAGGCATCCTCCAGAAGGCTGGCCTTGAAGTTGTTGGACTCCATACGCAAGTCAAAATCCCGGCACATGCCGGCTTTGACGGCTTCTACAACCCACGGCTCGAAATCACCTCTGGCTATCTGTTGGACAGCCTTCAACAACTTCTTCTCGACACTTTTATTGGATTCAAAACGTCTTTGGTTATTATCATAGGAAGGGACACCGGTAATGATATTCCTTCCCTGCTCACGGAAGGTCACGGGGGAGGCATCCCCTCCCAAAAGCTCACCGTCAATCGTCAGTTTGTTCAGCAGGCCGGTCTGGTTGGTATTGCTGAGCAACTGCATACAAATCTCCAGCGCGGTCTCATCCCGATGGCCGTTCTTCACCCCCTTATAGACCAGCATGACAGAGGGATACTGGGAAAACTTGGTGTTGTATTGCACACGCCCTTTGATGTCCAAGTCAGGATACACCTTACGCTCGGGAGTGGCCTTGGGCTGCAGCTTGCCGAAAGCTGCGGCAATGCGTCCCATTATTTTCTTGGTATCGACATTCCCCACCAGAATAAGGGCCATATTCTCCGGGGTGTACCAGTCGTCGTAGAATTTGATAAGCTGGCTCAGGCGGGGATTCTTCAGATGTTCCCCCAAACCAAGTATTGACCGTGAGTAGGGATGGCCGGCAAAGGCCTGCTGCATCATAAACTCACTGGTCTGGCGGTTGGGATTGTCCTTGCTGCGGTTATACTCTTCATAAACGGTTTCCAGCTCATTCTGGAATGTACGGAAAACAGGGTTCACAAACCGTTCGGAAGAGATTTCCAGCCATTTGTTTATCTGATAGGGAGGAAAAGTGTTATAGAACACGGTGTAGTCCAGACTCGTTCCGGCGTTAAGGCCTGTTCCTCCCATCCCTTCAATGAGTTCGGAGAACTCATTGGAAAGGCTGAGTTTGCCTGCTTCAATAGTAAGGCGGTTTATTTCCTTTCCGATAGCTTCCTTTTGGGCCGGATCGCTCTCCCCCGCCATTTCATCATATTTGGCTATGATCTCCTCATAAATCGGAGCTTCCTTGTCCCAGTCCAGGGCTCCGATCTTCTGTGTACCTTTGAACATGACATGTTCCAGATAATGGGCCAGCCCCGTGTACTGCTCGGGGTCATTGACGGCACCCGTACGGACGGCGATTTCTCCAAAGACATCCGACTTGCCAGCATCCTCCCAGATAAAGACTGACATGCCGTTTTTTAACTTAAAGGCCTTTAGACCCTGTGCTTGTGCTTGAAAACAGAAACAAATTGATAATAGAAGAAAGACATGAACGAAGTGTTTCATAAGATTGAGTTTATTGGTTATT
>ERZ778516.2883-NODE-2883-length-10798-cov-8.248813_pt1 | contig 10798 bp, 11 predicted proteins | sample MGYA00510342_ERZ778516 | MGnify/ENA primary metagenome ERZ778516 (study PRJEB29527, sample SAMN07138961) | mouse gut metagenome | material: feces | host: mouse | place: China:Nanjing | collected 2016-01-25 ...
TATAGTACAGGATTGCTCCAGTTTTGTATAGGTACTCACGTTTTACCGTTTACATATGATACGTGCAATTCCAACGAGTATGTTGTATACTTTGATTATCCATTTTGGATACCTCCTATGTTTTGATATGGCCTGCGAAACCAATATCATTGTAACATAGGAGGATTTTTTTACTCTAGGTAACGCTACGGCTTTGCCTCGGCCCCCATTTCAAATGGGGGATATAGATACTATTTCATTATATATTGCTAATCAGCTAGTATAATCCACACTAAATACCCTAATGTTTGGCGCAGAATATTTTTCTGAGAGTGTTGCTACCCAAACGCAGCCGTAGCGGTGGTTACGTTGAGGCTTGGGATGTAGTGCTATCAAGAAAATAAGCAAGCAAAACATAGGATTATTTAATGCGAGTTATACTAGATATAAACTTCATTAACACTATCAAAAAAGCCCTCTTTTCATCATTATGCAAAACACTCCCTAAACGAATCCAATATAGCCTCTTCTCCCAAATCATTTACAGCCCTAATATTTTTTTCATATTCCTTTTGGCATCACAGAATCTTTTATAGGACACAGACTCAGAAAAACTATATCCTGTCAAAGGCTGACCTGACAAGTTTTCAACTATTGTCTTACATATCTCATTTCTATTTTCAAAAAAAGTATTATTAATATAAATATGAGCTGATATTGGCATAATAACAAAGTCTACCTTTACTTTATTCATTATTGCTGTTTCACCTGTTGTTACTATGTCGATTGAGCAATCGCACGAGTTTAATTCCAAATATGTCTCTGCAGCACCGTCTATTGCTCTTACATTAACAGTAGTAGACTCATAAAACTTATTTGCAATGGCATTATACTGCGAATAGCATGATTTGAAATTACTAATATCATTTGCATTATTTTTGCTCGAAATAACACACAACAAACCATTTAGCAAAAACAGATTATTACTCTCTACAACATCAGATTCCGCCTCAAGGTAATAATCACTGCCGGTTATACCCAAATCTATTTCTCCTATTTCTAACATTTTAGGGATATCTGTTGACCGTATTAAACATACATTGATATGCATATTATCTTTTTTAATAAAATAGTTCATTTTTCTTTCATGCAAATCTAAATTTGTATTCCATGTCATATTAATGAGTTGCACACATACTTCAGCAAGTCTCCCTCTATTAGGAATTCCAATTTTTATATTCATATCACTTGTCTCCTAGTATCTTAATATTTAAAATTTGTCAATATATCTCCCGATACATTTTTATATCATCATCCATAAATGGATGGAATGACTGGTGATGTTGTTCTGCCGATTCATATCCATTTGCTTACCCTATCAGTTCTCACTGGGTCTCTGCCCTGACATTCCTTCATTCTGCTTTTACATATGATTCAAAATTTCTGCTCTTACCACTTGGCAATATATCTGGCTGAAAATTATAATCAAACGTAACTTTTATCTTATCTCCTAGAACACTTTTCATCCTTGCTATTATTTCTTGTTCCATTTCATTATTAAAAGAATCATCCTCGACGGATAAATAAAACTTAAATTCCTCTATTGTAAGTTGCTTTACGAAATATTTTTTTACTTTAATATTTCTTTCGTTTAATTTACGGAAAATATGATGTATAAAGACAGAGTTTAACGCGTCACCATTTTTTAATATAATGTTTTCTGAAATGCGACCACCAGACAGTTGAATAACTGGCATAGTACATCCGCAGGAACACTTATTCATTCTTATTTTTCCTATGTCTCCGATTCTATACTTTATAAATGGAATATCATAATTATTTAATCCAGTTATTATTATTTCGCCTTCTTTGTCGATGACACTTTCGCCTCTTTCATCTACCACTTCAACAAAAACATTGTTTTCATCGATATGAAGATTATTCTTAACACAAGAAGTTGCAATCTGCCAGATTTCCCTACACCCATATAGATTAACTATTTTACACTGAAAAAACTGTTCAAATTCCTTACATTGTTCAATTCCAAGAATCTCCCCGTTCAGCTCAATGAAATACAGATCAAGCTTAAAAAACTTTTCATATTGGTCCGGATTTCTTTTTAAAACCTGATACAACTTTTCCAGCATGGATGGGGTTGACATTATCCATTTGGGATGAAACCCTATCATTGAATCCATATATTCACCAATATGTTGATCATCCAGATAGAATGCCGATAAAAGCAAGACATTTTTTGAAATATTCTTTTCTGTCCAACTGCCATATAACCTTACATAATTATCAGCTGCCCTAAATCTCTTATCTGCTCGTCTTCTAGTCATTGTAACTGACATAGCTATAGAATAAGCATCCTTCATAGACTTATAGCACTTAAATGGTTCTCCTGAAGAGCCACTCGTAAACTCTTGCCGCAAACTGCTTTTTTTACAATCATTCGAGATAAATCCATCCATGTGTTGTCTATACATTTCTTTATCTATAATAGGAAGTTTTGAATAAATCTCTCCAATTGAACACCTACTCAAATAATCTCCATATTTCATATAAAAAGGAACTTTATTAATGGCATTTTCTACCACTTTATGTAGTTTTATCTCCTTTCCGCTCATACGACACCTTCCTTATTTACTTGATACTACTTACTATCTTTTCTAATACTAATTCCTTTAGTGTTCCGTACTTAGCAAAACTATTTATGTCTATATCCCCTGCATCAAACTCAATGCCAAACTCTTCTTCGATTTCTACAATCAACTCCAAAAAATCTATTGAATCAAGTAATAAATCTTCAAGCAAATCAAGGGTATCGTTAAATAACAAATTATCTATTTTCCCTTTAGCCTGCTTAATTATCAGATCATTCAATCTGCTTTCAATATCACTCATTATAACTATTCCTTCCACATTAGTTAGCTTTATTTTCTATGATTGAAGACACCATTTTTTTAAGCCTTCTCTTCTTATTCACATCCAAAACCAATTGTTTAATTAATTCCTGCGGATCATCAAACGATTTTAAAACAACTTTCTTCCTATCATCCATGTATTTATTCTCTAAACATTGCGACCAACCACCTGTATTCGCAAGAGTATACATCGGCTTATGATAAAAATATGCATTGGTTAACTCATTTAAAGTTCCACATCCACCACCAACGCTAATTACTGCTTCCGTTGTTCGAACCATTAGGATGTCTCTCATCCCATATCCCAAACCAGTAAAAATCGGAATAGAAACTCCCTCCTCGGAAAAATGTGGATGCTGTTCTTGATACCCTGGAAAAAAACCAATTGTTGTCCCTCCGTTATTTTCAAATTCCTGCATTATGAATCGTGTAAACCCATCATCACCACCAGAAAACAAAACCATTTTTTCAACAGAGAAACAACGAACTAATTCTAAACATTTATTCACTACATTCTTGTATTCAAGGGATTTCACATCAACTTCAGAGCTACCAATAATCCCTATTCTATATGCGTCTGATAGGCTCTTCATATAAATCTCACCTTTCTTTTTTTCTAAGATATTCTTCCGCTAATTTCAATGCCAACACAGAAAAGACCTGATTTATAGTTCCTGATTCGATTGCTTTTTCTATTTCTTCCCATGTCATCTTTTTAGCTTCGGTTTTCTCGCCTACTGCTTTTTCTGGGTCGGCTACTTGTTCAACATTTGTAGCCAAATAAGTAAAAACTTTATTAGTTGCATTCGCAGCATTTGTATAAAAACTCCCCAAGAAAATGAAATCATCTTTTGTACAAAATCCAGTCTCTTCTTTCAGTTCTCTTGCCGCAGCATCACTTTCGTTTTCTCCATTCTCAACCTTTCCTGCCGGAATAGCTATAGCGTCTTCATCAATCGGATATCTATATTCTCTAACAAGAATCACTTCATTTTGTGGAGTCATTGCCACAACATTAACCCAGTTAGGAAATTCACAAATATAGTAGTCATTAATTACATCTTGTTCATCTGTAATGCACACATCCTTTCGTAATTTAATAAAAGGCGTGTTAACCACATATTTCTGACTTACAGTTTTCCATTTCCTATCATTTTCCATTTTCTTTGACCTCCTGCTTTTTAGTTTATGGCTCTTAAATTATTCATTATTTATTCAATTTAGAAATTATCTATAGGATGACTATCCAAAATATTATTTCCTGCAAATTTATTGAATATTCCAAAGTTCTCTGCTATCGTGGTTGCTATATCATTCATTTTGAATTCAAATCCAATATTTCCATGCTTCTCCAGCTTCTTTGAATATACTACTAACGGGGAGTACTCCTTTGTATGTATGCCTGTATATACACAATCACAGCCATGTCCATCCGAACATATTACTAATAAATCATCTGAATTCATCTCACAAATCAATTTGCTGATATAAGTGTCCATTTTTTTAAATGCATTAATCCATCCTTGAGTATCAAAATAATGTCCATATCTAGCATCAAAATCATTGAAATTTACAAAAATAAGCCCCTTCTTTACTTCCCGCATAAACTCCATCATCCTATCATAGGAATCATCATTCGTAAGTGCATATTTTGATTCTTTTATACCTTTTCCTTTAAACATCGCCCATATTTTGCCAACCCCATATGTGCCTATACCTCTTTCTGTAAGCGCATCTAATAAAGTGTACTTTGGCGGTTCAAAAATAAGATAATCCTTTCGTTTTTTATGCTCTACGCTTACCGTCAAATCATCATTCAGCGTAAGCGGTCTTGCACCTACCCGTCCAATCAAATGATTGTATGGCTTGATTACAGTAGTTACTTCTTCACATAATTGATATAATTCTTCATTAGAAAGATTCTCTTCAAGTGCATATATTCCAAAAGTTCTTATGGACTCTATCCCCTCTTCCGTTAAAACAATTATACTTTTTTTATTTTCTCTATGTTGTGGCAACAAGTCGTATATAACATCTTCTCTTCTAGTCATTGTAAGGTTTCCGAGGACTCTATATCCTGTAGCTTTCTCAACATTATTGATTATTTCTTGTGAAAACCCCTCTTTCCAATATCTTTCATCAGAATTGACTACTTTAACACCCATGAGTTCCCAATGCCCTGCCCAAGAATCTGCAAAAACAGACTCTTCTAGCATTCGACCATACATTGCGTCAGCTTCATCAAAATCACGCTCCTTAGCAAAATTAAGAAAACCCAGTTTTTTGAAAGTAGGTGCCTCTGGCATACCCTCTTTTTTTACAACGTCACCAAAAGTTGAATTACTCATATACATTTCCCTAACTTTGGGATTAATTCCTACCCCTACCCCATCTAATACAATTAAAAAAACTCTTTTGTACATTTTTTCACACTTTCTTTCCGTTATGCTTTACTAACTTCTCATACATTTTCCATATTTAATCAAAAAGCAAAATTATGATACATAGTTCTGTGCCTGTGTCTCAAACATATGAGCATATAACCCGTTTTGATTGGATACTAACTCCCTATGCGTACCCTTTTCCACTATTTTTCCATCATTAAATACAAAAATACAATTGCAGAACTTACAAGACGCTAATCTATGCGAAATAAAAATAGTAGTTTTTCCTTTTGTCATCTCATCAAACTTCTCATATACTTCCCTTTCTGCTATAGGATCAAGCGCAGCAGTCGGTTCATCTAATACCAATATCGGTGCATTCTTAAATAAAGCCCTTGCCATTGCAAGTTTTTGCTGTTCTCCTCCCGAAGGTTCAAATCCATTTAAATCAAAATATCTAAATACTGGAGTACTTAATCCTAATGGTAATGATGATATTTTTTCAAATAAACCGACTTGTTTAATAACCTCAATCACATCTTCATCTGGAACGCTATCATACTCAGAAACTATTATGTTTTCTTTAATAGAAAAATTAAGTAATTGAAAATCCTGAAAAACAGCAGCTAACATTGACCTATAACTGTTTTCATTATATTTCATAATATTTATACCATTTAATAAAATTTCGCCTTCCGTACATGTATATAATCTGCACAAAAGCTTGATAAACGTTGTTTTCCCCGCACCATTCAAACCAACAATTGATATATGGTCACCTTTTCTTATCAAAACATTGATATCTTTTAATGCATATTTATTTTGCCCTGGATATATAAATGACACATTTTTAAACTCTATCTCTATTTCATCTGGAAATGAATTGCATTCAATGTTTCCACTTTCCTCGTATTGGTTGTTCTCAAGAAAGTTGATGTATTTATGTGCATATTGGCAAAACTTGTTTAATTCAAGTATCTGTTGCAATACAGTATTCATAGCTGTAACTATCAATGCACTAGAAGCCGCCAGCATTGTAAATTCACCGATTGTTATTTGACCTGCAACTGCTAAATTAGAAAGAATGTAATAGATCACAACTGTAGTAATAGCCATATCCAACTTGGAGATATAGATATATTTCTGCGACTCCATTGCTTGCCCTTTTGCAATATTAGCCTGAGACTTATTATAGTCATCAACCCTGTTAAGCATCATTTGCCTCGCACCAAACAATCGAATATCTTTTCCGTATCTAATATCTGACAATGTATGAAGCAAATAATTATATCCTCTATTTATAGATGAAAGCTTTTCAAATTGTGCTAATTGAATACTATTAATACGACGATTTGCAAAAGTATTAATTGCCACATTAACAAAGACAATCGCCAACACATACCAAGAAAACTTAATCACAACAAATGATGCTAAAATAAGAACAACCATGTTACTAACAAATAACCCCATTGCCTTAAACAGCCCATTCATTCCACCTGAATATCCGTTTGCAACTCCTAGCTTTGCATTATTAATATAATCTAATGTAGTCTGGCTTTCTGTCGCTGCAAACTGTAATCCCATACATTTTTTTCCAACATTAGCCTCAAGTAATCTATTCAAGTCTTCATAATAAACTTTAGAAAGATGTGTATCTAAAAGTTTATTAAGAAAGTCTACAACTATAGTTGCAATAATCATAATAACAATTAAGCGTATAGCTATACTTATTTCCAATTCATTACTTATTGAATCAATAATATATCTAGGGAATAAAATATTGATTATCGGCTGTATGATCAGAAACATCAAATATGCAATAAAAAAAACGAAGAAACGTTTTTTGTACGACCACATCTTATTAATAAAATAACCGATAATTAAGAATTTTTGGAAAATAGTCTCCTTACAAGCAGCCATCCGCAATAACCTCCTCGTTTCTGTAATATTGAGCCTGTGCCTCGAACATTGAATAATACTCGCCATGTAATGCCATTAATTCCCTATGTGTACCATATTCAATTAACTCGCCGTTTTTAAACATTGCAATTACATCACAAAATCTAGTAGAAGAAAGTCTATGAGAAATATATATTCCTGTTTTTTCTCCTATCAATTTATCAAATTCCACATATAACTTTTCTTCTGCAAGTGGATCCAATGCTGCCGTTGGCTCATCTAGAATAATAATAGGCGAATCTTTATATAATGCTCTGGCTAATGCTAGCTTTTGCTTCTCACCACCCGAAAGATCAGTTCCTTCACTATCAAGCACTTTTAGAACTTGTGTTTTTTCTTTATACTTCTGCCTCTCAACAATTTCATACAACCCACATTGTTTTAAACAAATATCTAGTCTTTCATAATTAGTATCTTCAAGTAAAGTCATAGATACATTTTCAGCTATTGTAAATGGATATACTTCAACATTTTGGAAAACTGGTGAAAACATTTTGTATATTGATGTCTTTTCAAAATCAGTAGCTGTCTTTCCGTTTAATAGTATTTTTCCTTCGGATGGTTGATATAATCCGCATAACAACTTAATAAACGAAGTTTTTCCGGCACCATTCAATCCAACAATCGCTAATCTTTGACCATATGGAATCGTTATATTCACATTGCTTAACGCTTTCTTTGTCTGTCCTTCATAAACAATAGAAACGTCTTGAAAAACAACATCTATTTTTTTTTCATTTAATTCACCCAGTTCATTACAATCTATACTATACGCATCAACAAATCGTCTAAAATCCGATACTTCACTAGACTGTTTTTTTATGTCTGCAAACTCAAGTAAAAAATCATTAACTGCTCTTGAAAAAATACGTGCCGATGCAATATATAATGTAAAATTCGCAATTGACAAATTTCCCTGCAATATTCTAAAAATCAAAAAAACATATAAACAAATCTCTTGAAATAATTGAAGACAAGCAACAATGCTATGACTCTTGAACCATATATTTCGAGAATGAATATACTTTTTTTGAATATCTCCGTTAATTCGTAGATACTTTCTATATATCCATTCCTTCATATCATATAATCGTATTTCTTTTGCTACGTTAAATTTTGTAGTCAAAAATCCCATATTAAAATGTTTTCGCCAATATGGTCCTAATGCATCCCAAACCTCAGCTTTATCTATCTTTTTCGCATATTCTACAGGAATTGAGGATACTACTAGAATTACAAGCAGCATCCCAACTAAGAAGGGATTTAATTCCATCAATAATATAGCTGAGATTAATATCTGAAGCCCAAACTTTCCAAATCTGATAGATGAATTCATCATTCCTTCAATACTTGCGTTTCTATCATTCATAACATTTCTGATTTTTTCATGTTCATCTAAAACAACTGAACTCTCCAAATTCGAATAATCCATTGACATCATTGTATTTGTCAACTCACGTTTGAACCTTATAAGAACATAACCCATCCTCCACTTGATTTGGTTTAATACAAAGCCTTGCATGAGAAATAATAAGATGATTACTGCTCCATATATGCTAATCATGTGCAGCACGTTGTTCAAATTATTTCCCATTTCAATGCATTGAATCACAAGTTTAATCAATATCGGCACTATAAAAAGCTCTGCCGTATCCAAAGCTATTCCCAAAATCTGAATGGCCAGTAATCCATTTCCCCAATTCGCCATTCTTTTCAAAACAAAAAAAACATTGTTGGATAAATTATATCGTTTCCTCAAATTTGCACCCTCATTTTTCATATAATATATTTTTTTCAAATTCTTCGCATTTATTAATCAGATAGTCTTTCACATCAATTTCATCCATAATTGCATTTGATAAAATAACATCATCTTTACTTGCATCATATCTAGCAAATTCCATAGACCTTTCGTCAAGCAAACCAGAATCAACCATCACCCTTGCTTGTTCTCTTTCATTCAAAGTAACAATTCCTATTTTTTCAAGTTCTTTTATCACATAACTCATAATCTGACAGCCCGAGGAAATATATTCTCCTATACTCCTTCCATTTGGAGGTAACCATCCCATTTCCATTATTTTGCTTTTTAATTCTTCAACACTTATTTGATGATATATATATGGATATATCGTAGTTATCATGCTTATAGAATTATTTAAGCCATCAATAAATTCCTTAAAATCATTATCTAAAGAATATATTTCTGTTTTAACAAAGTTCTGTAATGCATTTTTAAGTACTTGTTTAGTAGATCGCTCAGCAATTGAATTAGCTAATTTATTATTCACCAATGAATATGGTCTTCCACTACTTAACTGTGTTAACGATAGTCCTGATGCTACATAAGGTATATTATTTAGTGCTGCGTATTGAGTAACCTTGCACCACAGTACGTTATTGCATATGAAACAAACATGATTTGTCTTTTCACGCCTAAATAAATCGCTTTCCGTAATCAATGTATGGTATAGTTTTACAAACAAATCTCTTGGTGGATGTATGGCAATAAATTCAACTCCCATTTGATCTGGAAATTTTCTAATTATGTCAATCTGATTTCTATTTTCAAAACCATTATCTATATATACAGCCACTACCCTTAGCTTATATACTTCCTTAAGAAGATATAATAAATATGAACTATCTTTTCCCCCACTATACATTACCGCAACATCATACTCTCTCCCCTTTTCCTTCTTTACTATTTCATTTAACCATTCATTAGTCATATGTTTCTCCTTACACACTTAGTACATATGTTGACACCATTTTTTCAATCTTTTCTAATGTGGAAAAATTATCAACTATCAAATCGTCGTCTGAAATCATAATTCCATACTTATCTTCAATCATCACAACTATTTCAATAGCTTTTAATGAATCCACACCTAAATCCAATAGATTTGTGCTATTATCTATTTCATCAATGCATCCTTCATCCAGTTCTAAAACTTCTCCAAGTATTTCTATCAACTCATCTTTCATTTTCTTAATCTCCCACATTAAAATCATTACAAATATCCGAAAAATTTTCGATTAATTCATCAATACGTTTTTGAGTCTCTCCACAAACCAAGCAAAACATTCGTACCCTTCCATCAGCCAATTCTCCATCTACAGAGGTGGAATTATAGATAAAAATACCATCATTTCCCGTCAGCCACATTGACCGCTCTTTTAGCAACTTCCGTATTTTTTCATAATTAATAACTTTCGATTTTAATCTTTTATAAAATGAACAAACCTTAGCCTCTTGATGTCCTAATAATATGAATGAAATATAAGTGGATAGAGTAAACCTACCATTTATTTCAATTATGGGAATTACAGTTCCTTTTCTATCGACAACAGAATCTACGCCAAACACCCCAGTAAAACCATGTGAAAATAAATAGCTACCAATCATATTTCCATACTCCACACATTTCGAAAACTGTTCATCACTGATTCTTGGAGGAATTCTTGATCCAATATATAATGTGTCCAAAATAATTCTACCTGTGCGGTTAGATTTTATAACTATACCACAAAATTAGGCGCACAGAT
>ERZ778516.2886-NODE-2886-length-10780-cov-12.102657_pt1 | contig 10780 bp, 11 predicted proteins | sample MGYA00510342_ERZ778516 | MGnify/ENA primary metagenome ERZ778516 (study PRJEB29527, sample SAMN07138961) | mouse gut metagenome | material: feces | host: mouse | place: China:Nanjing | collected 2016-01-25 ...
TGTTAATGAAAAATAATTCAAAATCCCTTGAAAACTTTCTGCAAACAATCGGGAAGAATTGCAGGATCATATACGGGATTTATGTATTCAGTTTTGATTGTCAGTTTTTATGTATCTGCCCTAAATTTTCAGCTTGTCCGCACCGTATTTGTGAATGATGCGAAAAAGGATTTCTTTCTCTTTCCCCTCTGCTTTATCATATAAGCCGCATAAGGTTTTCTGTTCCGTCAGCGTGAGGGTATTGGTATAAGGCTTGTAATTTTCCGTGATGAAAACCCCGCCGCCCTCGCCCGGCTTTGTGTAGACAGGGTAATCAAAAGACAGTGCGATAACGTCATTCATTATCGTGCGCCTTGAAACATCCAGTTCCCATGCAAGCTCCCTCATTGTCGTATGCCCTCTGGCGGATAAAATGCTGATGATTTCCATTCTCCGGTGTGCAGTGTCCATGCCACGCCTCCCGTCATTTTCTATGTAAAACTTCCGCAGTACGGTCCAAATTCATGTATGATTGACAGGACAATCTTCCTGTCATCTGAACCACAGGTCACAGCAACTTTTTCCAAACATTCCAGCTGTTCCTGCGTGAGCGTGTTCTGGTGCTGCCCCACACCGTCCGCAAGGAGATAGCCTCCGTCATATCCCTGCTTTGTGATAACGGGGAGTTCTTCGCCTATGATGTCAAAATCCCTGCGTATGGCTTTCCTGCCGACACCGTACATCTTCATCATTTCCGATGTGGTCAGCTTTTTCCCCGACAGCAGCATACGCTCTATATCACGCCGCCGCTGGAATGCGTTGTCCTTCATGTTTCACCTCCTTCCGCTGTTTGATTCCCTGTGGGTATTATAGAAAAAGTAATGTTCCCCCTATGGCTACCTTCCTCAAAAAAGTTTGGTTATTTTTTCAAAAACGGGAAAAGTTATACCGACTTTTTTTGAACAAATCCTGTATTTATCAGCGTTACCGAAAAAGTCGGTATAACGTCATAGCAAGCACTGCCTGTGTTCCCTCACAGGCTGATTTTTCCAATTTTCCAAAGGACGGAAACTTGAAAAAAATGCTTGTAGGGGGAAGTTTCCCCCTAGCCCCCTCTGCGCTCAAAAATCCATGAAATGCCCTGCTGGAATTTCTCATTTTTTCACTCATTTTTCTGCACGAATATCCCCCTCAACGGGATAGAAGATAGTGTAAAATTCTTTCATAATCCCATTACAGAAAGGACGTAAAAATGGCAAACAGAGAACGCAAAAACGAGTTAAAAATATATCTAAGTGACGATGAGCAATACATACTGGAGCAGAAAGTCAAAGTCTCCGGCATGAGGGATAAATCCTCTTTCCTGCGGCATCAGATTCTGTATGGCTACGTCTATGACATTGATTATTCAGAGCTTCGGGAATACAATGCTGCGCTTGCTAAAATCGGCAACAATCTGAACCAGATAGCGAAACGCATGAACGCCACAGGAAACGTCTATGCCGCCGATGTAAAGGAAGTCAAAGAGCTGATGAAACAAGTATGGGATACACAAAAATCCATGCTCTCAAAACAGCCGTACATGAAGCAGTAAAGTGAAACGGAATCCCTGCTGAAGAACAGGGCAATGTCAGGCAATTTTCTTTCACGATTCTATAAGCGTGAAAACACTATAAAATCTAAAATCAGACAAATTTCGCACCATTAAAAAGGTGTACCGCAGTGAAGTTTCTTCCTCCCTTGCGGTACACCTTGATGTGTAAAACACTCTGTAATTTTTTTACTTTTCCTATTCTATGGTTCAACATTTTAAGCTTTCTTTTATGCATATTTTGCATTCCCCTTTAGTTCATTTTGAAAAAATCTGCTGCTCCAATTAAAAAACGGCAGTTTCTATTTTCTCAAAGCTGCCGTTTATAAGGTGCATGAAAAACTCTTCTCTTTATACATTCTTTTTTCGCCGTTTAGAGATTAACAAATAAAGCAGAAACCAAACAATGCAATGCGCCATAAGAATAAGCATATCTTTTGCAATAATCGGATCAGTACTGTTTGCTAAATTCATAACCCCCTCAAAAGTTGCATTGGACGGCACAAAATAGCAAAGTATTAAAACCAAACCATTTGCCCCCAGCAGATAGGATAATAATGGTACTGCCATAAATACAATCATTACTACCTTGACATAAACCACACCTACCATAAGATTTTCGGAAAATTTACCGATAAACAACCCAATCAATGCAGCTACAAAAGCTGACGGAATAATCAGTAACAGCATAAGAAATGTACTCTGCAAGGAAAGCTGAAAGCAGATACAGGCTGTCATAACGGCGGACAGGCATCCAAAGACAAAACCAATAAAAATTTTTTGGATGACATATTGGCTGTATGTCATAGGCAATATTTGATTAACCAAATCGACACAGTTTTCTTTTTCAGATATCATATTCATAGCGTTAAAAGTACACCCCATGAACATAGCAACAATTAGCGTCATTGCTATAAAAATATTTTGCATTCCTGCCAATACATCATGACGCTCTAAAATACTGACATTTATCTGCTCTGCGTTTTCCCGCTCCGCATACAATGCTGGAAGCGTGTCAGCCACTTGGCGGTATATGTCCAGCTCATCGCCAGCTACCATTGTTTTGATGCCATTGCCATCGGTTTCTACTCCAATCAAGTCTGTAGAAGGTTCATTGATTGAAGCAGTTAATTCTTCCAGCGTTTTGTATATGGTTACTGAACCATATCGTTCCAGCCACGATATTGTTTCGGCAGACAAATTGTTTTCTAATGCTCCAAAATGAAGTTCACCCAGTGAGGAAAGGTCAATCGTCCCAACAAAACGCAAAACAACAGCAACTATAATTGGCAGAAGAAAAGACATGATACAAAATTTGTCTTTCCAGACACTTTTGAGCTGATAAATCAATCCCCGCATAATCAGCCCTCCTTTCCCATTTCTTTACGGAATGCAGTTTGAACAACCACAAACAGGGCAGCAATTCCACAAGCGGTACAAATATAATAAACAGGGCTTGTGACAGGTGTTCCAAAATAGGCATTTTTAAGTCCCATATAAACCTGATAGAAAGGGTGCCAGCCTATCCATGCCATTTTTATGGAAGTATTTGCTGACAAAAATACGGGCGTTGCCACAAAAAGAGCAATTACCAAATAGGCAAGCGAAAACTGCTTGAAGTCATTTAACAGCATAGTGCATCCAAATCCCGTAATCGCCATAATCAGTGATAAAATTGCGGTCTGCACCAATACGGCAGGCAAAATGCGGATTGTACCGGAAAAACCTACATTGAACAATGTTAATAGCACTGCAAAAACTAAATCAGACAGCAGGAAAACAGCTAGTTTTGACAGAACAAATAAGCTCCTTTTAAGCGGTAGGACTGCATGGACACGGATAACCCCCATCTGCTTTTCTTTGAACAGCACTGAAGCAATCCCCAAAAATCCAACGGCAACGATTTCGATAAACAATAATTCGCAGGACATTTCTTTCCTCTGTTTTTGCTCTGTTGTATTTGTCCCTACTATCTGCGCAGCGTACTCATCACCGGAACGAAGAAGCGATAACGCATAGTCAGCCCTGTGATTATCAACCTTTTCGCTTCCGAAATACAAAATAATGTTTGGCGTACCGGAACTGGCGTCTATTCCGACACCGTTTGTATCAGCCAAAAGAGCGTCATCCAGTTCTTCTAACGATGCCACCGGACGAATCAGTTCTGACACTTCCTGCTGTGTCCCCTGCGGGTCATAGAGGTATACATTGTATAATTGCATATCCATAAAATTGATGTAGCCAAAGTTAATAAACAATGTATAAATAAGCAGTGAGCCAAAAGCAACAAAGATGAATTTTCCGGCTATCATCATCTGACAGTCTTTTTTGAACAGGGAGTAGAAATTTTTCATCAGGACAACCCCCTTCCTGTATACTGGATAAACATATCCTCTAAGGTTGGTTCTTCTGAATGAATGCTGATGATTTCATCATGCGGGAATGGAATGCCTGCTTCCAATTCCGGGATTTCGATAGTCTTTTCCTCCCGTCTGCCCTGATACAGATAGGTGGTCACGATACGGTGGCTGCTATTTTGCTCCTTCAGCCTTTTCGGAGTGTCAAGCGCAACAATATTTCCATTTGTAATGAAAGCTACCCTGTCACACAGCAGATCCGCATCCAGCATATTGTGAGTGGTTAAAAATATCGTTGTCCCTTTCCTGCGTTCTTCTTCTATAATCTTGCGGAACAAGACCGCACCCGTCGGATCAAGACCGCTGGTTGGTTCGTCTAAAAATAACAGTTTCGGATTGTTGATAAGCGCCCTTGCCATGCTTACACGCTGCCGCATACCTTTTGAGTAGGAAGAAACAGGCTTTTTCAGGAAATCGGTCTTAAACTCCAATTCTTCCAAAACTTCCCCAATATCCCGCAACTGTTCTGCCGGATAGAACGAAGAAAAATATTTGAGATTGTCAATAGCACTCAAATTTGCATATAAATAGGGAAATTCAAATAAAACACCTATCTTTTGAAAAAAATCCTGCGTGTGCGCTGTAGCAATATCCTGCCCAAAAAGTGAAACTTTGCCGCCATTCCCCTTCAAAATTCCAGTGAGAATTTTCTGTGTTGTTGACTTGCCGGAACCATTCGGTCCTAAAAATCCAAAAATTTCACCATCCCCTACCGTAAAATTTAAGCCATGAAGGGCTTGCTTATCCTTTCCGTAAGAAAAAGTCAGATTTTTAACTTCAATCATTCATCATCCCCCCATTTTCCCCTCTGGCTGTTTTTCTTTTCCTGCTGGCGTTTGCCCCACCATTTCATAAATTTGATTTTAAAAGGAATGGAGATAACCAATATTATTGCAATTACCAACCACCAATACAATTCCAAACCTAATAATGTCATATATGCTCCTCCTTTTTTCGGGCTTTTCGCCCTTTCGTATTATGAATTTAAGAAAATGAGGTGAAGTCGGTGTGAGATTGATGTGAAATTGGTGTGAAATAAAAATGGTTCTGCTCTCTTTATAGAAAACAGAACCACCAAAAATAAGGATGTTATCTTATTTAACTGTGGGTATGGAAAAATAGAATTGTACGCCATCCGCAAGATTTTTTACGCCATAACTTAATTCCTGCATAGATAAAATTTGTGCAACAATCGCAAGCCCCAATCCGGAGCCACTGTACCTTAAGCGGTTATCCCGATAAAATTTTGTCCAAATCTTTTTCAGCTTTTCATTTGGAATCGTTTCGCCCTGATTATATACAGAAAAATGTAATAGCCCATTTTCGTCTGAAAGGCATAGCTTTAATATGCCATCCGGTTTTACATTCTTTTTTGCATTGATAATGAGATTATTTAAGACCTGCTCCATCCGGATCTTATCTGTACAAACATAAATTTTATAATCAGGAAGCTCATACTGCAATTCAAAATTAGCATCCGGCGTGTCAATCAGCAGCCGCCCGGCGACAGTTTCTAAAAGTTCGACAAAATCAAAGCGTTCGGAGGTAAGCTGCACAGCCCCGGTTTCCAATGCAGATAAATCCAGTAAAGCAGTAATCAGATGATTCATCCGCTCTGTTTCCGATATGATTATTTCTGCATATTTTTGTTTTTTCAGTTCATCATCTTCGTCCTGATAGCCCTCCGCATAGGCTCTGATAATCCCTAAAGGCGTTTTCATTTCATGAGATAAACTGTCTACCAGTTCTTTACGCTCTGATAACAACAGACGTTCCTTTTCAACATCTTTTTCCAGCTGCTTATTTGCTGCCTCCAACCTCATAAGAGCATTTTGCAAATTATCAGCCATGACATTAAGACTTGTGGAAAGCCGCCCAAATTCATCATTTGTCATGATGTCACATGACGAAGAAAAATCTAAATCAGCCATCCGTTTTGCTGCTTTTTCCAATTTAGCAATCGGTTTTGAGATAAAGCAGCTCATCAGAAAATCAACGCCAAAAATCAACAGCACCACAAAAACAGTCCAAATAGAAAGTGAAATGTCTGAGGAAAACGGTAGTTTGGTTGAAAGGATATATGAAATAACAAGGATAGCACCTATCACTTTAGACATCAAAAGTATTTTCTTCCTTATCGAATAAATGCTTAAATTATCGCTGTTTTTCATACTGTCACCTCTAATTTATATCCAGAACGAATAAGCGTTACTATATGCTTTCCTTCACTCCCCAGCTTTTGCCGCAGTGTTTTGATATGGGTATCTACGGTACGGGTAGTCCCCTCAAAATCGTAGCCCCAAATTCTATTCAGCAGCTGTTCACGGGTAAAAATCTGTCCGGGATTCATCATAAAAAAATAAAGCAGTTCGTATTCTTTGTGGGTAAGAGCGATTTCCTGCCCATCTAAAAATACTTTACGTGAGGATGGCATAACAGAAATTTTTCCAATACTCAATATATCTAACGGTTCCGAAGAAGAACGGCGGAGCAGGGCATTCACTTTAGCCAACAGGACTTTAGGGCTGAAAGGTTTTGTTGTGTAATCATCCGCACCATATTCATAACCCTTTAGCTTGTCACTTTCTTCACTTTTGGCTGTCAGCATGATAATAGGCATATTGCTCATTTCCCGTGCCATTTTACAGACAGTGAAGCCGTCAATGTGGGGCATCATGATATCCAATATCATTAAATCCATAGGATTATTTTTCAATATCATTAAGGCATCTATACCGTCATCCGCAGTAAAGCAGGTATGCCCGCCCTTTTTCATATATTCAGCAATAATATCCTGCATATTCTTTTCATCTTCAACAATCAAAATGTTCGCCATAGAATAATCCTTTCTAATTACCCATTTATAAGATATTTTTACTTTTCGAAATAATTTCAACTAATTCTGAGTAGGACACAATAGGGAAACCAATTTCCTTATATCTTGAAACCATAATCTTATTCATACACATATATGGTATTACTTTGTACCCTATATATTCCTCGCATCCCAACTCTTGAATAACCTTATCTGCATTTTCACACAAATAATCTATTCTTCTTTGAAACTTTTCATCTTCCTTATGTTCATTAAAAAATCTATTCTGTTGGCGGTACATATCATAAAAGGTTGCTACTTTTTCTATTACTTTACATTCCACAATCCATATTGCTCTATTATTGATATCTACTGCAAATACGTCATAATCACCAAGCCACTGTGGATGCTCTTTGCTTAATTTTTTCAATTCGAAATTATGTTTTACAATATCGTATTTTTCTTGTTTAAAAACATTTTCAATATCATATACAATCTGTTTCTCATATGAATTTTTCCACTCTTGTAACAATTGTTTCGTTTTTTTCATACCAATTTCATATGGCAAAACAAATTCTATTATTCCATTAAGCCATTCTCTTTTCAGCTGATTCATAGTAATCGGCAAAAAAACAATATCATCCTCAACCTTTACAAGAGGTATTAATTCAAATCGTGTGTCCCGTGTTCTTCTTTTGCCAATGGGTAGGTAGAAATCCGTCTTTCCATTTTCAGTTTTAAGATTTTCAAAAGCTACTACAAGATAGTTGAAAATTCCTAGTGCTTCTTCTTTTGTAATAACTCCATCCATTTGCATTAAGAAATCATTTAATAGTTCATTACAAGCTCCTCTGAACACATTACTACCGATCTTATTAACTATCTCATCTGAAAACGAATGACTAAAATACGACAACGCATCTATGAAACTCTGAAAATCTAATCCTATGTCTTCCTTGATAGTTTCTTTAACTTTTTCTAGGTATTTACAATCAATATCCGCATTGCTCTTTAATCCATCCGAATATGAATACACCCTATGATGTAGGTTATCTATTTTTTCTGAATGCTGCTCATCAGATAAGGTATCAACTACATACTCGCTTGTTATTTCTATATAAGCTTCTGTGTCCGCGAAGTAACACATATCAGCAACGTCATTTAATACCACCAGCCAATTTGCATATGCTAATAAAAATTTAATATTTTCTTTCGTTGCGTATATTTCTGTTTCACAATGCAAAAACAGATTGGTTTCTATCAAGTATAGGACATTTCTATCTTCATGCTTTGCCTTTTCTCTTTGATCTATTATTCTATCTCTAACTTCTTTATCCTTTTCTTCATCCAAGCCTGAATAAGAACCATATCTTTTCTGATTAATATATATATCATGCAGCAATGTTGAATGATAATCCAACATTGTAACATGCAATGCGTTCCAAGAATATTTTGAAATTTCTCTCTCAAAATCTTCAATAACCGCCTTTTGCATAGTGCGAATAACTTGATTTGCCTCTCTTCCACGATATATCCCAGGATTAATCATCCGATCATAACAAACATTTGCTATTCTTTTTCTAACCTCGTGATAGTGATAATCCTGTGGAGAAAAGTGTTGCATATTATTATCCCACTTATATTCTACAGAAGTTGCAAAGACACCCACTTTCTTTTTATCACTGGAAATCTGCTGAGTTTTTGCATAAAATAATTCACTCAAATCAGGAATCTGTAGCAACAAGGGCAACAAAACTTCCTTTAAAATGTCCAATTCTATACTCCTATTTTCCGCTTTCTGAATATCTCGAAAGATTCGCTGCATATCTTTCACCACATACCTGATAATCCATTTGTGATTATGATATTGAGCATCACTATATACATATGTCCGTTCTTCATGCAAAAAGGATTCATGACCAGCATGAGCGGCATATTCGATTGGCATAAATGCTAACTGAATTCCCGTGTTACAGATTGCTCTTTTATCTTCAAATATGCACTTTATAGAAACAAATCCCTCAGTAATTATTTCTTCCAACACTTGAATCCATTGACGATATTCACCAAAATCATTCACATCCTTATAAAACTCAACATTATTTGTCAAAAAAACATAATTATTCCTTGGTAAAGGAAAAAAAATCCCGCCAAATCCTATACCATGTTTTGCAACATATTCATAATCCTCTGAATCTCTTTTGTCAATTTTCCACGAGAAAGGTTCTTGAAAAAGATAATCATTCACTTGGAACGGATAATCACTTAATTTCTCTCGAAAATATTCAACAACGGCTTCATTTTCTGTATCATACCCTACATCAAGCATATCAAATACAATTGCACCTTTTGCGATATATCGATCTTGGTATTTCCATGTAAAATAATGAGCAGCATCGCTACCAAATCCAAAAGTACTCTTGTAATCTCTCTCTTTTGAATAAGAAAGATATTCAAATAATTCATCAATGTCTTCCATAAAATCAAGATAATAAATTATATCCAGTGCAGTGCAAATTTTTCTTTCTACCCCCCCCTGCCTTACCCATCGAAACATATGTTTTATTTGGGTTCGTAAAGCTGTCATAGATTAAATATTCTATTGGCATATCAGGCGAGATGTAAAGCCCTCTTAATCCATTTTTTTCAAACCGATTATATGTTTCTGCAATTTGAAGTTTACCGTTTTTATGATATTCCTCAATATTTTCAATCTCCTTCTCTAGCTGATTATTTTTATATTCATCTGCATTAATTGCAAAAATAGCACCATGAGAAGACGTTGCTACAAATGTATATGTTTTCTGGGTTGAATCAAATTTTTGATCTGGAAAAATCATAGCTGGTGCAAACATTATGCAGCCTCGTGACCGATCAGTTTCAAACAAACTATATATTCTTTCTATTATTCCAATATTTGCAACAGCTATTTGTTGTTCATAATCGATTTCTTTCTCCCAAATATCATACAAATCAACTAGCAAAGAAACATTATATAATGGATAAATATTATCTTCCTTATAGACAAAATGGCTCTTTTCAATAGTAGCTTCTTCGCTTTTCATTAGCGTCGCAATCTTAAAAATATCATATTTCTTACATTCTTCATCAAAAAATTTCTGTATTCTATAAAACAGCTGTTCTGACGGAAGTTGAAATCTTTTTTCTATAACTCCATCATTTTTATTATCTTCTATAAAATAATCAAGAATTCCTGACGAATAATCCAAGACCAGTTTAAGTTCATCTTCATGCGAAGTTTTTCTGGCTAATACAGGCAAAAAATTCAAGCAGGCAAAAACATTATTATGCCCAGTTCCAATTATCACGCGATAAAACTTATTCTCATATCTAATCCTAACCTCTCCAAAATCCTCTACCGTATAATCATCTGCAATTCCCGGTTTCATAATTTCATAGATTCTTTTAAAAAAATTTTCAAAACTATCATAGCTATTTATTTCTTGACTTCCCTGCTCTACATATTCAATCAGACAGGCATTTAACGCAAGACAAGATTCCAAAACAGATCTATTATTAATGCATAAGTTAATACAATATATTGCTTTTACAAGATCATAAAACCTGTACTTATTTGTAATTTTTAACAATCTATCTATTTTCACTCGAATTGCTGGAAATACATCTGTTTTTACCATTTTCACCATCACCTCTTATTTTTTATAAGTAAATTGGGTAGAACTCATCTACCCAATTTACATTATAGCGAGACATTCTTCATAATTCTACAGAAAAACAAGACTCACTTAGCATCTATTTTTTCTTGTCAAATCAAGGCTCTTTCAAAAATGGTGTAGTAGTGGTGCAGTAAGCGCCTTGCTTTACCGTGAAACAATCGATTTTACAAGCTTTTCCGGAACTTTTCAAGATATTGCCGTGGCAGATGAAAAGTATCTTAATCATAATTTATTCCTTTCTCAAAATGCCCGAAAATGCCGTGTTTTGGCACGTTTTGCG
>ERZ778516.2887-NODE-2887-length-10780-cov-4.256317_pt1 | contig 10780 bp, 6 predicted proteins | sample MGYA00510342_ERZ778516 | MGnify/ENA primary metagenome ERZ778516 (study PRJEB29527, sample SAMN07138961) | mouse gut metagenome | material: feces | host: mouse | place: China:Nanjing | collected 2016-01-25 ...
TCTCCAGCAAAGGCAGTACTAACAGGACAGGGTTCCGATGAATTTTTCAGCGGTTATGTAGGATATATGGTAGATCAATTTCGTGGTATGAGGAAGGATACTATGTCTGTAAAAGAATGTGAAGTGAATGAGAGACTGTGGGGAGATCCTTATTTTCGGTATGAACGTAATCATTCAGAACTATGGAAAATTCATAGTCGGATATATAGTGCAGATATTCGCTTAGAGGCAGAAAAGTTTTCTGCTATTGCTGAGAGTCCTATTAATGTAGAACGTGTCAAAGGTCTTAGTAGTCAAAAACGGCGTTCTTATATTGATTACAAACTTCGGCTTTCGGATCATTTGTTGGGAGAGCATGGAGATCGTATGTTTTTTTCTCATTCTGTGGAAGGGCGTCATCCTTTTTTAGATATGGAACTATTGTCTTTTGTGTTGAATATTCCAGATAAATATAAATTAAATGGAGTGAATGAGAAGTATATTTTAAAGAAAGCAGGTAAAGGGATTGTACCAGATATAGTTTTAAAGCGGAAAAAATTCCCATTTCAAACGCCGGGTATGTCAGCTATGATAAAAAAATCTTACAATGAAGAATTTCTTAATAATACCATAATAAAGAAATATAATATATTTGATATAAACTATATAAATGAAATGAAACATAGGTACAGCCAAAATGATTTTAAATTGATGGGAGCCTATGAGATTGATTATCTCTTTATTGTAATGACCGTTACCATGTTATGTGAGCAGTTTCATTTGTCTGTATAGTAATGCAATTAGGAAAGGCAAAGTGAAAAACATGGGAAATTTAGGAATAATAGGTGGATTGGGCCCTATGGCTACAGCATATTTCATGCAATTATTAACCCAGATGAGTGATGCTAGGCTTGATCAGGAACATATGGAGATTTATATGATTAGCAAACCTTCCATACCAGATAGGACAAGCTATATATTAGGGAAATCTAGACAATCACCGCTACCAGAAATGGTAGAGGTTGGAAAGCAGTTAAAACAGATGGGGGCAGATATTTTGGCAATTCCCTGTGTTACAGCACATTTTTTTCATGATGAACTGCAAGATGAAGTAGGGCTGCCTGTGATTAATGCAATTGAGGAAACGGCGTTTTGGCTTTGGAACAGAGGGATTAAGAATGTGGGGATTTTAGCAACAGAGGGAACAATAAAAAGCCAAATATTTCAAAGGGTATTGGAAAACTATAAAGTGAATAGTGTTATCCCAGACAGAGGAATGCAGGAAATAATTACGGATATTATTTACCATAAAATAAAAGCAGGTAATACTGTAGATATAGAGGAATTTGAATATGTTTCTATAGAGTTAAATAAGAAAGGAGCGCAGGTGATCATATTAGCATGTACAGAATTGTCGTTGATTAAAAAAGATCTTCCTATTGGAATAGATTATCTAGACGTTATGGAAGTGTTAGCTGCAAAAGCTGTACAACAGTGTGGACGATTAAAAACGGAATACAAGAAATGGATCACTTTATAACGATTATGCAAAACAATGTATTGGATTATTTAAATGAAATGGTTAGTAGGAAACCAGATAAAATAGCGTTTTCTGATGGTACAGACGAATTGACATTTTGTGAAGTTTATCAGCTTAGCAGGGCTGTAGGAACATGGCTTATTCAACGAAAAAATTATAAAGAAGCTGTAGTGGTTTTTATGCATAAACATCCTAGAGAAATAACCACTTTTTGTGGGGTAGTGGCAGCAGGATGCTTTTATGTACCAGTAGATGCAGAGATGCCAAAGATGAGAATGGAATTGATTATTAAGAATTTGAACGCCAAAGTGATGATATGCGATAGAAATACTTATGAGATTGCAAAGGAATTACAGTTTGAGGGAGAGATTGCTGTCTGCGATGAAATCGTTCAAACCCCAATAGATGATCAAGCATTGAAGAATGTATATGATTCTGCTATAGATACCGATCTTGTTTATGTTGTATTTACGTCCGGCTCAACGGGAATCCCGAAAGGGGTAACAGGATGTCATCGCAGTATTATTGATTATATAGAGCAGCTTTCAGAGATATTGGATTTTGGGGAAGATACCATATTTGGCAATCAGGCACCCTTGTATTTTGATGCATGTCTGAAAGAAATATATCCAACATTAAAGTTTGGTGCTATGACTTATCTGCTGCCAAAGGAATTATTTTTATTTCCGATTAAGCTGGTAGAGTTTCTTAACAAGTATCAAATTAATACCATATGTTGGGTAGTTTCAGCACTTACAATGATTTCAGCATTTGAAACCTTTGAGGAGATTGTGCCCGAATATTTACATACGATTGCATTTGCTGGGGAGGTATTTCCTGTAAAGCAGTTTGAACGTTGGAAAAAAGTTTTGCCCAATACAGTTTTTGTAAACTTATATGGACCTACGGAGGGAACAGGAGTTTGCTGTTATTATAAAATAGAACGGGAAATGCTTATAAATGAGGTAATACCAATTGGAAAACCATTTAAAAACACAGAAATACTTCTTTTGACAGATAAAAATGAGCAGGTAAAAGAGGGCGAGGAAGGTGAAATATGTATTAGAGGAACGTGCATTTCGCATGGATATTATAATGATCTGGAAAGAACAAAAGAAGCTTTTGTCCAAAATCCTCTAAATAATGCATATCCTGAGATTATATATAAAACGGGGGATATTGGACGGTATAATGAATATGGTGAATTAATATTTGTATCTAGAAAAGATTCTCAAATTAAACATATGGGGCATAGGATTGAATTGGGTGAAATTGAAACATATGCTAATACCATTGATAATGTTGAATTGGCAGGATGTATTTATGATCAGGAAAAAGATAAAATAGTGCTTTATTATATTGGTAGTGTTACACATAAGGATATGATGACCGCGATAAAAAATATATTACCAAGATATATGCTCCCAAATCGTATTATAAGACTGGAAAAAATGCCAATGACAGCAAATGGAAAGATTGACAGGGTAGAATTAAAAAAAAATTCTCAGTTAGAGTGAGAAAATTTCATAGACGACGTGACCTTAAAGAACAACAACCAGAATGTGTAATAAATGAATATGTAGAGTTTGATAAAAAGTTGAAACAAAAAATAAAATGGAAGCTGATTATTCATAAAATATGCTTTGGGAGTATTATTTCAGGAGTTTTTGTTACTGTGATATGGTTAGTATATTTATTACTTCCTGTATATTGTATCAGGTATGAAATAACGGCTGAAGTAGGAGATACTTGTCCAGAAATAACGGAGTTTCTGAATTGGGAGAACACAAACGCATACTTTGCTTCTGATATAAATGAGAAAACGATATTGAACGATATAGGGGATTATGGAGTTATTATTTATGCATATGGAAGAAAAACAGCATCAGTAATACATACAAGAGATACAATACCTCCGAAAGTTATAGCAAAAAATATCCGTATATATTCAGGAACTAATGTTGAGCCAGAGGATTTTATAGAAAAGATAGAGGATAGGACAGAAACATCCATATATTTTCAGAAAGCACCAGATTGTGAAAACGTGGGGATTCATACTGTGATTATAGAGGTTGAGGACGAAGGAAAAAATATAGCAGAAGTGAAAGCAGAGCTAGAAGTAATCCACGATAACGAAGCACCTAAAATAAAGGGTGTGAAGGAAATTACGATTACTGCAAATGAAAGTGTTCAATATAAAAAGGGGATAACGGTTACAGATAATTGTGACAAAGATATCAAACTTGTAGTAGACACAAGTGCTGTTAATACAAGTAAAGTAGGTGACTATACAGTAACTTATTCTGCAACGGATAAAGCTGGAAACAATACAATCGTGTCTACTATTTTACATGTAAAACCTATTACGGCTCAAACAGTTACAGAGGAAATTATTAATGCAGAAGCAGATAAATTATTGTCAGAAATTATAAATGAATCAATGACCCCATATGAAAAGGCAGAAGCAATTTATTGGTGGTGCCATGATCATATAGCTTATTCTAGTGGAGCATCTAAAGAAAATTGGGTGGAGGGGGCATATCAAGGGATACTAGAGCGTGAAGGTGATTGTTATACATATGCAATGACTGCAAAATGTCTATTGAGTAGAGCAGGGATAAAAAATATGGATATTGAAAAGATTAAAAAAAATAATTCGATGCATTTTTGGAATTTAATAGATATTGGGGAGGGATGGTATCACTTTGATTCGACAAGGCGTGCAGATGGCGCTACATTTTTTTACTTAACAGATGAGAAGTTGATGAAGTATTCTAAAGCTCATAATGGCACACATAATTATGATAGAGAATTATATCCAAAGATACAATAAATATAATGGCATGGGAGAGTGAGAAGGAGGTATGAAGCATAAGAAATATCGTAAAAAGAGAAGGATGAAAAAATTGGTTCTAGTTTTTTTAGTTTCTGTGTTTTTGGGAATTGCTATATGTACAGCTTTTTGCATAAGGCATTTAAATTTGGAAACTGATTCAAGTAAGGTGGCTGTTTCCTTTCAAGGCGATACACTATCTATTACATTGAAAACAGCATTTCAACCAGATGCATACCGGCTTTACAAATATGATGAAAATTCAAAAGAATTTTATCCTTGTGGAGAGTATATAGGACAAACAATTAATATAGATAATATCGTGTTTGGAGAGAAGATCAAGTTGCGTTTGTGTGCTGTAAATTATATGAAAATATTGGGATATAGGTTAACCATTTCTGGAACTGTGCGGGAATTGACAATAATGCCTGTAGACTTTAATGATATTGTATTAAATATGTTTGCTGACCCAGTAAACAGAACAGTAAATATAAATTGGGAATCAGATATGGGAAATAGTTATGAAGTTTACTTGCTTGATGATTATGGAAAGCGGCAGTTTTATACCCAAATAAATGACAATGCGATAATGCTTGATTTTAATAGTAATTTTCCTTTACCAGATAAAGAACATCCAGTTAAGGTGGCTGTACGTGTTGTATATTATGAAAAAGATTATACATTATATGGACCAATGTCAAATATCGCAGTTATTGAGCGAGAAGATTTACTAGAAAATAAATTATTTTTGGAATGGGAACAAATTGGGGAGCGACAATATGCTCTAAAGTGGCAGGCATGCAGAGGAGAATGGTACGAATTGCAGCAGTGGATTTCAGAGGAAAAACGCTGGAGAAGCGAAGGAGTTTTTCATCAAACGGAGGAAATGTATTATCAGACAGGGCATCTTCCTTCTAGCAGACAAGTTCGTTTTCGGGTTATTTCTTATGATGATATTCGTAAACGAGATAGGGAAGAATTTGAAACAGAGCCATCAGAAGTGACATTTCATACAGATATGTCACCGTTGTATTGCACGATCTGGCCAATTATGCCGCTTAAATTGCAGGAAAGTCCAGATTCGAAATATATTTTAGATGAGATTCCAGCAGGACAGGCTCTTTGTGTTTTGGAGGAAAGAGGAGAATATTTTAAGGTTTTATACCATGACAATCTTGGATTTGTGGATTCTTCTTTTTGCATGATTAATTTACCGGAATACATAGGTGATTTGTGTGAATATAACATAACCAGCAGTGTGCATTCAATGTCCTCAGTACATGGATATCATATTCCAGGAGTTACAGGAACTGTAATTAGGGGATATGAAAATATATATTTTGGTAATGATAATTATTTAGTACCTTATTTATATCCATGCACAAGGAAGTTATGCAAAGCAATAACAAATGCTGCTAGGGATGGTTATCGCTTTCGTATTTATGATGCTTTTCGTCCTAATGAGGCAACACGTTATTATTATGATACTACAGAATCTATGCTTGATTATTCAATCACGGATAAAGATACGAAGTCATCTATTACATTACGTGAAATTATGACAAACAAGGGGAAATACAGACTTTCTAGTTTTTTAGCTGCATCTGTATCTGCACATAATAGAGGAATTGCTTTGGATCTGACAATGGTTGATTTGAATACCAATGAAGAACTTAAAATGCAGACAGATATCCATGATTTAAGCGCATATTCTGTAATTACACAAAACAATAATAATGCCCGTTTACTGGCAAAATATATGAAAGAAGTTGGATATCATGATTTGTTTTCCGAGTGGTGGCATTTTCAAGATGATGAAACAAAGGAAGAAATTGGATTAAAATCATATTTGAGAGAGGGGATTTCGGTTGAAGGATGGAAGAAAAATGATATAGGCTGGCGATATCAGTTGAAAGACGGTAGTTTTTATGAAAGTACAATGGAAGTGATTCATGGAAAAAGTTATACCTTTAATGCGGAAGGTTATTGTGTAGAGGGGATATGAGTTTTGTATTGTTTGTATCATTAATGTATATCAGCTTTGTTATAAAACGAAGGCAATATCTGATTATAGAAGATACGCAGGGGAAATTTTATAAGATTATTATTTTGATTAGTGGATTTATTTCTGTTTTAGTAGGGATAGACAAAGGAGAGAGTATCTATGGTTTTTTGCGTTTGTGTGTTTATTTGATAGTGGGAATAGCAGTACAGCAGATAAGGGAAAAGGATAGACGACGGATATTGTTATCAATACCTGTTCTAGGAATTGTTTTATCCATATGTAGTTTGTTCCATAACAGTGTTATATTTCAACATTGGATTGCTTTACCGACAGGGAGACTCGCTGGCCCATTTGAGTATCCAAATACAATGGCGTTATTTTTATTGCTCGGTGTGATTATTGTGGAGCATTTGGAGAAATGTGGAAAGTATATTGTTCAATTATTATTAATAGTTGGCGTTATTGCAACGGGTAGCAGAACAATATTTGTAGTGCTTTGTATATTTTTATTGTATCGTTATGTGCAATGTCGAGGGAGAAATAAGACGTTTATTACTTTTATGATTGTAGTTAGTTTAATCGTATGTATCACTGTAGTGTTTGAGCAAAATTTACAAGGGTTAAGTAGATTTATGAGAATAAATATTAATTCAAGTACACTGCAAGGAAGACTGCTTTATTGGGAAGATGCAATAAGAATGTTGATTAAACATCCATTTGGTTTGGGGTATATGGGGTATTTTTATCTACAGCAAGCAGAACAGACAGGTGTATATAGTGTTCGGTTTGTACATAACGAATGGCTGCAGTGGATGTTGGACTATGGAATATTGGCAGGAATCGGATTGGTAATGTATTTGTTTAGGCAGTTTAAACGAAAAAAAATAGGAGATATGGAAGCGGAACTTTTGTGCATTATCATGGTATGTAGTTTTTTTGATTTTCATCTTCAATTTACAAGTATTGTATGTATTGTAATGTTGTTATTTCCAGGAGAAGATGTCATCTGTTTTGACAGAAGGCATTGTATATATTGGTGTATTATTATGTTGGGGATGGTTGCTGCTACTGCTTTGCTCATTGCAGATATTACTGCGTGGCGTTTTGCTTATTATGGTGACTATAAGCAAGCGATGCAATGGAATCCGTTATCGTCACAGTATAAACAAGAATATTTATTGCAGTCGAAAGATTTAAAAAGTGCGGCAGTTTATGCGAATAGGCTATTAAAGGATAATCAATATCTTTATGTGGCATATTTAATCAGATCAAATGCTGCAGCGCAGGAAGGGAGGTTAGATCTCTTTATAGCAGATAGAAAACAGGTGCTGGCGCTTAGAAAATATAAAATAAGTGAATATGAAGATTATTTTCAGGTTTTATTATCATGGTATTTAAAAGCGTATGCTGATAATAATAGTGAAATAATGAATCAATGTAAAACAGCAATGAAAGAAATTCCGGAAATAATTATATCAGTAAAAAAACAGACTAGTGTTCGGGCTTTTCGCATACAGCAGAAGCCAGAACTGAATTTTAACAAAGAATATGAGAAGATTATAAGTTCATTATAAGGAGGAAATATTGATGGACAAACAAAAAAAGAGAAGAATATTCATTATAGGAATTGTGGTTGCATTAGTGTTGGTAGCAATTCCTCTGATTAATTTACAGTCGAGTAATAGGAAGTTAAATGCTCTTTTAGATCTTGGCGAGAAATATTTGGAAGATTTACAGTATGAATCTGCGATTGCTGTATTTGATGAAGCGATAGCAATTGAACCCAAATGCGCAGAGGCATATTTAGGTAAGGCAAAGGCACAATATGCTTTAAAATTGTATCAGGATGCAATAAATACCTTAAGAGAAGGAATAGAGAGAGTAGATGACCCTAAAGAATTAGAAGATTTTCTGCAACAGATTTTGGATGAGTTGTCTGCAGAAAATAAGGTTGAATCAGAGTCAGAGGTTAATGAAACGGAAGTCGTTCTTGAAGAAGCACATACACCAATTATGTTGAATTATAAACAGATTACACGCAGGGTTGATACAGATGATCCTATAATTCAACTGGAAGTATTAGGAGATCATAATGGTAAATATATATGGGAAAGTAGTGATCCTGAATGTGCTACAGTATCAGATACAGGTCTTGTTACATGTCAACCAGTAGAAGGATATGCCGTTATTACGGTAACTACAGAAGATGGAAGATTTAGGGGGAATGCATATCGTGATTACTGTGAAATCCGAATTTCATCTGATGAACAATCGGAAAGTGTGCGAGTTGTGCTTGATGATGAGGATGAAAATCAGAAACAATATTTAGTTGCAAGATTGTCTGATGCAGAAAATGGTCAAATGGCAGAAATAATACAAGATGTATATTATTCGGGAGATGTTTCGATTCCAGAGCATTTGACATATCAGAATAAAATAATTCCGATTACAAATATTTCGAGATACGCTTTTTATTGGTCTTATGAAATGAAAAGTATTTTTATTCCAGCGTTTATTGAGAGTGTGGGAGAAAATGAGTATTATTGCCAAAATCCTTTTGGGTTTTGTTTGAATTTAGAAGAAATAATGGTTGATGATGAAAATGCGAATTTTCAGGTTTTAGATGGAGTACTTTATTCTAAGGATGGGAAGAAGTTGATTGCTTATCCTTCTGCTAAGGCAGATAGTACATATATGATACCACGAGAAGTAGAAATAATTTATCAGGATGCATTTAGTGGATGTTCAAATTTAGAAGAAATATTGGTTGAGGAAGGTAATCAATATTATAAGTCAGTTGATGGTGCCCTTATTGATAAAAGAGAAAAAGAGTTAATTGCATATCCTGCTGGAAATAAGAAGATAAGTTACACGATACCAGAAGATGTCGTAGATATAATGGAAGGTGTATTTTATGGGAGTAATTTGGAAGAAATTGTGTGTGGGTCAATCGAATGGATCTATTCAAGTCAGTTTATGGGATGTGATAACTTAAAAAGGATAAAATGTGCTCAGGGAACGAGAGTGATTAGTATGTCTGTATATGATGATGTCGATAATGTAGAAATTGTAGGCTTAGATACAATGGAAAATTTGGAAGAATTGACATTTACGCTTTCTGAAACGCAGGATATTCATGAATTTGTTGCATTACAAGGACTGAAACGGCTTTCCATAAATATTAAAGGAAGAAATTTGGATTTACAAGTGTTGCAAGAACTTAAAAATTTAACGGACTTACAAATTTATGGGATGGATCATATAAAAGATATCTCATGGCTGGCAAGTATGGAATCTTTGGAGAAAGTCAATATCAGTGCAAATGAAAATTTGGATGAGGATTTTGATTTTAAAGTATTTGAAAAACTTAAAAATATTGAAAGTTTGGAAATATGGGGGATTCGTACCTTATCTGATCTTTCATGGCTTGCGGGTATGGAAAATCTTAAATATCTAAACTTGAATATGGAAATGTCCGAAATCGAAGATTTGACGCCACTTTTGGAGGCAGATAAATTAGAAAGAGTTTCAATTTATAGTAGTCAAGGAGATATTACTGATGAAATTAAGACACAGATTGAACATATTAAAGAAGAAAGAGCAGATAAATATTTCTATATTTTTGGGTAAAACTATCTTCTAGTTGAATGATACAGAAGGGAGCAAAGAGATGGTATTTAGTTCAATTCCTTTTTTATGTATTTTTTTTCCTTTGACTGTTATACTTTATTATTTGCTGCCTTCTGCAAAAATTAAAAATTATTTCTTAATTGCAGTGAGCTTGTTATTTTACGCATATGGTGAGGAATATTACGTACTCTTGATGATTGTCTGTGCATTTTTCAACTATATATTTGCAAGATGGATGGTATGCTTTAGTAAGTCAAAGAAAGAATTGCTTTTTATTGCAGTTATCGTTAATTTAGGAACACTTGGAATATTCAAATATACATATATGGCAGTTACTACCATAAATCATATAATGGACTTAGAATTGACAGTGCCAAATATTCGTCTACCGGTTGGAATTTCATTTTTTATATTTCAGGCATTGTCTTATGTAGTGGATGTATATAGGGGAAAAGTGGAGGCTAATAAAAGTTTTTTAAAAATTCTGTTATATATATCTTTTTTTCCGCAGCTTATAGCAGGGCCGATTATTAAATATCATAGTATTTCAGCGCAAATTGACAGGCGTGAGGCAGATCTTGGCAAGGTGTGTCTGGGAATGAGGAGGTTTATTGTAGGGCTGTCAAAGAAAGTATTATTGTCTGATACTTTGGCAATAGCAGCAGATTATGTATTTTCTTTAGAATATAGTGAACTTGGAATGTTAACGGCATGGATTGGAGCAGTTTCTTATATGCTTCAGATTTATTATGATTTTAGTGGTTACAGTGATATGGCGATTGGAATGGGCAAA
>ERZ778516.2892-NODE-2892-length-10774-cov-5.345741_pt1 | contig 10774 bp, 12 predicted proteins | sample MGYA00510342_ERZ778516 | MGnify/ENA primary metagenome ERZ778516 (study PRJEB29527, sample SAMN07138961) | mouse gut metagenome | material: feces | host: mouse | place: China:Nanjing | collected 2016-01-25 ...
GTCTAAACTGACGGGCTAATTCTTCGTATCCTTTGTTCTCGCTGAATAGTTACTGACAATCCCAACTTGATGAGTTTACCTGTCTTTTGACGAATGTAGTGTAGTCTCTTCCCCTCTATGATATTATCCTTAGTTAGATTGGCTATGTCAGTGAAGTTTATGCCACCACACAGATAACTGAAAATAAATATGTCTTTGCTTAGTTGAACATATTGCTGCTTACCAATGGAATGAACATCTGTTGAGAATTTCAGTACGTCAGCTTTAGCGATGGCTCGCTTCTCAGTACTGACATCAAATTTACTTATCCTGTAATCATTGAAAGGGTAGTCAGACTTACGTGCACATTTGCTTTCAATAGCTTTGTTGTATGCACTACGCAGGGTACGAAACATTAAACTCATAGTAGTTTCTTTGTTTCCTTTGGAACGTAGCCACTTCTCGTACTTGTTGAGTCATGCAACATCTATTGCACTAAATGGAATCTCTAAATTACCATTGGTAAAGACATTGATAGAGTTGTAGGAGCTTTTATAAATAAGCCTGTTCCCACATTTCTCATTAGCCTTGTACTGCTCAATCAATTCTTGGTAGAACTGTTTGACTGTTTTGAGTTCAAACTTCCTATGCTCGTCATGAAGTAGGGTAGTAGTGGTGTACTCCTTTTGTTCTGCATTCAGTTCAAGCATCCGCTGTTGAAGTTCCGCTTGCTTGTTAAGGATAAGTTTTAAGATATATTCCCTATTAGGACAGTTGGACTTAGGTTTATTCTTACTGAAATCCCAGAATTTAGGATTTACAGACACACCTAAACTTTGGTATTGGCGTTTACCTCCTTTGGAGACTTGTAGCATTAATGGACTTTCGCCATTAGATAGTCTTTTAGACTTGTAGCAAACTACTGATAATGAAGCATTCATGTACCATTTCTTGGTTTACATCTTGGTTTACATGATGATGCTCAAACCACCTGTATTCGCCTTAATCAGACTGTACTAAAAAAAGAAATCCTGAATGCCAATTGCTTGACTTTCAGGATTCTCTTAAGAGCGGAAGACGGGGCTCAAACCCGCGACCCTCAGCTTGGAAGGCTAATGCTCTATCAACTGAGCTACTTCCGCAATTTTTGTGGGCAAAGATGGATTCGAACCACCGAAGGCGTAAGCCAGCAGATTTACAGTCTGCCCCATTTGGCCACTCTGGTATTTGCCCCTTTGCACTTAAGATTCTATTTCAATTCTCTCATTGAGTAGGTTTGTTTCTCAATTGCGGTGCAAAGATACGACTATTTTTGTAAACTCCAAGCAAAATCTATCATTTTTATTGCAGAAATTGCACATTCGTCTCCTTTATTGCCCAGCTTACCACCGGCGCGATCCTCTGCTTGCTCCATTGTATTGGTGGTAACTAATCCGTAAATTACTGGTACATCGCCACTTGCGTTTAATTGGGTGATTCCTTGGGTAGCACCCATGCAAACATAATCAAAATGTGGAGTATCTCCTCTGATTACACAACCAATTGCAATAACTGCATCGACTTCACTGTATTCGATAAGTTGGTTGGCACCGAAAGTCAGTTCAAAACTGCCAGGTACTGTTTTTACCAGGATATTTTCATCTTTGGCTCCATGTCTTTTTAAGGTGTCTATAGCACCTTTTAGGAGAGCACCGGTAATATTATAATTCCACTCGGATACAACGATGCCGAATTTCATTTTTTCCGCGCTGGGTACAGAACTGAAATCGTAGTCTGAAAGATTGTGATAAGCTGTTGCCATAAATAAGGAATTAAGAATTAAAAACTAATAATTGAAAATAGAAGAGAGAGGGGAGAAGAAAGAGGCACGGACTACACGGATTCACGGCTATTTTCCGTGTTTTCCGTGTAATCCGTGCCTAAGATGTCTTTATAATAAGGTATATTACTTCTTCAACAGTTTGGCTTGTTCGATATACTTGTCGATATCCATTGCCTGGTATGAACGGAAGTATTTATCCTTGATAGTGGTATACGCCTGGATTGCATCGTCATACTTACCTTGCTTTACCAAGATTTCTCCGGCTTGCAGTAGGTAGATGGGGCTGAGTGAGTTGTTGTCAGCTTCGTTGGCGGCTTTCAGCAGCATAGAAGCGGCTTTGTCCAGTTGACCGAGCTGCGCATAGCAGTTACCCATGGCACCTTTCATGGCAGGAGCAACCATTTGGTCATCTCCGTCAAAGCTGTCCAATGCTTTCACTGCCTCGTCATATTTGCCGAGGTGTGCATAGCAGAGACCCATATAGGCTTTTGCAAGATTGGCTGCTTTTGTGCCGCTGTATTCGTCTGCAACTTTTGTAAATCCAGCAAAACCGATGCTGTCGCCGTTCAGTGCTTGTGCATAAGCGTCTGCCTCAAAGTATTCTTGTCCTTTAAATAGGGCTGCTTGTGCTTTTTCTTCACGGGGGTCTGCATAAAGGTTCTTGTACATCACTACACCGGCAATGATGATGATTACTGCTGCTACAGCGCCGATGATTGCTTTTTTGTTTTTAATGAAAAAGGCCTCCGATTGTGTCAGTGCATCCTCCACGTTTAAGGCTTCATTCGTCTTTTTTTGTTCTGCCATTTTTATATAATCTTTTTGTTATTATTCTTATTTATCTATTTCGACCCGCAAAAGTAAGTTTTTTATAGCTATCAACGAAATTTAGCGGCATCTTTTTTTGTTTTGTATCAGAAAACACTGGAATTATTTCTACTTTTCAATGAGCCGGGCTTCACCTCTGTATTAAAAATAAGCAGGCTTATTTTGTACTGCTTTCGGTTTTGTATTATCTTTGTAACCGAACTCATCGTTGTTATAATGATACTGAAGCGTATATCTATACTCAATTATAAGAACTTGGAGCAGGCAGAGCTTTCATTCTCGCCCAAGTTGAACTGTTTTTTCGGACAGAACGGTATGGGGAAAACGAATCTGCTGGATGCGGTATATTTTTTGTCTTTCTGTAAAAGTGCCGGTAATCCCATTGATTCCCAGAATATCCGCCATGATGCCGACTTCTTTGTTATTCAAGGATTTTATGAGGCTGCCGGCGGACCCCCTGAGGAAATATATTGTGGCATGAAGAGACGACAGAAGAAGCAGTTTAAGCGCAACAAGAAAGAGTATACGCGTTTGTCGGATCATATAGGTTTTCTGCCTTTGGTCATGGTCTCTCCTGCCGATGCGGGGTTGATAGCAGGAGGTAGTGATGAGCGCCGACGTTTTATGGATGTAGTCATCTCACAGTACGACAAAGAGTATCTGGAAGCTTTGATACGATACAATAAAGCCCTGGTGCAGCGGAATACCTTGCTGAAGAGTGAACAGCCGGTGGAAGAAGAACTCTTTTTGGTTTGGGAGGAGATGATGGCGCAAGCCGGCGAAGTGGTGTTCCGCAAACGTGAGGCCTTTATCCGTGAGTTTATTCCTATTTTCCAGTCTTTCTATTCATTCATTTCGCAGGATAGAGAGAAGGTGGGATTGAGTTATGATTCCCATGCCCGCGATGTCTCTTTGCTGGAAGTGCTGAAGGAAAGCCGTGTACGCGACCGGATTATGGGTTATTCGTTGCGCGGTGTGCACAAGGACGAACTGAATATGCTTTTGGGGGATTTCCCTATCAAGCGTGAAGGGTCGCAGGGACAGAACAAGACTTATCTTGTGGCGTTGAAGCTGGCACAGTTTGATTTTCTGAAACGTACCGGGACTACTGTTCCCTTGTTGTTGCTGGACGATATTTTTGACAAGCTGGATGCCTCGCGTGTGGAGCAAATCATCAAGTTGGTGGCAAGCGACAGTTTTGGACAGATTTTTATAACAGATACCAACCGTGAACATCTGGACTGTATTCTGCATAAAGTGGGCAGTGATTATAAGATGTTCCGTGTGGAGCAGGGAACGGTTGCCGAGATGAAGGAGGAAGAGGCATGAAGCGCAATAATGCCGAACAGATAGGTGAACTTATCCGTCATTACCTCAGGCAGGAAAGTCTGGAGTCTCCGCTGAATGAACGGCGGCTTATCAGTGCGTGGCCCGAAGTGCTGGGGCCTACCATTGCTTCCTACACCCGCGAACTTTATATAAAGAACCAGGTGCTTTATGTGCACCTCGCTTCTGCTGCCCTGCGCCAGGAACTGATGATGGGGCGTGAGCTGTTGGTGCGCAACTTGAACCGTCATGTGGGGGCGCAGGTCATAACAAATATCATATTCAGATAAATTATCACCGGTCTGTCAGCATCTTCAGCTCATCTATTCTTTCAATCTTCAGTTCCTTCAATTCCCGGACTGCCCGGTCATAATACACCGGAGTTTCCAAATCCTTGTTGTCATGCGCATCCAGTCCGATGATGGCTGTACAGCCTTCATTGGCAGCGATTCGCCAGAACTCCGGGCATGGGTATGTGGATAAACCGTGCGCTTCATTGTAGGCTACATAGCCTATATTGTATTCCAGCGGGACATTCAGGCGTGCAGCAGTACGGCAGATGTGCCGGCTGATGGTAGAGCAATGGTGGTCGAACTTCGGATAGGAGCGCATGAACAAGTCCGGATGGGCAAGACAAGAGAATAATCCGCTTTCCATACCTTCGATGGCGCTTTCTTCGTAAAGGTCGAGCATATCGCGGCTGTCCGTATGATGGCCGAAATAGGGAAATTTCTCATCGGTGTGGTAGTGATGGTTTCCGAAGATGATATAGTCCAGCCGGTACTTCTTGATTTGTTCTTTCAGCCAATGGATATGTTGGGGGAAGTATTCACATTCAAGTCCTATCCTGATGTCTATCCGGTCGTGGTATTTTCCACGGAGCATCTTGAGGCTCTCCACGTAGCCGGGAAGCTCTTCGGGGAGCATCCGCATGTCGGCTACGTAGTCGGTACGGTATTTCCAAGGAGTATGGTCTGAGAAACCGAGTATCCGGTAACCGCCTTTGATGGCACTGAGCACATAGTCTTCGTCATCTCCGGTGGCATGCATGCAGCGTGTGGTGTGTGTATGATAATTGGTTTTCATTGCGTTATTATTTCATCCATGCGTATGTCAAATGGTTCTGCAGGAACTTCTTCTACGAGTTGAAACGGGAAACAGATGCCGGCTTTGTAGGCTGATGGGATGTGGGGCAGAAGCCGGTCGTAGTAACCTTTACCGCGCCCAAGACGGTTGCCGTTACGGTCGAATGCCACGCCGGGAACCACAATGAAGTCAATGTCTGCATAGTCGGTAAATAACTTGCCGGTCGGTTCTTTGATGCCGTATGCACCGGGTTTCAAGTCCTCAGGTCCGGTGTACAGTCGCAGTTCCAGGCCGTCACCTGCAACTACCGGAAGCAGTATCCGCTTTTTGCGGTTCCACTTCCGGATAAATTCGTGTGTATCCACTTCGTCTTTGAGAGAGTGGTAAAGCAGTACGGTTTTTGCCGCCCTGAAAGTAGGGTGTGCCTCGAGGGCGGCAAGTATTTCAGCAGACTGACGCATAGCGGAAGAGCTGTGTCGGGTCTTCAACAAAGCTATCTGCCTGCGCAGTTCTTCTTTCTTTTCCATCATCTTTTTTATCCTCTATGATTGGTGTTGCTTCCGGGGCTTTTGGGAATGCCTCTCCACGTTCCAGAATATCTAGTGCCTTCTTGACGGTAGCATCGCTCTGGTTGATGTAGCGGATGTATTGCTCCCTCCCCAGTATGTTGTAGATAATGTTGCCGTAAATGCTCCTTTCCAGTAGCTTGTAGGACTTGTGGATAAGCAGGTTGCGCCGCTTTACTCCCTTGGAGTCTGCAAAACGTACAAACTGTTCCACAACACCTTGGTGGCGAAGGTACTTCAACAAATCCACTTCATTGTTGTATTCACTCAATTTCGTGCGGTTACAATCGGTATACTGGAAGCTGAATTGCAGAATCAGTCCCTTGTTGCTTACTTCTATCAGGTAAGAAGATACTCCGGTAGTGTCTTGCGGAACGAATACGTCTGGCATAATGCCTCCTCCTCCGTATACGGGTCTACCTAAGCCGGTAGAGTAACGCAGTTTTTCGTCCAGTTTGATACTGTCTTTGGAGAAGAATTCGCCGTGTTCGTAACGGGTAATCCAGTCCATTTCGTATTTGCTGTCCTTGCCGTTTTCGTAGGGGCGCTGGATGCAACGGCCCGATGGAGTGTAATAGCGGGCAATGGTCAGGCGGATGGCGGAACCGTCACTGAAGTCGATGGGCTGCTGTACGAGTCCTTTGCCGAAGGAACGGCGTCCTACAATGGTTCCGCGGTCATTGTCCTGAATGGCGCCTGCAAAGATTTCGCTGGCCGAAGCAGAACTTTCGTTTACCAATACTACCAGCGGCAGTTTTTGGCAACTGCCGGTGCCGTTGGCATATTCCTCCATGCGGGGGTATTTGCGGCCATGGGTATATACTATCAATTTTCCTTCCGGCAAGAATTCGTTCACCATGCGCGTGGCTGCTTCCATGTAGCCTCCGGTATTGTCGCGCAGGTCGATAATCAGTCCTTTGCATTTCTCATGACTCAGTTGTGCTATTGCATTCAACAGTTCTACATGCGTGGTACGTCCGAATTTGCTGATTTGTATATATCCGTAGTCATCGTCGACCATATAGGCTGCATCAATGGTGTTTTGCGGGATGTCGCCGCGTGTAATGGTGAATTCGAGCAATTCCTTTTCCGTGGCACGCTTGACACCCAACTTCACCTGACTGCCTTTCGGACCTTTCAGATTGCGCATGGCCTTTTCATTTGTCAGGTCTTTGCCTGCAAATAGGCTGTCGTTGACCATCACAATGCGGTCGCCTGCCATCAGACCCACTTTCTCGGACGGTCCGCCGGGAATCACGCTGTTCACGTGTATCGTGTCTTCTTGAATGGTGAACTGGATACCTATACCGCTGAAACTGCCTTCAAGTTCGGAATTGACCTCTTCCAGTTTCTGTGCGGGGATGTAGGTGGAGTGGGGGTCAAGTTCCGCCAATATCTGCGGCATGGCCTTTTCTACCAGATCGGTCATGTTGACGGTATCCACATACTGGTCGTCAATAACACGCAGCAAAGCATTCAGCTTGTTGGACGAGCTATTGATGATTCCCAGTTTGTTACCGGCAAAATGTCTGGCGTAAAACGTTCCGATAAGAATTCCCGCTACTACACTGATTGCGATGATAAGCGGCATAAAGCGGGATGTGTTTTTTGTACTCATGATGTTTATTTACTATTAGACTATTTACAATTTACTGTTCGGATGCACAAGCAGCCTCCGATTTTAACTTTCCATTATCCATTGAAATAAACACCACCTCGATGCCTGCTCGTTTCAAAAGTTCGACACCATCCTCCAGGCGGTATTTTTCGGAGTAGACCACTCGCTTGATGCCTGCTTGGATAATCAGTTTGGCGCATTCTATGCAGGGGGAGGCAGTGACGTACATGGTAGCACCGTTACTACTGTTGTTCGAACGGGCTATTTTGGTTATGGCGTTTGCTTCGGCATGGAGCACGTATGGTTTGGTTACGTTGTTCTCCTCTTCACACACATTCTCAAAGCCGGAAGGGGTACCGTTGTAGCCGTCAGAGATAATCATCTTGTCTTTTACAATCAGTGCACCGACCTGGCGGCGTTTGCAATACGAATTTTCAGCCCAAATGCTTGCCATACGTATATAACGCTTGTCCAATGCTTCTTGTTTGTCTTTTGTAGAATCGTCCATTATATTTATGTTTTATTGTTGCGGGGTGAATCCCATGATTCTGGTTGTCGGTCCGTCTTTAAAATAGAGGGTCAGTGAATTGGCATCCCCTTCATACTTGTACACGTTTTGCAGTCCGGAGATGAATGCCTTGGCCAGTGCATCGCTCTCTGCAGAGCCGCTGATTTTTAGGTTGAAGTTCAATGATTGCGATTTTCCATCGGCACTCCAGGTTCCGTTGACGCTTGAGTTGATGCCTTGTCCGTTGACGCTGGTGCCCATCAATTCTCCATCCAGTTCGGTACCTTCAAAGTTTAGAGTGAAGTTGCCTTCTGTCTTAAGTGCTTCTCTGCTTTTTCTCTCGGCCTTTTCATCCTGCCATAAACCTGAATAGAACTGTCTGTTACTGTCCTTATTGGTGAGCCGGCTGAGCTTCCACGTCTTCCCTGTGAATATCCCGATAACATCGTCCTCGTTGTCGCAACTGCTTAGCAGGGGAAGCAACGAAAGCACGAGCAGCATACAACTGATGTTCCTTATAAGTTTTTTCATTTCTTTATTCCATTTCTGATTAATAATGCGTCGATTGTAGGCTCTTGTCCACGGAAGCGTTTATAGAGAGCCATCGGATGCTCCGTTCCGCCTTTGGAAAGGATATTCTCGCGGAAGGAGGCGGCGGTCTCCGGGTTGAAGATGCCCGTCTGCTTGAATAGCGAGAAAGCATCTGCATCCAGCACCTCTGCCCACTTGTAACTATAATATCCGGCAGAATATCCTCCGGCAAAGATATGGGAGAATTGTGTGCTCATGCAGGCTTCTGCCACAGAAGGCAGAATCTGTGCTTTTTCCCAAGCCTTCTTTTCATAGGCTTTCACGTCACCTTCAAACGGGGTATTGCGTGTGTACCAGGCCATATCGAGCAAGCCGAAACTTACCTGGCGGAGGCAGGCGTATGCCGCGTTGAAGTTGGATGAATCCACGATGCGCTGTACCAGTTCGTCCGGTATCAGCTCTCCGGTCTGATAATGGCGGGCAAACGTATGGAGGAATTCCTTTTCGATGGCGAAGTTCTCCATGAATTGGGAGGGGAGTTCTACAAAGTCCCAATATACGTTGGTTCCGCTCAGGCTTCCGTAGGTGGAATTGGCAAACATACCATGCAGGCTGTGTCCAAATTCGTGCAGGAAGGTTTCTACTTCGTCGAAGGTCAGCAAAGCAGGCTTGCCCTGTGTCGGTTTGGTGAAGTTCATCACGATGGATATGTGGGGACGGCTGTTCTCGCCGGTTTTTTCGTCAATCCACTGTTCCTTGTAGCTGGTCATCCAGGCTCCCGAGCGCTTGCCTGCCCGGGGGTGGAAGTCGGCATAGAACACGGCTAGGAATTTCCCGTCTTTGTCGAATACCTCGTAAGCATCCACATCCTTATGATAGACGGGAATATCCGGATTCTTCTTAAAGGTGATGCCGTACAGCTTGGTGGCAAGACCGAATACGCCTTTCTTCACATTGTTCAGCTCAAAGTAAGGGCGGAGCAGCTCATCGTCAATATTGAACTTCCGGTCTTTCAGTTTATGAGAATAGTACGCCCAGTCCCACGGCATCAGGGCGAAGTCTTCTCCTTCCGTCTGGCGTGCCAGGGCTTGCACCTCGGCATATTCTTGTTTGGCGGTAGGCGTGTAAGCCTCCAGCAGTTGGTCCAGCAGCTTATACACGGACTCACTGTTCTGTGCCATGCGCTCCTGTAGGTTGTATTCGGCAAAGTTGTCATACCCTAAGAGTTGGGCAATCTCCATACGGACATTGGCCAGTTTTTTTACGATTTCCAGGTTGTTGCTGGCATTGTTGTGCGTACATTTCGTATTATAGGCCATATACAGCTCATGACGCAGGTCACGGTTGTCCGCATACGTCAGGAAAGGGCCATAGCTGGGAGCCTGCAAGGTGAATACCCAGCCTTCGACGCCTTTTTCTCCGGCTGTCTCTGCAGCGGCTTCTATGGCGCTCTCCGGCAGGCCGGACAGTTGGGTGGAGTCTGTAATCACCAGTTGGTAGTCGTTCGTCTCCTTCAGCGCGTTCTCGCTGAACTGCAAGGTGAGCAGGCTGAGTTCCTGGCTCAAGGCGCGGTATTTGTCTTTTGCCTCGCCCTTGAGGTTGGCACCGCCGCGCACAAACCCGTTGTAGATGTTCTCCAGCAGTTTCTTCTGTTCGGAGTTCAGCCCTTCCTTGTCTTGCTGTTCGTAGACGGTCTTGATGCGGGCAAACAGCTTCTCGTCCAGGCTGATGTTGTTTTCGTGCTGGCTCATCAGCGGCATCATCTTGCGTGCAAGCTCCTGCAATTCGTCGTTGGTCTCCGCGCTCAGCAGGTTGCCGAACACGGTGCCGGCACGCTGGAGCATATCACCGGACTTCTCGTATGCCAATATGGTGTTGGCAAAGGTCGGAGCTTCGGGATTGCCGGTGATGGCATCGATTTCTGCCTGTTGCTTGCGGATGCCTTCGCGGATTGCCGGCTCAAAGTGGGTGATTTCTATCTTATCGAACGGAACGGCCCCGTGTAGTGTGGAGTACGTCTCGAAAAAAGGATTTTTCTGGTCGGTTGTACAACTTGTCATGATGCAGAACGAAATTAAAGTGAATATAAGTTTTTTCATGATTACTTTTATCAATAAAGCTCGAACTTCCTGCAAAGTTGCAAAAAAAACAGGCGACTTCATAGAAGCCGCCTGTTTTTTATTATTTTCTAACTGTATATTAGCAGTTAACTGATGCCATATGAGCAATCAGGTCGAGAACCTTGTTAGAATAACCGATTTCGTTATCATACCAAGATACAACCTTAACGAAAGTATCAGTCAAAGCGATACCAGCTTTAGCATCGAAGATAGAAGTACGAGTGTCACCCAAGAAGTCAGAAGAAACAACTGCATCTTCAGTGTAACCCAGAACACCTTTCAATTCGCCTTCAGAAGCTTCCTTCATGGCAGCGCAGATTTCAGCGTAAGTAGCGGGTTTAGCCAAGTTAACTGTCAAGTCAACTACAGATACGTCCAAAGTCGGAACAC
>ERZ778516.2897-NODE-2897-length-10753-cov-10.205179_pt1 | contig 10753 bp, 17 predicted proteins | sample MGYA00510342_ERZ778516 | MGnify/ENA primary metagenome ERZ778516 (study PRJEB29527, sample SAMN07138961) | mouse gut metagenome | material: feces | host: mouse | place: China:Nanjing | collected 2016-01-25 ...
AAAAACTAAGCAACTATTTGTTAGTAAAAAACTATAGCCTGCTATTATCAACAAAAAGCCCAATAAATACTTATATCTCCATTCAGGTACACGACTTTTTCTATAAGTGTATGTACCAGATCATAGAGTGCAGTGTTATCTCCGCTTTCTATAACAGCTCTCAGATTTGCAATAGAGTCTAAAGCGCTTTCTTTTGACAGTTTGCCAGCGTTTATTTTTTCAACTTCGTTTAAGCGCTTTTGTATTGCTTCACGTTCAGATTTAAGGGCTGATAGGCGACCTTGTATTTCTTCTAATTCCATGGCACCGGATTGATACAGATTTAGAAGCCGTGTTAGTTGCTTTTCAATAATAGCCATACGTTCTTGTAAAACAGGAAGATCGGGAGTGTTTTCTTCAGCGCTTTCTTCAATAAGAGAATCTATAATAGACGGTTCAAGAGCGAGCTTATTAATTTCTTTCAGAACCATGGAATCAAGTTCCGCAAGGGTGAGATGCTTTTTGCGGTTGGTGCAATTCTCAGAGCGGATCATAGCAGGAGTGGCACGACTTATGGAGTAACACATATATTTTTTAACTTTTTCACCGTTCTTTTTCTTCCATGACCGAATCGCCATTCGGGCACCACAATCCCCACAGAACAGGAGACCGCAGAGCAGCCCATCAGACTCCCCATAAGAGCGTTTGAATACTTGAAGGTTTTGACTCAATCGTTCATTGACAGTTTGCCACAGTTCTTGTTCTACAAGAGATTCGTGCTGCCCATCGTAACATTGGTCTTTCATTCTAACCTTGCCCATGTAAACCGGATTGCGCATAATACGGCTTATCCGTCCGACAGCAGAATGACGGTCCAATGAAGGAAACAGTCCATATTTTTCCTGCACATACCCAGCAACGGCACTTTCGCTTTTCCCGGAAGCATAGAGACGGAACATGTCCCGGACGGCTTTAGAGGTATATGGATCTACGATAAGGGCAAGCTTGCCGTTTGGCTGTATCTGCCACTGATATCCAATAGGGGCGCGGCTGGAAAAGTAACGCCCTTCTTTAAGCCCTGCATGTTTACCCATCATCATTCGGGATTTTATATTTTCCCGTTCCATTTGGGCGAAAGCTGCCAGTATCCCAACGATACAACGTCCAAAGGGTGTGGCTGTATCAAAACTTTCCATAAGGGAAATAAAATTACAGCCATTTTTTAAAAAGACATCTTCCAACAAGACAAGCATGTCCTTCTGGGAACGGGAGAGGCGGTCCAGCTTCCAGACAATCACTTTTTTCACATAGCCACTGCGCACGTCATTGATAATTTTATTGATGCCGGGGCGGTCGAGTGTGGCGCCAGAATAACCGGGGTCAATATGAACGGCGTTTATCATATACCCATAGGCTTCACAGTAGGAGCGCAGACGTGCCTCCTGTTCTCCCACACTGTAGCCTTCCTCTGCCTGTTCCGTAGTTGATACACGGATATACAGATCTACTACATTATCCAGATTAAAGGCAGCAGAACTTATATTCGATTCTTTTTTATTCATAAGTATAGTCCTCCTTAAAAAGGGCATAAAAATAGCCCTAAAAAAATTATTGTGCTTTAGGGCTGGATGTTGTATAATAATATTGCTCGAAATATACGTGGTTGTGGTGTCTCAATGATGTCCCAAATATATCATCCAGTTAAACGGCATCCAGCCATTCCGCCGCGTTCCTACGTCAATAGGATGCGGCGGGATTTTCATTGTTAAAATAAGTCTTTAAATATTTCTTCCAAAGAAATACAGAAATCATTGTAAAGTGAAACCTGTATCTCTTTTTTTGTTTCTTCCCGTTCCTTCTCCGTAACGCTTAATCCTTCAGGATAAAGTGCATATACTTCATCTAAAGAAAACTTTCCATCTGTCAGGAGATAAACTTCTATGGAACGCGGCATCGGGTCAATGATCCAGTATTCTTTTACCCCCGCTGTTTCATATAAATCTTTTTTGTAGCCTTTGTCATTCTTGGCAGTTCCGGGGGAGAGAACTTCGACAACCAGATCGGGAGCGCCGTGAATGCCGTCCAGTTTGATGTTATTCTTGTTACATACAATCATGGCATCAGGAATGACGCGGTCGTTTTCTGTCAGATAGACGTCCACTCCATCATTGAAAGCTCTGCATGTCTTACCTTTCAGATAGCAGCGGAAAGCGTAATAGATATTTGATGCGATCTGGCTGTGGTTTACTGTCGGGCTGGACATCATATAGATTTCACCATTGAGCAGCTCTTCTCTGGGTTCTTCTTGATATGCTAGATTTCCATTCATGCTTATTGTTACACCTTTCTTTACGTGGATTATTGTTTATTTTTGTCACTCTGCGTCTGAAAGTAAACTTTTATTCCTTGTTTGCGATCTCAATTATTTACTTTAATATTTCCTCTGCTCGCCTGTATCATCGCTGGTTATTCCTAGTACAACGAATATAAAGTAACTGGCACCTTGACTTGCCTGATTGTTCATATATTGCGTTGCCGTCAATCGCCGTAGCCACCGTTACACCGCATTCATACGCCTTGCATATGAAGCAATCATTCTGTGTCAATGTACCAGAAACTTAATTTTCATTGTACTAGTGCTTTTAGGTAGACTGTTAAACTTATTGAGTTGTTATTTCTTCAATATCAATCTGATATCCCAAAAGTTCACCGATATCTTTGCAATAACCTTTTATGATAATGGCATCACCGCGTGACATCTCCATGATAACTTGTTTTTGCTCGTCCGATTTGATATAACACTGTATATTGGTCAAATCGAAGTCTATGTCGGAGTCAATTGATATATATTTCCCATTACTATCAATATTTCCTAGTTTTCCGCTAATTTCGAGATATTGATTTTCATAATCATTTTGCGCCTTCATAGCATTGTTCGACAATGCATTTGAAAGTTCGGTTGCTGTAACAGAAACATATTCAATTGGACTTTCACTTTCTTTTTCTACTTCTTTTGTATCTTGGGCTGCTCCTGCGGAATTGCCGTTTTGTGTGGTTGATGAGTTAGAATTGCTCGCCTGTTGAGTTTCAGACTTTTCATCTCCACCACCCGCCGCCGCGCTGATAAGCACAAGCACTACTACAACAATGACTACCCATTTTAGCGCGCCACCCTGTTTCTTTTTGCAGTTCGGGCATATCTTTGCTCCTGCTGGTATCTCCGTTTTGCAGTACTTACATAATTTTGTTCCTTGTTTTGCCATTTTTTTCCTCCTAAGAAAATTATTATTTTATGATAAAAGCATAAGCTTTTATTTCGCTTTGATATTCAGCATTGCGCAAAGGAAATCTTAGACTTGCCATATACAATGCTTATCTCAAAGTTACTTTCGTATTAAATGTTATTTTATTTTTTATGTTAGACAAATTGCAGTAAACTGTAAAAAAATGACGGTTACTTTTTTGCGGATATTTAACGAAATTTGCCCAGAGTACAAGATATGAAAGAATGCGTGTAGACTTTATATCTTGTGTTGTGTTAACATTTATGTAACATAACCAATATAGATATAAAAGGAGCGTTGCTTATGAATAAAATAGAAGAAATCATCCAAATGCTAAGACAAATTAGCAACACAGACCATATTGATGCTATATTTTGGTTTGTTAAAAGGTTATTGGGCTAGACTGAGGGCTAGCCCTTTTCATTTTGTGAGGTGATTTTATCTAAAATGACCTCGATTGCCAGCCAGTCTTTATTATCTAACTTAGCTAAAGATTCAAAAAGCCGCGCTTTGACAGAATCTGGTTCTTTGATTAAGTCAGCAGCAAATTCAGAAATAACTTGTAATTTATCCCGTTGAGCAAACATTTCGCCGATTCCATTTCGAAGCCATTCTTCACTTACATTAAATTCACGACAAATTAATAAAACAGCAGCATCACTTGGATTGCTTTTACCAACTTCATATGTAGCTACAGTATTTCTTTTAATTCCCAATCTATCTGCAAATTCTTGTTGTGTTAAATTAAGCGTTTTTCTTAAATCTTTTAAGCGCTGATTCATAGGAAACCTCCTTTCTTGACAATTATTATACGCAAAATATTGTGGTATGTCAACAAAAAAGTCTTGACATTTGTTGACATACCACATATAATTGTTTTAAATCCACGAAACAATTAACAATATTCCCATTCAGAGAGGAGAATACAGTAAAGAGAGAGGAGGATAAGTATGGCAGTTATCTCAAATAAGGAGATGGAAATCCTTATAAAAATTGCTCAAGGTTTTCCCAATCTGTCTGAGTTTGATAAAGGATACTTTTTAGGAGTAGTTGAATCAAGGGCTGCGTTTAGAGAACAGCAGGAGATTAATAAAGAGATGGAAGATTTTAATCCATTGGAGTGATGAAGAAGGGAAGTGAGGGAAATGGCAAAGAAGAAAAATAAAAAGGTTTCTAATGCGGTGCGAACGCCCGAAAAGTCTTTGGCTTTAAAAACAATGATTTCTGGAGAAGATATTCTTCTTCAAATTCAAGCGTTTGAGAAAAATTTTCAAAAACGAATCGGGCAGTTAAAAGGAGGTGAGAGCATGACAGCAGAAAGAAAAATTTTTGTACCACATGAACTGAAAACAATTGAAATTGATGTGGAAAAGAATGTTTTCCGTGTAAATGGAGAGGATTTTGCGAAAAACTGTACTGGGTTTAACCTTGATTGTAGTGCGAACAGAGATAATACAGAACGCTATTCTGTGTGCATGGATATTAGTACAGATATTCGTTTTAGAGCGAATTTTGACAATGAAGGAAGAAGGACCAGCGGAGGATTCGAGAAGGAGTAAAAAATATCCGTTTGCGCGAACCTTTGGCAAACTAAAGTTGTTGTTCCATTAGGGATGTTCTCCTTTCATATGTACTCGGCTTGCTGGTGCGGGTGGAAATGCAGAAAAAACGCTTCAAAGCATTTGCGGATTCAATTTCAAAGATGAAAACAGAGGGGAGGTGAGAGAAGTGACTAATTTTGAAATATTGCAACAAATGCCCCTTCAAAGTTTTGCAAGTTTGGTATTTTCAATAACAAGGCGTGATTGCAAAAGCTCAGAAGATTTTGAAGCTTTTTTGAGGAAAGAGGTTCCTCAGCATTTGGAAGAATCTACTAAAAGGACACTGCATGAATTACAAGAGTTGCAGTGTCCTGATAGAAACTAATCTGTATTCTTTTCAGGCATACAGAAAGCACAGCCATTGCACGAACAATAATCTAACATAACAGAAGCCGTATACAGTTCTAAATAAGTGTCACAGTTGCGCACATGTTCAGGCTCTATTTTATCAATCTGGCAGGCAGCAGTTTCACGATCTAAATCATGTACTTCATGTGTATTATGATTTAGAACATAGCGTTTACCCTCAAAGGGTGGTGTATATCTGCGCATACGTAGTCTCCTTTCTTTTGTACTCGGCTTGGCAGAGCCTGTAAGTATAGTATAAGAAAGGTTTATGAAAAGTTCAAGGAACAGTGGCGGGGGTGGCTGGACAACATGGTAAATATTTCGAGCAAAGAAGAGTTGATTCATTTTTTTGGAGGTATCAAATGATAAAACATGTATTGGCAGATGGGACAGAGCTTACAAGCATAGAAGGGCGGGTGATACCGCCGACAGGAAAGACAGAGGCGGTATACAGACTGATCGCACAGTATCTGGTAGACCGTCAAACGTCTAAAAAATTATCAAATCAGGTGGAAGCGGTAGTGCCATCTGAAAAATAGACAGTTTTACATGCCTCCTGCGCGGCACATATGCTGGTGTGCCGCAGCTCTTCCCCTATATTTTTATAGAGCGGACACAGGATTGTATCTTTGGTCCTGTGTGCCGCGCAGGGGGCATGTGGACAGGCAGTCAATACAAGAAGGTCAAAGAGATAGACAAGGCATTTCATGCAGTGTTTTTATTTTTAACTTTTTTTAGATGAATTACTTGGTAAAGGCAGGTGAAGATGGATGGCATACATTAAAAAAGAATATGAAATAGGGGATGTGGTGAACTATCACTATTCCAAAGCAGACCGCAGGGCAGAACAAAGAAAGAAGTTACCGCGTGTGGAAGCGGTTTCCCGTCAGACTGTAAAACAAACTCTGGCAGACGGCAATAGAAATATTGGTACTATATAAAACAAATACAAATATAACAAGACAAGCAAGAAACGCATCAAAGTCCGCAAAAATCAAGGCTTCACCGCCTCTTGGAAACAATATAAATATATTAAAGATAGGTACAGGCAGATGGCATTTACAAAAAAAACATATGACATGGGGGATATCATAGACTATGAGTATTCCTTCAATGGGAACTATGGAGCAAAGGGAGAGAAGAGGGCGCCGCGCATAAAGGCGACGCCAGAACAGATCGCAAAGCAGAACCATACCAACAAAGTGAAGAAAGTACGCAGGGAGATTATATTGAATTTCCACCCATGGGATTTATGGCTGACGCTGAAATATCCGCGCGGGACAAGAATGACATCGAAGGAAGTCTTAAAGGATGTGCAGAACTGGACGGGCAGGCTCCGCAGCAGATACAGGAAGGCAGGAGAGCAGCTCAAATGGATTAGGCGGATTGAGATCGGGAGGTATGGCGGTATTCATGTGCATATTCTGATCAACCGTCCAAGAACCATCAAGGACATTGATCTTGTCTGCAAGGAGCTGTGGGGAAGGGCTGGTATTAACTTCCAGAGCCTGAGAGAAGAAGGCGGATATGAGCAGCTTGCGGAGTATCTCTGCAAGAAGGCAAAAGATGATGAGACAGAAGGGCAGCTCAGCTTTCTCCCGGAAGAGGACAGAAAGAGGTGCCTCAGCTATCAGACAAGCAGGAACCTGATACGCCCTGAGGATGTGTTTCACAAAAATGAGAAAAAGTACAGCCACTGGACGATGCGCAGGCTCATTGAGGAAGGACCGAAGCCAAGAGAGGGCTACTACATAGACAAAAACAGTATCAGAACAGGCATCAATAAATACACTGGAAAAAGCTATTACCAGTATACAGAAATTAAGCTTAATAACAGGTGGGAGACCGCAGAGAAGGAAAATTGTGGATAAGTGGATAGTGCCTCTGTATAAGTGAATCACTTATGTGGAGGGCATTGAAGGGAGGCGGCAGGCATATTTAAAGTGAAGATATACATTGAAACGGATAACGGTACAAGAAAGAAGGTATACAGGGGCTGCGGGGCAGTGGTGGAGTATATCCGAAAAGATGGGAAGCCTGAATTTAGGAAGAGCGCAGGCATGTGTTACGGAACATGGAACCTTGCGTATATACAGGCACTTACAGAAGCGCTCAGACTGCTGGCAAGGGATTGTGATATCACGCTGGTTTCTGACAACGATTTTGTATGCGGAAGCATCAGCAGCGGAAGGGTGAGAGAGTGGAGCCTGAACGCATGGCGCACAGCAAAGAATGAGCCTGTCGAAAATGAAGATGCATGGAGGGAGCTATACCAGAAGGCACAGGAACACAGCCACCAGTTCCACTTTGTCCATCTCAGGGGAAAGAGCCCCTACAGTGGGGAAATACAGGCAGCAATAAAAGAAGTGCGGGACAAGGGGCAGTTTTACCAGCAGGCAGAGCTGGTGCCTGAGACTGGAAAAGGAGGAAACAAGGAAGATGAAAGTAATCGCAGTAAGTAATTATAAGGGCGGCTGTGCCAAGACTACAACAGCCGTAAACCTTGCCTACGATCTGGCAGCAGTGGAGGACAGACGCGTCCTTTTGATTGATGCAGACCCGCAGGGAAACGCAAGCTATATCCTGTGGCGGTATAACCCGAATGCGGATACCCTGAGCAGGGTGTACGGGGGAAGAGGACTGAAAAGTCTGGTAAGGCGCAGCAAGTACAGAAACCTTGATATCGTGCCGTCCATGGCAGGGCTCGAACAGGTCAACAGGGAATCGGACGCACGCGGGCTGGACGCCAACGAGCTTCGCCGCCAGATTGACAGTATTGCGGACCGATATGATTTTGTGGTGATAGACTGCCAGCCGACCATGCAGTTTCTGACGGTCAGTGCACTGTATGCCGCTGATCTGGTAGTAGTCCCGTTCAAGGCAGCAGGATTCAGCATGAACGGGCTGGAACTGATGCAGGATTATCTGGCGGACGCCGCGCAGCAGAGGAACTATGACAGTGATCTCCTGTATGCGTGCCTTCCAGTCATGTTCAACGGGAGAAAAAAGAGCATGGACAGAATCAGGCGGCTTATGGAGCTGGACGACTATGCGGTATTTGATACGTTTGTGCGTTTTTCTGCTGTCTGTGAAAATGCTGAGGACCAGAGTGTAAGAAAGCCGCTGTTAAAGCACAGAAGAAAAAGCAAAGTAGCAGCGGATTATCTGGAACTGACAAAAGAAATCCTGCTGGTGATGGGAGAGTGATAGTATGGGAAGCCTTAGCAGACTCATAAAGGAAAAAGGCGGGCAGTTTGAGGGCGTAAAGACAGGGCAGGTGCGGGTACAGCAGATACACTATACAAAGCTGAAAGAATCACAAATGAATTTTTACACCCGGAATGAAGAAGAAGTGGAAGAACTGGCGGACACCATGATCATAGCAGGTGGGATATTACAGCCGCTCATCGTCAGGAAAACAGATCTGAGTGAATATGAGATACTAGCCGGGCATAAGCGCCGACGTGCCAGTATGTATAATGTTGAGCGTGGATACAAAGAGTATGAATTTCTTCCCTGCATTGTGATGGACATGAGCGGGCTGATGGCGAAGAAAGTCGCGGAGAAGGTGCTGGCAGAGCATGACAGCATAAATGATGATGAACTTCTTGACATGATTGCCGAGTATATCGTGATCTGCACCAACAGCACAGCAAGCGAGCGCAGCGACTACGAGAAAATGATGCAGGCTGTGAGGCTGTCAGAGATTCTGCCCGTGATGCTTGACAATGAAAATCTAAAAGGACGCGCACTCAGGACAGAGATTGCAAAAGAAATGAAGTGCAGTGACGGACAGGTGGGAAGATACCAGAGTATTTATAACAATCTGGTACCAGAAGCGATGGAACGGTTCAAGACGGGTGAGATGGTAATTTCAACCGCTGCGGAAATGTCTGGACTTGACAGGGACAGACAGAGAGAAGCGCTCAAAAAAAGCAGGGTAACACTGGAGGATATCAGGCTGTTGAAACAGCAGGAAAAAACGGTGTCCGAGTCGGACACGGAAAACATATCTGATGAAGAGATCTGGCAGCAGGAAGAGAACAGCGAAATGGTGTCCGAGTCGGACACAGAAAAAACTTCTTTGGCAGCAGTGCCAGAAGGAGACATGGTAAAAACTGCTGCCAGCAGTGAACCAGACCATATACAGTCATTTGGTTCAGAGTATACACAGGAGGATGTTGAGACAGTCTACAGAGAACAGACAGAAATGGTACAGCAGTTTGAGTATATTATGGCAGATGGAAATATGACTGCTGCCGACTACAAAAGATATAAAAAAGCCCTGATAATCAGGGACGGGATATCATACATGCTCAAAACATTCGAGAAGGAGGGCATATGCTGAAAGATATTGTAGAAGAATGGAAGAGAAAAGGCGGGGAGTGCGAGACAGTGACAATAGACTGTCCGTTCTGCCATCAGGGCATGGTAGCAGAAGTAACTCCTGATCTCATCAGAAACAAGGAGCTGTTAAAGGAGCTTGCAGTGGAGACATGCAGTTGTCCGCAGGCAAAACAGAAAACAAACTATAAAAAACGGACTGAAAATATTGACTCAAAAGTTGACAGAATGTTTGGGGAAGAATCAGGTACCCCTGTTGACGAAGAGATCCGCGCACAGCTCAAGGCATTGTCGCTGTATGTCTGTCATGGAAAGATTAAGAAAGCAGGCATTCAGATCAGCGATAATGTTAAGGTAACGGTCAGTACAGATTCAAACGGACTATTGGACATCAAGAAGGAAATTAAGAACATATCCAGACAGAAAATTTGAGAAAGGAAACGAGATGAATGCCAGTGATGTCATAAAAAGGCTAAACCAGATGAAAACGGCAGCAGGCAGTGAAGAGGATTCTGCGGTTCTGAATGAAGCATTAAAACTAATATCAGGAAAAGAACAATACAAAATATCCGTTCCCTGCCGCATCGGCGATAATCTGTATTCAGTGATTGGCGAAAGGGTGCATCCCTATGTGGTAGCAGGATTCAGGATTGACAAGGAAAAGATTTACATAGAGTCGGAAGAAAGCATGTTTTTCCCAGAGGATAAGATTGGAATTTACTATTTTTTTTCACAGGAACTGGCAGAGAGGGAATTTAACCGGAGGCGGAGAAAGGAACGAAAGTGATAAGAGTAACAGCGAAAGATTTAATGGAGGAGCAGCGCAGGCGTTTCATTCGAATGAAACGAAAAGAACAGGAACACAATACACCAGAGGAGGCAAAGACCAGTTTCCGCCGCAAGCCCTATATGGGAATGTACAGAAGGCGTGACCAGTGCGGGAACGATCTTGGAGGGAGGTGCTGACATGACCAATTTTGAACATATGAAACAAAAGATTGCAGAGACTGTCATGAGTCTTAATGAGATGGAACTGCTGCGTCTGGCAGAGGATACAGAGATGTGCATGAGCGGAATGGAAGGAGTATTCAGCTGCATGATATGCCAGAAAGAATATGGGGAATGCGGGAACTGTTCATGCAATGACAGATACAGTGAGAGATATCTTGAATGGTGCAGGAAAGAGTATCAGGGTCA
>ERZ778516.2900-NODE-2900-length-10747-cov-3.295642_pt1 | contig 10747 bp, 11 predicted proteins | sample MGYA00510342_ERZ778516 | MGnify/ENA primary metagenome ERZ778516 (study PRJEB29527, sample SAMN07138961) | mouse gut metagenome | material: feces | host: mouse | place: China:Nanjing | collected 2016-01-25 ...
TACCAGAAGCAGCGAGGAGCTCCAGCCAGTCGTCGATGAAGTTACTGGCCTTCGCACAAGAAGCAAATGGATGTCACTTACTATACTCAAAGAGTATGTTAAGTGGTGCATCGCCATGCAGGTTCCTGGTGCTTGTGATGGTATGTTACAGATTCAAACTGTTGGCCTCGACAAAATAAAGCATCAGATGGTATCTGGGCCGCTCCATCTCCAAAAATATCTGGATGACATCTTCGACCCAGAAAGCGAAGAGACCATTGACAACATCTACCGTTGTTATTTCTGGATGGCGTATGGTGGGATTGACGAGGAAGACACTGTCTTGATTAAAAATGAGCAGGTCGATTTTTCTCAGATGTCAATCTACTACAAGACAACAAATATCCCTATTTATAGGGAGGCGCTTCCGGCTTTTAGGAACGCCGTGTCACTCAACAGCTTTATCTATAAGCACCCGAATTACACCAAACCAGTTCGCAGGGACAGGGTCTCTGGGGACACGCTTATGCGGGGAATCCGCGCAACGACAAAGACCTTCACAATGCGCACTACCCTGTCAAAGCGGAACATCAAGGCCGTCGAAGACGGTTTGACCGACCTTCAACTCAGCTTTTACCGTGTCCGTATGTCCGGGCTTTTCTACCGGGTTTATGAAATGGAGCGAGCCGGTATCCCGGCCAGTTTCTCAGAGGCCGCACTTCGTGTGATGGACGGTAAAACTTATGCACTATACGGACGGGAAAAACTTGAGCATAGGCAAAACAAGATAGAGCGAAACTATTTGGAAGACTACCAACGATGGAAACTTGCGTTTTCAATCTGAGCTTTCCGAGAGAGCCCAAGCAGGGCTCTCTTTTTCACGCTATCAACATAATTAAATAATCCACAAAGCCGATAGGCGACGTTGCAATCTGGAAGAAAGGAGGTTTTGCATGGAAGGCTCTCCACAAAATCACACAGACCTTTTTGTGCATCTGTTCCAAGAGAACATCAAGCGTGAAGGCGCAGATGCGCTACTTGATTGGCTCAAGAGGTCAGATTTCTTTACGGCTCCAGCATCAACGAAGTACCATGGTGCCCACGAAGGCGGTCTGCTGGAGCATTCCCTAAACGTCTATGACTGCTTACTTGGTGAGCTGTCGTCTATGGGGATGGCAGACAAATACTCAAATGAGACTGTGGCCATTGTTTCGTTGCTCCATGATGTGTGCAAGATTGGGTTGTATGTCTCTGAGCCGAAGAACCAAAAGACCTACGACCTGGAGAAAGTCGCAGCGGCCCGCGATGGCAAACCGTGGACGGTTAAGCATGACTCACTCGGTGATTTCATTTGGGAAACGGTTAGGGGCTACAAAGCAGACGACCAGTTGCCCTATGGCCACGGCGAAAAGAGTGTCTACATAGTTTCTGGCTTTATGAAACTGACACGAGACGAGGCCATGGCTATCCGCTGGCACATGGGGTTCACCGACAACGACTTCCGTGGCGGCGGCCAGTCTGTCGGCAAAGCATTTGAGATGTATCCGTTAGCGGTACTTACTCACTTGGCCGATATGAAGGCTACTTATTTATTGGAGGGATGATATGGCAGAACAAAACATGAACATCTACCAAAAACTTGCAAAAGTTCGTAAGCAGGTCGAGGTAATCCAGCGCAATAAGTCCGGTTACGGCTATAAGTACGTCAGCGAGGACGAGATTTTGGCCAAGGTTTCCGGGCTTATGGACAAGTACAACTTGTCTCTTATCCCGAGCGTCGTACATACTAATACGGTCGTTGCGCCGTACAACACGAAGAAGACCAAGGTTCTCAACAACAAGGCAACCGGAGAGACCTCGACTTATGAGGAGAACGTCAATGAGATTTTGGTAAGTGCCGATATGGTTTTTACCTGGGTCAATAATGACAATCCGGCGGAGTACATCGAGGTGCCCTGGATTTTGGTTGGGCATCAGACGGACGGCTCTCAGAGTTTCGGTTCTGGCCTCAGCTATGCCATGCGGTATTTCCTGCTGAAGTTCTTCAACGTCGCAACGCCAGATGACGACCCGGATAAGTGGCGCAGCAAGCAAAAGGCCGCCAGCGCCGCAGAGGACAAGATGATTGCGGATGAAATCATTGGTGTAATCGATTCTACGGTAAAGGACTATCTTGCGGCCCACGCGGACAAGGCTGATGAGGTCAAGAAGTTTGTGGGTAAGTATGTGAAGGGCGGCAATTACTTCGCCATTGCAGAGCCCACGCTTGCATCCAAGCTGTTGAACGATTTCAAAGAAGCGTTCGCAATCTGATTTTGAAAGGAGTGATGGTTTATGGGCTTCCGTACAGGAGCATACGCCAAGGTTTGGGAGGTTGCTCCCATGAGTGACACCAGCACGAAGATTCGTATATCGGTCAGCCGCATGAATAAGAAGACAGATGAATGGGAACAAGATTTCTCTGGTTTTGTGCTCTGCATCGGCACCGCTGCCGCCCGTAACGCAGCAAAGCTGAACGCAGGCGCACGCATCAAGATTGGAGACTGTGATGTCACGACCAAGTATGACGCACAGAAGAAGATTACATACACGAACTTCAAGATGTTCTCTTTTGAGGACGCAGACGGGAACAATAATTCCGAGCCTGACAAGACCGACCCTCAACCGCCGGTTGACGAGGGCGAAGTTGACGAAAACCGCCTCCCGTTTTAAGGGTGGCGGCTCATGGGAGAAGTCAACTACAGGCCAATCATCCAGGACATGACCTGGAGCTACTCCCGAATTAAATCCTTTAACGACTGCCCATATCGCTGGTTTTTGAAGTACATTCAACCCGTTCTGCTTATCCGCAGTGTTTTCGGCGGTGAACGTCCGTCAAAGGCCGACATTGATGCAGCTTATGTCAGAAGCGAAATTGAAAAAGCCGATGTTGGTTTGCTGTACGCCTATCTTGGTATCAAGCGCAAGGAGATGTTCTTCGCAAACTACGGCACGTTCATGCACAAGCTGATTGAGCTGTACTACCTGGGAGAGAAAACCCCACATCAGCTATGTGATATGTACTTGCAGGAGTTCAAGGGACAGGTTCGTGGGAGAGCGCCAAACAGAACGGTGTTTGCAAACTACTTCAAGAGCGGCATCAACTATCTGCGGGGGTTCCAACCATTCCCCTATGATACGATTGCAGTTGAGAAGCGAGTTGATTTCAGCCTAAACGGTATCCCATTCGTGGGCTATATCGACTACCTTGGCCAAAAAAATGACAACATCGCTGTCATTGACAATAAGTCGAGGGTCTTGAAGACACGCAGCAAACGAGCAAAACCGACTAAGACAGATGTAGAACTGGACTCATACCTTACCCAGCTCTATCTGTACTCAGTAGCGGTTGAACAGGAGTTTGGCAGACTGCCGACAGACCTGTGCTTCAACTGTTTCCGCACTCCAATCCTAATCACAGAGCCATTCAAGGAGGAAGCGTATACGGCATCCAAGCTCTGGCTCTCCGATAAGGTGTCGGAAATCATGGGAGAGACCGAGTTTAGACCTAACATAGAGTTCTTCAAGTGCAAGCACCTCTGTGAGATGCAGGATTTTTGTGAGTATTGTGAACTCGCAGGAAAGGGGTGATTTGTATAAGAGCAGAAGACATCACCAGAATTGAAAGTGAAGCAGGGGTTTTAGCTTCGCTGGTTTATCATCCAGAGTTTTCTTTCTATTCAGAGAACCTGCTACCGAATCATTTCTTCAACAAGGAGAATCGTTACATCTATACCGCCATTTGCTGTCTGGCACTTCGAGGCGTGAACCACATCGATTCGTACAGCATTTTGGAAGCCCTCAAATCAAACGAGAATACAGCGCAGTTTGCGGATGAACTCCCCATTGATGTTCTGAATGACTTTATTGACAATAGCGAGAATCTTGCCCGCCACACACTGGAGGGGTATAAGCTGTGCGTTGATAACGTTATGAACGCAGCGTTTCGCAGAGACACATTGCAAAGCCTGAAACGGTGTGAGGCCATGTGCTTCAATGAGAGTATTCAGAATGTTGAGCAGGAAATCTATAAGGCTCTGGACGATGTGATGATGGAGTTCTCTGCTACAACCGAGGTTCCATCTTATAGCGAAGTCATTGACGACTGCTGGGAGGAAATCAAGGGTAGACAGGACAGCGGAGCCGCTGGAATCCCATTCAAGTTTTCTGCCTTGAATGATTATGCCACGATTGAACGCAGTGAGCTGTTTATCTTTGGAGCAGAGCAGAAACAGGGTAAAAGCATGATGCTCCTGAACTGTGCGGTTGACCTGCTCAAGCAAGATTATGCAGTTCTCTATCTGGACAGTGAACTGAACACCAGGCTTTTCACCGCCAGAATCCTTGCTCACCTATCTGGTGTGGAGTACCGGCGTTTGACGACCGGTGCATATAGCAAGGAGGAAGAGGAACGTATCATCAAGGCGAAAGATTGGATGAAGACACGGAAGTTTACCCACATCTATATTCCAACCTTCGACCAGCAGAGCATCTACACCGCAGTCAAGAAGGTTTACCACACTCAAGGTCTCGATGTTTTGATTGTGGATTACTTTAAGGGCAAGGGCGAGGGTGATGCGTTCGACAGCTACCAAGAACTTGGTAGGTTTGTTGATATGGTGAAGAACCAAATCTGTGGCGGCATGAATATCGCAGGCATTGGGGCCGCACAGGCAACATCAACGGGCAAGTTGGCCGACAGCGCAAAGATTGCCCGGAACGCCTCGACCATTGCTATGATAACAGAGAAAACACCGGAGGAAATCGAGGCTGATGGGGTTGAGTGCGGCAACAAAAAGCTCAGGGTCACCTACAACCGTAACGGAATGCAGATGGCACAAGGCGAATACATAGACCTGCTTTTTGATGGCAACCACATTCTGTATGAGCAGGCCAAGCAGCACATCCCAGAGACACCGTTTTGACCTGTCAACATAATTAAATAATCTACGGAAGGAGGAGACGGTGTGGAACTGTCTGAGTTGATTGAGTCGGTTGATATCCTTGAGTACATCTCTCAATACACAGAGTTTACTGAAAAAAACGGGGAATATTGGGCGCTCTCACCACTAAAAGACGAGAACACACCGTCCTTCTCCGTCCGAAAAGAGGAGAACAGTTTCTACGACTTCTCATCCGGCATCGGCGGCAACGTTTTGACCTTTATTCGGTACTACAACAGATGTGGCTACCAAAAGGCAATCGAAATCCTGAAAGCATATGCCGGATGCAACGGCACAATAAGACCACATAAGAAATTATCTGCCACAGAAGTTGCAAAACGGTTCTCAAAGCCGAAAAAGACACCCAAGACGAGCAAGGGTGTGGTTTTACAAGACGATTACATGGCCAGATATGAAAAAAGAGATGACAAGCTGGCCGTTTGGGAGCAAGAGGGTATATCCAGAGCATCTCTGGACAAGTTCCAGGTGTTCTACGACAGTTTTTCAGACCGACTTGTCTATCCAATCCGCAATATGGACGGAAAAATCGTGAATATTGGTGGTCGAACGCTGGATGATGACTGGAAAGCCAAGGGATTAAGGAAATACACATACTTTAAGCCCTGGGGTGAGCTTAACACCATCTATGGACTACCAGAGAACATGGATTTTATCCGTGAAAAGCGAGAAATCATACTCTTTGAGGGCTGTAAGTCGGTTTTGCTGGCCGACACATGGGGAATCCATAATGCCGGAGCGATTTTGACCTCGCACCTCAACCCAAATCAGATGAAAATCCTGGCTCGGCTTGGTTGCAGAGTGGTTTTTGCTCTCGACAAAGAGGTTTGCGTGCGCGAAGACCACAACATCAAGCGTCTCAAGCAATTTGTAAAGGTCGAGTACATTTGGGACAAAGATAACTTGCTTGATGAAAAGGATGCCCCGGTCGATAAAGGCCACCAAACATGGGAAAAACTCTACGAAGGGAGGTTGTCATGGCGATAGAAGGTCAATACACCGTATATCATCTGCACAGTGACCTGAGCAATGGTGTTACAAACATCGATTCGGTCACCAAGTACAACGAATACATAGCCAGGGCACAGGAGCTTGGCATGAAAGCAATGGCTTTCTCGGAACATGGCTCGGTTTTTGAGTGGTGGCACAAGAAAAGCGCCATTGAAGAAGCTGAGATGAAGTACATTCACGCTGTCGAAGCATATCTCACGGCCACTCTTGACGAGAAGGTCAGAGACAACTATCACTGTGTACTTTTGGCTAAGAACTATGAAGGTTTTTTAGAGCTAAATGGGCTCGTTTCCAACAGTTTCAACCGTAAGGACAACCACTTCTATTATGCGCCTCGCATTACGTTTGATGAGTTGTTCTCAACATCCGACAATATCCTGGTTACTACCGCCTGTGTTGGCGGGGTTTTTGGCAAGGGGGATGAAGCCGTACAGCGGGCTTTTCTTGATTTCATGGTCAGGAATAAGCACAGATGTTTCTTCGAGATTGGGCACCACATCGACCCCAAGCAGGTCGCCTACAATCAGAAGATGTTTGAGCTTAGCCAGCAGACTGGTATCCCGCTGATAGCAGGCACAGACACTCACGTTCTGAACGAGGAGCATGAGAAAGGCCGCAGTATCTTACAGATGTCCAAGAACATCCAGTTTGATGGCGAAGAGCGGTGGGATTTGAAGTTCAAGTCCTATGAGGAGTTGGTCAACGCCTACCGCAAGCAAGGGTCTCTTCCAGAGGCTGTATATATGCAAGCCATCGAGAACACCAACGTAATGGCGGATATGGTCGAGGAGTTTGAGCTTGACCGTGGTACAAAGTATCCCCACATTTATGAGAACCCGGACGAAACCTTCCGAGCGAAGGTGGACGCCGCTGTCCACACACATCCGTATGCGCTCCAGTATCACGGCGAAGGCGAGTTGAAGCAGGTCGTTGACGAGGAGTTCAAGGTTTATCAGGCCACACAGTCCATCGACTTCATGCTTTTGCAAACTTATCTCAGAGAGTGGGAGAAGGAGAATGGCATCCAGTGTGGGTATGGCCGTGGCTCTGTTTCAGGCAGTATGATAGCCTATCTCCTTGGCATCACCCAGATGGACAGTATGCGGTTTGGCCTAAACTTCTTCCGGTTTATGAATCCATCTCGTGTGACTAACGCCGATATTGATACCGACTACTCCGGTAAGGATAGAGACACTATCAAACAGTTCCTGTTGCGGGATAAGATGAACCTGCCAAGCATTCGCTCTGCCGAAATCATCACATTCAACACGATTGCGATGAAGGGCGCTATCCGAGATGTTTGCCGAGCTTTGTATAAGGATAGTAAAGAGGTGAACTATCTCCAGGTTGCCAATGAAATCTGCAAGGAAGTGGAGCTCCGTGAAGACGCAATCCGTCGGAAGTACCCAGAGGTTTTCAAGTACGTTGATATTGTCAACGGAACGATAGTCTCCATTGGTACTCACCCCAGCGGCGTTCTCATCAGCGACCTCCCAATCGAGCAGACGGTCGGCCTGTGCAGTATCGCAACGTCGGACTACCCTGTATCCATGATAAACATGAAGGAATTGGACGACTTGATGTATGTCAAGTTGGACATCCTCGGCCTGGACAACATCGGCGTTATCAACGAGACCTGTAAGATGCTGGGCATCGAACGTCTGACCCCGGATAACACGGATATGGATGACATGAACGTCTGGAAGAGTATCCGGGACAACACAACGCTGATATTCCAATGGGAAAGTAACAGCGCCCAGCAGTACCTCAAGAAGTTTATGTCGGATGATACGTTGGAAAAGGCGAGGTCACGGATACCGAACTTCTCCATGCTGAAGTGGATGTCATTCGGTAACGGCTTGCTTCGTCCGGCCTGTGCCAGTTTCCGGGATAGTGTGGCGGATGGCGAGTTCTACGACAATGGGTTTGACGCACTCAATGAGTTCCTCTCCCCGGAGGCTGGTAGAATCGCCATGCAGGAGACCATCATGCAGTTTCTGGTCAAGTTCTGCGGCTATTCCGATGCGGAGTCAGATAACGTGCGTCGGGCCATTGCTAAGAAGAAGGGCACAGAGAAGCTCTTGCCGGAGATTGAGGAGCGGTTCATCGCTTTCTGCCCAGAGCATTACAACATCACCAAAGAGCGATGCGAGGAAGTCATTAAGCCGTTCCTGCAAATCATCCTGGATGCCTCAGCTTATGGGTTTTCTTGGAACCACTCGGACGCCTACTCGTCCATTGGATACATCTGTGGGTATCTGCGCTACTACCACCCGCTTGAGTTTTTGACTGCGGCCCTCAACATCTTTGGCGACAACATGGACAAGACTGCTGACATCACCAGCTATGCAACAAGAGTCGGCATCAAGGTCACGCTCCCAAAGTGGGGGTTGTCCAGAGGAGAATACTTCTTCGACCGGGATAAGCGTATCATCGCAAAGGGCCTTACCTCCATCAAGTACATGAGCGCAGGTCTTGCCGACGAGCTCTACAATCTGGCCAAGAAAAAGAACTACACCAGTTTTATGGAGTTGCTGGCCGACCTTGACAAAGAAACAAGCATCAACTCTCGGCAACTTGATATCCTGGTAAAGTTGGATTTCTTCTCAGACTTTGGCAATCAACGGGAACTTCTCCGCATGGTAGACTTGTTCTCCACCACCTTCAAAAAGGGCGAGGCCAAGCAGGTAAAGAAGTCAGAGATTGACGGAACGCCGTTGGAGGAAATCGTAAAAAAGTACGCCATCGGTGTTACCAAGTCCGGCGGTTCTGCGAAATCCTACACTCTTCTGGATGTGGGTTCAATTCTCAGGGAGGCCGAAAGTGTTATCAAGTCATTTGGTTTGGAAGACCTCAGCGATATTCTGAAGGTTCGTAACTTCTATGATGTCATGGGCTACATTGGCTATGTATCCGGCAAAGATGAAGACCGCCGCAAGCTGTATGTAACCGAGGTCAAACCATTACATAGGAAAAAGGACGGTAAGCTGTTTGGATATAGTGTGTTTACAAAGTCCATCGGCAGTGGGAAGGAAAGCCGCTTCACTGTGTTTTGCAGAGTTTTCGATAAAGACCCCATCAAGGAGGGCGACATCATCTACTGCACTGGTTTCGAGCGTGACGGCCAATACTTCCAGCTAACATCCTTTCGCAAGATTTATTGATTGGAGGTGTTCTGATGGAAGTGCTGACCGGCACCACTCTGAGCGAGGCGCTGAAAACCTGCGATACGCATGACGGTGCAAGGATTGGTATCGTCTGCGCAAGCAGCGATACCGCAAAGACAATGGTAGATTCCTTCTGGCTCGAAATCTCGGGCGGAAGAATGCCAGGATGGGAAATTGGGCGTGAGGTGGGAGGCTACCGTGCTCAACTTAGAAAGAAGGGCAAAGAGGATTACAGCACGATTGAAATTTTCTCCGCTATTTCTGAGAATGAGATTCGTGGCAGGTCATACCATCAGGTTTTATATGAGCGCTATCTTGATGCACCACTGATAAACGCTCTCCAGTGGTGCGAACGTCTTTCCTTTGATGATATCGAGGAAGATGGGAGAGAAAAGCTCGATAAGTTTTTGAATAGCTTCAAAATTGTGTAGAGGAGGTGTACTCATGAAGTGTATCGTTTGTGACCGCTGTAAGCAAATCATTGAGAATCCCCGGAATTGCCGGGTGATTACCTGTGCTAAGCCGCTGAAACCGCCCATTGTTCCTGCGGAACATTGTAAGACACAGTATCGCGGCAACGACCGCCAGCAGAACGACATTCTTTGGGAGAAGGAGGTCTGCTTGGACTGCCTGGATGCCCTGGAGGAGTTCTTCGAGGCTGGAGCTGGGACGGTTACCCCGCCTGAGCCTGAGCAGCCTGATACTCCGGGCGACGGTGATGAACGGCCTGAGCAGCCCACTGACCCGGATGAGGGTGGCGATGGCGGCGAGACCGGCGGTGAAACTGGCGGCGATGGCGAGAGCACACAGTGGCTGTAACCCTTGCGCCACAATACCATAATTGGGTATAAAACACGAATTTGGTAACCACATAGGAGGTGTGTAAGGCTTGCCAGAACAGAAAGTATGCAGTCGTTGCGGGCGTGAGCTCGATTTCTTCGACCTGCAACAGGATTTCTCCATACATAAAAAAATCGGATATGGGAGCATCTATGACGGTTGTACCGTGAACTACCAGCTCTGCTGTGAGTGCTTCGATAAAGCGGCGGAGGAGTGTGCTGTGTTCCCTATCTCGGAGGAGGAGCATGAGTGAACGCCAGTGATATGGTTCGGCTCTTAACATGGCATGATACTGGGGCCAATCGAAACGGCAGAATGTTTTTGCCAAGCGAGGCAGAGCAGTTCCTTCCATACCATCGCTATGAAACGGAGCGGTTCACGAGGTATGACCGCTACAAAGAGCGTGAGGTAACTCGTCCAACATTTATGGAGGCACATTATAACGAGCTGATGAGGTTTGCCAGAATTGCCTCATGGTCTGGTGAGGCTCGCCAAGTTGTGAGTACCCCTCCTGTGGAGGATACCGAATTGACAGCAGAGGACACAAAGGAGCTCGACGAGTTCCTCAGCAGTTTCTCAAGAACGTAAGAATCAACCAACATACCACGGGGAAAGAGCCTTGGAGCATAAGTTCCGGGCTCTTTTCTCATGGACAGTAGAGAGGTAGAACAATGCAAAAAGTTTTCACTATCTTCTTGCTGGCAGCTATGATGTGCGTTTCGGTCTGCGGGTGCAGTAACGCACCTGCCA
>ERZ778516.2901-NODE-2901-length-10742-cov-15.129690_pt1 | contig 10742 bp, 8 predicted proteins | sample MGYA00510342_ERZ778516 | MGnify/ENA primary metagenome ERZ778516 (study PRJEB29527, sample SAMN07138961) | mouse gut metagenome | material: feces | host: mouse | place: China:Nanjing | collected 2016-01-25 ...
AGGAACATGAACGAATGTCCGCAACTTATCCGTTGGAAAGCAGGGAAGGTAGAGTATACTCCGGTTATTTACCTTTGGTTCCTGTTCATAGGAGAAGCTGTTATAGGGCATGGATATGGGTAACTCCTGATAATATTTAACTTTATCTGTTCACACTAGCCAACGATTGATATTGCGTTTTTCCGCACTGAACTCTACTCCAATTTTTATCACTTCACGTTCGTCTGCCTGATACGGTATCAAGTAGCCTTTATCGTCAATCTGCTTCAATGCCGCTTCTGCCGTGTCATGCAGTTTGAATTCGAAGACATAGATATATTTAGGTGTTCTCACTACGGCATCTGCACGACCGCGGGCGCTGCGCACTTCGGCATCAGTGAACTGTCCCATAAGTTTGAAGACAATATAGAAAACTACTTGGTAGTGGCGTTCTGTCTGCTCGTTCAGTTCGTAATTGAAATCGGCAAAGAAGGCTTGCAGGCGGGTGAGAAAGGCATCGTAGTCTCCACTCTCTAACTCATTGACGAACTTGCCGATGTAAAAGCCTTGATCGTTATTCTTCACTCCAGTGTAGAACGGTACGAGGAAATCCATGAAACCGTAACGCACCTCATCGTTCGGAAATTCCAACAGGTAGTTGCGAAAACGTTCATCATAAGCCTTTATCGTCAGATAGCCGCTTTGGTAAATCAGCGGAATCGGATTGTTGGAATCTACCCGATACTCGGAGAACATGGAAGACGGTGCTTCGATTCCGTCAAGCAGAGTACGCAGGTCATATTCGGTTTCTTGCAGCATCTCGACGAGGAAAGTCGGAGTACCGGTTTGGAACCAGTAATTGTCGAACACTTTTGATTTCAGGACATTCAGTATGCTGAACGGGTTGAAAATGCCTACCGAGTTGATGCAAAAATGATAGCCATCGTAAAGACGTGTCATTCGCTGCACCGCCTCATCATAAGAAATGGAATTATTGGCTGCAAGTATCTTTATTTCCGGTTGGAAGGTATCCACTAATTCTTGGAGAGTGATGCCGCAAAGGGTTCCGTAATCGGGCCATAAAGTGATGTCCTGCAACTGGTTGAGGTCACTGAATACACTTACTTGCGAGAATTTCGTCACTCCTGTGAGGAAGACGAAACGCAGGTAGCGGTCGGTGCTTTTCAATACTCCGTAAAAGGCTTTCAGGGTTTTACGGTATTCATCCAGCAAGGCGTCATTGCCTAAAGCTTGCAATAGAGGCTTGTCGTATTCGTCTACCAGGACTACAACGCTGCTACCGGTTTGTTCGTAGGCACGGCGGATGACACCGGAGAAACGACCGGAAAGAGTGTTCTCGTCTATTCCTTTGCCATACTGAATTTCCCATAAGGTGAGTTGACGGCTGAGGATGTCATAAAGTCTTTCCGGAGAATCGTACTTTTCGGCATTCAAATCCAGATGTAGCACAGGATGCTTTTCCCATTTCGTTTCCAGCTTTTCAATGGCAAGCCCTTCGAAGAGTTCTTTCTTTCCTTCAAAGTAGGCTTCAAAGGTAGAGAGGAGAAGACTTTTACCGAAACGGCGTGGACGGCTCAGAAAGTATGGAGTAGATGTATAAGCTATTTTCCATACAAGCTCTGTCTTATCTACGTATAGATAATCACCCTTACGAAGTTTCTCAAAGGTCTGTATCCCGATAGGGAGTTTACGAAGCAGGTCATTCATTGTTAATCTCTTTTTAGTGGTTCAAAGATAATCATTATTTTCGTAATATTTCGTTTTCAATATCTCAAAGAACGGGCGTTATAATTTTGTTTAACTGGAAAATGATCATTTAGTTTATTCTGGCACAGAAATGAACCAAGTGATAATTTAAATTTGACTCATTCTTGTATGGTGCTAAATATTCACATACACCGGCATATCTTCCCACTGGATATTTATTCTCAATCTTCCTCTCTACTTTTTTCTTGTTTATCCGATTTCATCCGATGAATAAAGGGTTTGCGACTAAAGAGCAACAACATCACCTGTTGTATACGGTTAGTTTCAAAAATTGTTTCAAATAGGGTTTGTACTTCTAGTTTCCTTCTTGTATCGCTACGCTTTCATTTCCGTAACGGTCAATAGCCGTCACTGCGAAATGCTTTTTCGCATTCCAAGGTAGGATAGGGGCATAGATATAACTTGTCTCCCTGATATTTTGTGCAACGATATTTTCCGGTCGGTCGATGTCTACCGGATATTCATTAGAAGCGTAAATAACATACATGGGTTTGTTACGCTGATCGTTATCAGTGGCAGCCTGCCAGGTTAATTCCGTATATCCATGGTCGATATTAGTTATTTTCAGTTCGGACGGAGCTGTGGGCGGCACATTATCCAACCAAGGCATAGGAGGCTGTAAAGCCGGATATGCGTAGAAGTTTTCGGCCAGTTCATCATAAATGCCTTGTGTGTTTTCCATGAGATATTTCACACGGTAGTGCCCTTCACCAGCCATTTTATGATTGCGGATGAAGTTTATCTGGCGGTCTATCTCATCGCGTGTCCATTTGCCTTCGTCGGGATGAAGGAAATAAATGCCAAGTCCCGGAATCACCTGACGTCCGTTGCTCTGTTCCTGCCAGTCGAGGGCAAAAGGATAGAAACTGTTTCCCTGGAAATACATCATCGGATATATCTGGTCTATGATGCCTTCGCCGAGCCATCCTTGCGGGTCTTGATAAACGGTAAAGAAAGCATTCCACCCACGGGAAGAGTAACGCGAGGTGTCCCGGTATTTTCCTACCGGACTGGCACTTAGCTTCACCCACGGCTTCATCGCTTTTACACCCTTATATATATAGCGTACAATTTCGGAGATATTGTCCCGCCGCCATTGCTCTACTGTACGCCCTTTGCCATATCGGCGGAAATCGTACTTGTCGGGAAAGAGAGGGGCATTCTCCGGATAACGCAAATAATCGAAATGCACTCCGTCTATATCATAACGGCTTACGACTTCCCGCACCAGTTTCATCAGATACTCTTTGGTTCCCGGATGTCCCGGATTGAGGAAATATTCATTCTTATACGGTACACAAATGTCTTTCATCCGTTTGGTGACGGAACGGTTGCCGAGAGAGGCAACGTGTTTCCTGTTTCCCAGCGGAATAGTCACCATCCAGGCGTGGCACTCCATCCCCCGCTTATGACATTCTTCGATGGCAAAGGCGAGCGGGTCATATCCGGGATTTTCACCGGGTTTCCCAGTCAGGATAGCGTTGAAAGGTTCGATAGACGAGGGATATAACACGTCCCCGCGTGTACGTGTTTGAAACAGGACGGTATTGAAGTTGGCAGCTTTCAGCTTGTCGAGAATATCCACCAATTCTTCCTTTTGCTTGCAGATACTTTGAGGGCTTAAAGCACGTGTACGAGGCCAGTCAAGACCATACAGAGCAGTGAGCCAGGCGGCACGAACCTCATGCTTGGGCTGTGCGGCTACGGAGAGGAAAGGAAACAAAAGTGAAAGAATGAAAATATATCGACGCATATTCTTTGTTTTTCGTTTTAAATCCCTGCAAAGTTAGTAAAAGTGTCGGTAATGTTGGGCTGTTTCGAGAGATTATGTTACATTTGCCAAGTTAAAAAAACGACACGCTATGATTACATTTACTCTATGTCTGCTGGCACTGATAGTAGGCTATTTTACGTACGGACGCCTGATGGAACGCGTCTTTGGTCCGGATGACCGTAAGACGCCGGCTCTTACCAAGGCGGATGGAGTGGACTATATTCCATTGCCCACCTGGAAGATTTTCATGATTCAATTTCTCAATATTGCCGGGTTAGGTCCTATTTTCGGAGCAATCATGGGAGCGAAATTTGGTAGCTCTTCATACTTGTGGATTGTGCTGGGAAGTATTTTTGCGGGGGCAATGCATGATTATTTTGCCGGAATGCTTTCTTTGCGTAATGGAGGCGAAAGCTTGCCGGAAATAATAGGCCGTTATTTAGGACTGACCGCCAAGCAGGTGATGAGAGGATTCACTGTCATTTTAATGATTCTGGTAGGGGCGGTTTTCGTTGCGGGACCTGCCGGATTGTTGGCAAAACTCACTCCGGAAAGTTTGGATGCTACGTTTTGGATTATCGTTGTATTTGCATATTATATGCTGGCTACTTTGTTGCCTGTTGATAAAATAATAGGTAAAATCTATCCATTGTTTGCGATTGCCTTGTTGTTTATGGCAGTAGGCATTCTGGTGATGCTCTACGTTAACCATCCCGCTTTGCCGGAGTTGTGGGACGGATTGCAAAATACGAACCCGGAAGCGAACGAACTTCCTATCTTCCCGATTATGTTTGTGAGCATTGCCTGTGGTGCGATTTCCGGTTTTCATGCTACGCAGAGCCCACTGATGGCACGTTGCATGACCTCGGAACGTCACGGTCGCCCGGTGTTTTACGGTGCAATGATTACCGAGGGCATTGTTGCTCTTATTTGGGCTGCTGCTGCTACTTATTTTTTCCATGAGAACGGAATGGAAGAAAGCAATGCTTCTGTTATCGTTGATGCCATCACAAAAGAATGGTTGGGAGCAATCGGCGGAGTACTTGCTATTTTGGGAGTGATTGCCGCTCCGATTACTTCGGGAGATACCGCCTTCCGTTCGGCACGTCTGATTGTGGCGGATTTCTTGGGCATGGAGCAAAAAAGTATGCGCCGTCGTTTGTACATCTGTATTCCGATGTTTGTAGTAGCTATTGGTTTGCTTTTGTATAGTTTGCGTGATGCAAACGGATTTAATATGATATGGCGTTATTTTGCCTGGGCAAATCAGACATTGGCTGTGTTTACCTTGTGGGCTATAACAGTCTTCCTGGCGGTATCCAGAAAACCTTATATCATTACTTTGATACCGGCACTGTTTATGACATGTGTATGTTCAACTTATATATGCATTGCTCCCGAAGGATTGGGACTTTCGCATGCAGTCTCCTATGGCATCGGCATAGCGTGTGTGGTGATTGCGGCAGCTTGGTTCTATGTCTGGCTGGGCAAGCAGAAAACAAGAAAATTGTCAGAATGAAGAAAACAAGAAAATCAACAGAATGAAGAAAATAAGAAAATCAACAGGAGTGGCGCTTGCATTCCTTATTTATGTATCCGTAACGGCGGCTTATTTGTTGCCTCGTAATACGGAAGTCGGCCCGACAGAGAAAATAATTACGGTGGCAGTTTCTTATGTCATCGTCCTCCTTCTTTGGCTGGTGCTTCGGAAAAAGGAACAAATGCGCGAACGCCGCAAAAAAGACGAACAATCTATTCACTTAAAAAAGTAAGTTTATGAAGAAATTAGCTTTGGCTCTTTGCTTATTGGCAGTCTCTTTCACTGCACAGGCGCAATTTGAGAAAGGAATTACGATTATTAATCCTTCATTGTCGGGATTGGACTTTTCGTATAGTGAAAACGATAAAGCAAAATTTGGAGTTGGTGCACAAGTCGGCACATTCTTGGCCGAGGGTATTGCCTTGATGGTAAATGCCGGAGCCGACTGGTCGAAACCGATAGATGAGTATACATTGGGCACCGGAGTACGTTTCTACTTCAATAAAACAGGTGTTTATCTGGGTGGCGGACTCGACTGGAACCGTTTCCGCTGGAGTGGTGGAAAACATCAGACGGACTGGGGACTGGGGCTCGAAGCCGGATACGCTTACTTCCTTTCGCGTACGGTAACCATTGAACCTGCCGTTTATTATAAATGGCGTTTCAATGATGGAGATATGTCACGTTTCGGTGTGAAGATAGGGTTCGGATTCTACCTTTAAATAAGTTGAAAATTAGGCATGAAGGACGGAGTGGAATGAATGCCTTCGTTCATATAAGTCCCCCTTGCTACAGATATGTGTAACAAGGGGGATTCTTGTATTTAGGAGATGTGTTTTTATGTATTATTTTGTCTAATTTGTGTACTAATTGGGAATGGAGATTTGTCTGTTTTGCTCATTTTTGTAAACGATAAGTGATTGCGTTATGTATATGTGGATGTTTTTTTTATTCCAACGAATGTTATAATGGCGAAAGTTAATGAATAAACTGTTTTTTAATATAATAGATGTCTTCTTGTTATGTTATGGCGTAATAGTGGGATTTTATTTATATATGGAACAAACTGAATTTATTCATTTTGAATTAGCAAAGTGGATTCTGTTCTTGTTGTGCTATGTAATAATGAAAAGAATGCGACAAAAGCAATGGTGTTTGTATGGGATTATTTTGATAGGGGGAGCAGAAGCGGGCATTGCTATAGGGCAGAAAATACATTTAATAAAGAGTTTTCATCATGTATTTGATGTGACAGGAACGTTTGGCAATCCTGGTCCATTAGGTGGTTATTTAGCTATAGCGATTATTGTACTTATTGGTCTTTATAGGGAATATTGGAGGAATTTTCGACAAAAATGGATTCTGCTTGCTTTTCTAATTTTATTTTCCACCACACTTGTACTGACAGAGTCTCGTGCTGGATGTTTGGCAATGTTTGCAGGTATTGGAAGTTTATATTTATTTAGTAAAAAAGATAGAAAGTGGAAATTCGCCATCTTTCAGAAATTAGGCACCATTATATTAGTGTTATTATTTATTGTTGTTACATATTATTGTAAAAAGGACTCTGCGGATGGACGTTTGTTGATATGGCGTGTTTCATCAGAAATGATTATGGATGCTCCTTTCATAGGGCATGGTATTGGGACTTTTGAGAAACGATATATGTATTACCAGGCTCAATATTTTAATGCACATCCTAACTCTCAATATGCGAGATTGGCGGATAATATAAGTTATCCTTATAATGAATTTTTGCGTATAGGTGTGGAGTTTGGATTAATAGGGCTGTTTGTGGTTTTGGGACTTATAATATCTGTATTTAAATATGCCTCTGTTCAAGGTCTCAATAAGATTTATTTGGCGACATTTACTTCGTGGCTCACATTTTCTATGTTTTCATATCCGTCTCATGTGTTATTGTTATGGTTGTTGGTTCCTTTTTTATTAGGAGGAATACAATGCCGGAAAAATAGATGTGTTTCTGTAGGATATAAATTTCAAATAGTGGAGTGTATGATAATTATAATTTGTCTGTTTTTTATCATACGCTATGGATGTGACTATTATTTATTGAAAAATAATATAAGGAAGCTTTATTTTTCATCGACCAAAACGACAGAAGAAGCAACGGATTATGTAGAACGACATAGATTGGAGCTACAATCAATCCCGCATCTGTTTGATATATATGCCCAATATTGCTATAAGAATTATCCTGCATCCAAACGAATTATTATTTTAAAACAAGCTACTACGATAGTTCCTACTTCTGATTTGTATTGTGATTTGGGAGATACTTATAAAGAATTAAATCAAATAGACAAGGCGATAGAAAGTTATATTTTGGCTAGTAATATGGTGCCTCATCGTATATTGCCCAATTATAAATTGTTTTGTTTGTACCGTGAAGTTGGAGATACGGTTCAAATGCTTAGGACGGGGTTAAAAGCTCTTAATACAGAGGTAAAAGTGGAAAGTACAAAAACTTTGCGTATGAAAGGAGATATAAAAAAAACTTTGAAAAAATAGTGTTTAATCTGTTTATTGAATTGTTGGATTTCTACGACTTTTGTGAAACGACAGTATAATTTTTACCATATTGTACGGTTTTGGCATATTGTTGTATTATTTAGTACTGATTATCTGTTTATTTAACGCGATCTTTGTCAATGAAAAAATGTGATACTTAAAACAAATACTTATGAAGCAGACTTTGTTGATACTTATATTCTTTTTTTTATCTAGTTGTACCTCTTCATTTGATAAGGCTGCTTGGAGAATAGCAGAACAATCTGTGACAAATAGCAAAGAACTGATCCTTTTTTTGGAGCATTATAAAGGGCAGGCGGATGAGGAAAAGTATAAGGCAGCTTGTTTTTTAATAGAAAATATGCCTAATAAATATTCTCTTAGTGGCAATGAACGAAAACGAATCTATGATATAGATATAGTCAAGTCAGATTCTCTTATACTGTCATTGGAATACTCTTTTCGGCTAAAGAAAGAATCCCCTTATTTAAAAGATTATACGTTTGAGCAATTTTGTGAATATATTCTACCGTATAGAGTCGCTAATGAGCCCTTGCAATATTATTGGAAATGGGATTGTGTTAAACGGTTTACCAATGGAGATAATAGTGATGATATCGTAAAAGCAGCACAAAAAATAAATGCACAAGTAAAAATTGAATTAGCACCGGAATTTTATAAAGATTCATTGAAATCATATGCGGAGCTTCTGCAAACAGGTTATGGGAAATGTGATGATAGAAGCGCTTTAGTTGTTATGGCTTTGCGTTCAGCGGGAATTCCTGCTGCATTTGAAATGATACCGTATTGGGGAAGTAGTAATAACGGTCATTCTTTTATATCAATGATATTGCCAAATGATAGTGTTGTAACCTTTCAGAATGATGATGAAAATGGAGTTAACACTCTGCCTATACGAAAGATACCTAAGATTTATCGGAAAGTCTATACAATAACGTCTAAACGGCTACATAGTAATTATCCCGCAATAGAATATTCTGACTTATTTGCTAATGGTGATATTTTAGATGTGACAGGAGTACATCGGATAGGCTCACTGCATGTAACCGTTAATGCAGAAAAAGGAAAATCTGTTTATTTATCCGTTTTCTCACCTGGTGGATGGACTCCGATAGCGTTTTCTGTAGACGGTAATTTTCAGAGTGTAGGGACTGGAACTCGTAAAGGAATTAAAGATTCAGAGGAGGCATTAGACTTAGGAAATGGAATCCTATACCTGCCTTCTGACTTCAGTAATGGGGAAATAACTCCCATTTCAAAGCCTATAATAGTTTCGAAAGATGGCGTTCATTATTTATCTTTTGATACGCTTCATAAGGAAACAGTTACGCTCACTCGCAAATATCCGTTGAATAAAAGGATTGTTGGATTTGCTCGTACCATGGTTGGTGGCTTGTTTGAAGGTGCAAATCGCTCAGATTTTTCTGATGCGGAAAATATTTATGAGATTACCAAAGTGTCTGAAAGTCGTATGCAAATGGTGAATACATCATCTTGTAAAAAGTATCGTTATGTGCGCTATAGAAAGCCTAAGGGAGTATTTAGTATTGCGGAGTTTTCTTTATTTGATTCCGCCGGTATGCCTCTACAATTCCAACCGATTGCTTGTGAGGCTATCTTGGCAGATAGTACGATGAATGCCGTTTTTGATAATGCTCCTCTTACATACTATCAGGTGAATGGAGGATTTGATTTGTGGATAGGGGCGGATTTAGGAAAACAGACAGCTATTCCAGTTATAGGATTTGCTCCTCGAAATGATGATAACTCTGTTGTTTCAACAGACTCTTATGAATTGTTTTATTGGAATGATAAATGGATCAGTTTGGGAAAGAAAATGCCAATAAGAGACAATATCGTCTATGAAAATGTTCCTAAAGGGGCTTTATTGTGGCTTCGTGATCTGACAAAAGGTAGAGAAGAACGTCCGTTTACTTATGACAATGGACGACAAATATGGTGGTAATAAATATTCTTATAACTTTTAATAACAAAAACTTATGAAAATCATTTTCTCTTTGGCTTTACTTCTATTAGGAGGAAGTATTGCCTATTCACAAAGTATTTCAAACGTAGATGTTGGTAAGCATACGGAGTACATGATGAAGATGTATAAAATTCATCGTTTGAAAGCCGAGCAGTATGAAAAACAGATTTTGCCAGCTTTGGAGTGTGAGAACGAACAACTGAAGAATCAGCAGATAACTTCTTCTAAATTTAAAGAAGAACAGAAGAAAATTTATAAAAAGTATGGGGATATGGTTAGTCAAGTTTTTAGTAAAGGACGATACAAAACGTGGAGTTCTTGTACGCAAGAATTGGAACGTTATCATGTTTTGAGTGAAACAAAGTTCATTCCTCTTGAAAAGATGCGTGCACTGTACAAAGCGGAGAGTGTATGGGAAAAAGAACGTGATAAGATGTTGACGGAAACCATTGATGAACAACGGAAAATAGAAAACGTAAAGTCAATGTTATCAAATCTGAATGAACAGATACGAAAAATATTGGGTATGGAAAGTGGAAATTGGTATATAGCTTATAAAGAAATGACATTTAGGGCGCTTGATAATATGGATAAGTATGGTGCTACCTACAATGAAGGTTATCGGATAGCGGAAATAGAAGTCGATTGTTCTAAACGGCGTCAAGAAGTGTGGAGAGAACGTCTGAAAAATCGAAATGAAAAATTGCAGGAAATTGAGGATAATAAATTAAATGCGATAAAGAAAGATTTGCCTGTGCAAGTAGCGGAAAAATGGAAAGCGGTCAATAACTCCTATTTGGAGTATATACTTACTAAACGGTATGGATTGAATAAAACGCAGATTGGCCAATTCAAGGATGCGTATAATGCATATGCTATTGAAGAATATAAAATAATAAACGAACAAAAGAGGCTTTCAGCCTCAGAGAAAACAGAAAGATTGAAAAAAAATAATGAAGAGTTTTGTGAGAAGGTTCGTCCATATTTTAAAGGTAACTCATATAAGAAATGGAAGGGGAAACGGATGTATGATTTTAAGCAAAGAATAGAACGGAAAAATAAAAAATAGAAAATATATTTGATTATGAGGAAAAATATCTATCTTTATATTGGTTGCTTAT
>ERZ778516.2907-NODE-2907-length-10727-cov-6.719640_pt1 | contig 10727 bp, 9 predicted proteins | sample MGYA00510342_ERZ778516 | MGnify/ENA primary metagenome ERZ778516 (study PRJEB29527, sample SAMN07138961) | mouse gut metagenome | material: feces | host: mouse | place: China:Nanjing | collected 2016-01-25 ...
CGTCCACAGCCACAGCGTACCAGCAGGATACTTAGGGATTCTTAGCATTCTGGAATGGACGCAGCCAGGGGAGGCACAACCTCTTTCCCAGCGTCCCTTCCTGTAAATTCCTAAAAAGACGACAAAAATCCACAAAATAACCAATAAAAGGTTTGTTTTCCAAATGCAACTATGCTATAGTTTATTAGAGTCTAAAAAACTAGTACAGCATTGCAAAAATAACGTGCACTGTATGCACTGTTATTTCTGCAACGCTGTACTAGATCAAACAAAAACCATCAGTTTGGGAGGATAAATAATCATGACGGATACGGAGATCAGGCTGGTCGCGGGCGGTCTGCTTCATGATATTGGAAAGCTTGTTTACCGCCAGGGAGTGGATCAGAGGGCGCATGGCGAGAGCGGGTATGATTTTTTGAAAAATAAGGCAGGGCTTGCAGGGGAAGACAGCCGGCAAATGCTAGAAGCGGTGCGGTATCATCATGCGTCGGCATTGGAACACGCGCAGGTAGAGCGGGATTCGCTTGCATATGTGATATACGCTGCCGATCAGATTGCGTCTGCGGCGGATCGGCGGGAGGGCAGCCAAAGGGAGGCGGCACTTGATATCCATATGCCGCTGCAAAGTATATTTAACAGGTTAAATGGAAATCAAGGGAAATACTCATATGCGTCAGGGACTTTGTATATGGCAGAGCATGTCCGATATCCTGAGGCAGAGAATCAGCGGCTGGAACCGGAGTTTTATCAAAAAATACTTGCGGATATCCAGGAAAGTACCGCGAACCTGCGATGGACGAAAGAAGGCATAAATTCTTTGCTGTCTGTTTTGGAAGCCAGCCTTTCGTATGTACCAGCATCGGCAAGAAAGGATGGAAATGAGGATATTTCGCTGTATGACCATCTGAAAATGACGGCGGCGGTGGCTTCCTGTATTTATCAGTATTTGCACGAAACGGAAACAAAAGATTATAAAAACAGGCTGTTTGAAAATACGCGTGATTTTAATAAAGAAGATGCTTTTTTGCTGTATTCTATGGATGTATCGGGAATACAGGATTTTATTTATACGATTATAAGTAAGAATGCTTTAAAAACTTTGCGGGCGCGTTCTTTTTATCTGGAAATCATGATGGAGCATATGATTGACGGATTTTTGGAAGAACTGCACTTAACGAGGGCGAACCTGCTTTATTCAGGCGGAGGACATTGCTATTTATTATTGCCAAATACCGAAACGGCAGCGCAGGCAGCGGATCAATATATGGATATGTTAAATGGCTGGCTTATGGAAACATTTCAGATTTCTCTATATGTAGCGTCTGGATCTGCGCCGTGCAGCGCCAATACGTTAAAAAATGAGCCGCAGGGCAGTTATGCCGAGCTGTTTATGCAGGTGGGGTCTAAAATTTCAGAAAAGAAAAGCAAAAGGTATACGCCGGCAGAACTTCGGATGCTGAATGCAAAAATAAAGGAAGACCATACGAGGGAATGCAGCGTTTGCAAAAGGATAGGAAAAGTCAATGCGGAGGGGATTTGTCCGGTTTGCCAGGCGATCGAAAAATTTTCCAAAAATATTTTATATGATGATTTTTTTATCGTAACAAAGAAAAAGACAGTGGGAGCACTGCCGCTTCCAGGAGGCTGCTTTCTTACGGCTGACAGCCGGGATTCCTGGCAGAAGCATGGGATATCAGAAGATGGATTTGTACGGGCATACAGTAAGAACCGGATGGCTGTGGGCGCAGATGCCGCGACAAAGCTTTGGGTTGGAGATTATACGACGGGAAAGACCTTTGAAGAATACGCGGCACAGGCAGAAGGAATCGGACGAATCGGCATTCTGCGTGCAGATGTGGACAATTTAGGACAGGCATTTGTAGCTGGGTTCGATCAGCCGGGAAATCAGGACAGATATGTCACATTGTCAAGGACAGCGGCGCTTTCAAGGCAGTTGTCGCTGTTTTTTAAGCTGTATATCAATCAGATCCTGGCGGAACCTGATTATTCTTTTAACGGTATGCAGACGCATCCAAGAAATGCCACGATTTGCTATTCTGGTGGAGACGATTTGTTTTTAGTGGGTGCCTGGAATGAGGTCATTGCGCTGGCGGTTGATATCCGCAGGCAATTTGCAAAATACACGCAAAATACGCTGACACTGTCTGCTGGAATCGGCATTTATCCGCATAGCTATCCGATCAGCGCGGCTGCCGGCGAAACAGGGGTTTTGGAAGACTGTGCAAAGCGGCTGCCTGGTAAAAATGCAGTCACGATATGCAGGGACGGGCAGGAGCATATGGTAATGGATGCGTTTGGAAAAAACGTGGCGGTCAGTGACGGTACTTACCATTGGCAGGAATTTGAACAGGGCGTATTGGGAGAAAAATACCGCGTCCTTTATGATTTTTTTACAACGACAAATGAACGCGGGAAAAATTTTCTCTATCATCTGCTGCAACTGATACGCAGCCAAAATGAAAAGATAAATTTTGCAAGATATGTCTATTTGTTATCCCGCCTAGAGCCTGAGCGGAATGCACCGCCAGAGCAGGTACAGGCTTATCAGGACTTTTCATCCAAGATGTATGCATGGATCAAAAATGAAACGGATTGTTTGCAGTTAAAGACAGCAATCCATCTGTACGCTTATATGACGAGGGAGAAGGAGGAAACCGGATGGCGGTAAATGAACAAAACTATGTAGATGAAGCTGAAAGAGTCATTCTCAAACTTAAAAATATGAAAAGGCCAAATGGATACGCAGTTCCTATGGTAACGATGACAAAGCTGCGAAACTTGTTGGCTATGGCAACGGACATCTACAATGAGGTTATGAATCAAAAATCCGAAAACCTGACAGAGGATCTCTGTTCGCGGATCGAATACCTGCGCGTGCGTTTTTTGTATGAAGCAGGCAGGGAAGAGGCAGTAAGAAGGTTTGTTGAAGAATCAGATATGATAAACGTATTAAAAGACATTCGCACAAGCAAAAAAAGGTATCTGGCGTTTCATCGATATCTGGAAGCGCTGATAGCATTCCATAAATATCATGGCGGAAAAGATTAAGGAGGGGAACGGCATGTACGCAAAAATACAGATTACAGGGAGAATAGAAGTACAAACAGGTATGCACATCGGCGGTTCCACCGTTTTTTCGCCGATTGGGGCGGTAGATGCGCCAGTGATTAAAGATGTCAGGACAAATCTGCCGATGATCCCAGGCAGCTCGCTGAAAGGGAAAATGCGTTCTCTGCTTGCAAAGCAGTATAACACACAGCTTGCAAAAAAGCCGGACGATGATGCGGAATGCCTGACAAGGCTGTTTGGATGTGCAAAAACAGGCAATATAAAACGAAGCAGGATACTGATTTCGGATTCTTTTTTATTAAACGAAGAGGAATTAAGAAACCAGGGGCTGCAAAACATGACCGAGATCAAATTTGAAAATACCATTAACCGGGCGACCGCCGTGGCAAATCCAAGACAGATTGAAAGGGTGTTTAGAGGGACATCGTTCGGGCTGGATATGATTTATGAGGCAGAAAAGCAGGAAGAAATTGTAGACGACCTGTCCGTTTTGGCAGAAGGAATGAAGCTGATACAGTATGATTACCTGGGCGGCAATGGCTCCAGAGGATATGGAAAAGTACGGTTTGAAAATATTGAGGCGTCTGTTGTGGTAGGAACGGTGCCTGCACCTTTAATGAGCCAGTGCAAGGAGCTGCTGCGTCAGGCTGTCCAGATCCAGAAGACAGGGACGCAGACGGGAGACCAGGCATGAATTATGAAGCTTACAGATTAAAATTTAAAGGTGCTGTACATTTTGGCAGCCATTCTCTGGAAAGCGGTTGTAGCAGCTTTTGTGCCGATACTTTATTTTCCGCTTTATGCCAGGAAGCGCTGAAAAAAGGCGGGGATACCTTACAGCAATTTTACGCGTATGCCAAAAGCGGGCAGCTATTGCTGTCAGACGCGTTTCCGTATGCGCAGGACTGTTATTTTGTGCCAAAACCGGTGATGCATATTGAGTCGAATCATTCCAGAGGGGACTCGGTAGTTAAAAAGGCATATAAAAAGTTAAAATACATTCCAATCGATGCAATGCATGAATATGTGTCCGGGCAGTATGACGTTTTACATGCGCCGGATCTAAGTGGTATGGGAGAATCCGTAATGAAAGTATCCGCTTCGATTCGTGGGGAAGAAGAGACAAAGCCGTACCGCATGGAGACCTACTATTTTCACGAAGGGAATGGTTTGTATTTGATACTGGGATATCAGGATAAGCAGGTCTTGTCATTGGTGCAGGAGCTGTTGCAGGCACTTTCCTACAGCGGGATTGGCGGAAAAAAGGCTTCTGGAATGGGCAGGTTTTCACTGCTTCCGGCACAATTATCTGAGGGATTTCTAAAAAAGACAGAAGCGCAGCATAAAACATACATGTCGCTGTCGGTATCTTTGCCGCGCGATGACGAGCTGGATCAGGCGCTTTTTGAAGCACAATATCTCGTATGCAAAAGGAGCGGCTTTGTAGATTCCATACAGTATGCAAATACGCAGATGCGAAAAAGAGATCTCTATGTCCTTCAGGCTGGTTCCTGTTTCCGTACGAAGTATGAGGGAGATGTTTATGACGTATCCGGGCAGGGCGGAAATCACCCGGTATACAGGTATGCGAAGCCTATGTTTATGGAGGTATAAGCATGGATCAATATTTAAAGAATTATCATGCCGTGATACGTACAGAAGGGCCGGTATTTATCGGCAGCGGAAAAGAAATAGGAAAAAAGGAATACCTGTTTATCAATGAGCACCAGGCAGGTATTTTGGACATTCAAAAGTTTTATCAGGAAATGTCGCAGCGAAAGAAAGCAGGAGAGCTGGAAACATACCTGCTTGGAACAAGCGGCTCGGATCTGAATCTGTGGCTTAGGAAACAAAAGATCAATACCAACGAAATCAGGCATATGTTTAAATACACGCTTGACTGCACGGATGCAGTGATCGAACGCGGAAAAAAGCAGGTTCTGGAATGCATCAAAGATCCTTATGGCAATCCTTATGTGCCGGGCAGCTCTTTAAAAGGAATGCTGCGAACCATCCTTCTTGGCAGTGACATCATAAAACATCCAGCAAAATACCAAAGGAGCCGAAACTCTTTAAAAAGAAACACGCTGAAAACATCAGGCAGGAACACTTATTTAAGTAGGGATATTTCACAGATCGAAGCCACAGCATTTCGTACTCTTGCGAGAGAGCGTACAGAACCTGGCGATGCGGTTAATGACGTCCTGCAAGGATGTAAAATCAGTGACAGCGCTCCTCTTTCACTGTCATCACTTGTATTATGCCAGAGTGTAGAGCTGCATACAAACGGTGTGGAAAAAACGCTGCCGATATTTAGAGAATGCGTTATGCCAGGCATAGACATTCATTTTGACATTACAATCGATACAAAAATATGTAGCCTGTCCATTCAGACCCTAATGGATGCAGTCAGCCGTTTTGCGCAGCATTATTACCAATCATTTGCATCTGCTTTTCCAGGCGCTGCCCAACCAAAGAAAAATCATGTCTTGCTTGGCGGCGGATGCGGATTTGCCTCAAAGACGATTCTTTATCCTATGTATGGGAAAAAAGAAGGAATCGAAACAACACAGCAGGTGTTTAAAATCACGCTTGGAAAAAATTTCAAAATCCATAAGCATGACCAGGACAGAGAAATCGGAGTTTCGCCACATATTTTAAAATGTACAAAATATAAAGGAAAAACCTTGCAGATGGGACTGTGCCGTATTGTGAAAATCCATCCGAATGTTTAAAAGGGCATTTTTTGAAATTTTAACCTAGAGCGTGTTTGCCACGCGCCCTGTAAACAGGAGGTTTTGGTGGTGTTTTGTAACTTATAATGGCTGAAAAAGAGAGGAAAAATAGTTTCCCCCGCAAATGATGTCTAAGGATGGCTTGGATGGCGGGCTGCGGGGGAGAGTGTGTTAGAAGGAATAGAACCCCGAAAGGGGACGGAAACATTTGCAACGTAGCCAGGCGAAGGCGCTGCTTGGTTAGAAGGAATAGAACCCCGAAAGGGGACGGAAACTTTCAATTCAATATACCTATCCTTCATTCTTTTATATGTTAGAAGGAATAGAACCCCGAAAGGGGACGGAAACACTTCACAACCGCGCTCATATGCTTTATTATATAATTGTTAGAAGGAATAGAACCCCGAAAGGGGACGGAAACGTCTATATCCATAATACCATCCATTCCACGATATAAAAGTTAGAAGGAATAGAACCCCGAAAGGGGACGGAAACTATTTTCTACCTTTTAACCTTTCTTTTTATTTTTTGGTTAGAAGGAATAGAACCCCGAAAGGGGACGGAAACTTTTTCACTCTGCATTTTTAGTGGCTTGTGACACTCACAAGTTAGAAGGAATAGAACCCCGAAAGGGGACGGAAACCTTTGGGATTTTGTAATGAGTGTTTGAAAAAATTACAGAGTTAGAAGGAATAGAACCCCGAAAGGGGACGGAAACACTATGAAAGCACATTGTTATATCAACCTTAGTAGTTAGAAGGAATAGAACCCCGAAAGGGGACGGAAACCCCTCCTGTTTGGTTTGTTGTTTGCTATGGTTAGTTAGAAGGAATAGAACCCCGAAAGGGGACGGAAACAAAAGTGCTGCACTTAAAGCACAAAAATTAATGGTTAGAAGGAATAGAACCCCGAAAGGGGACGGAAATCATTTACACATTCCCAATAACTGATTCCTTGCGTTTGTTAGAAAGAAGAGAACCCCGAAAGGGGACGGAAATTATAGCAAAAATGTTTAGGCATTATTGCCGTTAAACCGTTAGAAAGAAGAGAACCCCGAAAGGGGACGGAAATGTTAATCCCGTGACATAGAGATCCAGCGTGTTAGTTAGATAGAAGAGAATCCCGAAAGGGGACGGAAATTATCTATTGTTTCTAAAGGAATATGTTTTGCTGTTAGAAAGAAGAGAACCCCGAAAGGGGACGGAAACCTATCGCAACATGCACTGGTTAATATTGTTGACAAATTAGAAGGAATAGAACCCCGAAAGGGGACGGAAACAAAACAGTTATAAAGAGCAGAAAAAGAAATTGAGATAATTTAAGCAAAGTTTATGGAAAGGAGAGATCTTGCGCAATAAGAATACAAATTTGCGTAACAGAAAATAATATGAGCCTACTATATGTAAATGAAAATAACGCATACATAGGAGTGGAAGCGAACAGATTTTTTGTGAAGTATTCGGATGGGATGAAGAAAATGATTCCAGTAGAAACATTAGAAAATATAACAATTATGGGACATGCGCAGATGACAACGCAGTGTATACAAGAATGTTTAAAGCGTGGCATACCTGTTTCTTATTATTCAAAAGGAGGAAGCTATTTTGGAAGATTGCAGTCAACTGGACATGTAAATGCAAAAAGGCAGAGGCAGCAGTGTGCGCTATATCAGTCAGAGTTTTCATTGGAGATATCGAAAAGAATTATTCGGGCGAAATTAAAAAATCAAATTGTCGTACTTCAGCGTTATGGAAAAAGTAAAAATATAGCAGTGGAAGATCAATTAAAAATTATGCGGATTTGCAGGGAAAAGGTCTCGAAATGTTTAAAGGTCTCAGAAATTATGGGATATGAGGGACAAGGCGCAAAAGCATATTTTGAAGGGCTTTCCAGAGTCATTGATCCTGAATTTTCATTTCATGGACGAAATAAAAGACCTCCCAGGGATGAATTTAATTCTATGATAAGCCTTGGTTATTCTGTCATTATGAATGAATTATATGGAAAAATTGAAGCAAAGGGGCTGAACCCATATTTTGGATTTTTACATAGGGATCATGAAAACCATCCGACACTTGCAAGCGATATGATGGAGGAATGGCGGGCAGTGATTGTGGATGCAACTGTTATGAGTATGATAAATGGGCATGAGATTCATAAAGATGATTTTGAAAATAATACAGATGAACCAGGATGTTATTTAACGAGAAATGGAATTAAATTGTATTTGAAAAAACTGGAAAAGAAATTGCAGACCGATGTAAGATATTTAAACTATATTGATTATGCTGTCAGTTTTCGAAGAGGCATTGCGCTACAGATGGATTTATTAGTACAGGCTATTGAAAGTGGAGAAGCGTCTGTTTATAAACCGATTGAAATAAGGTAAAGTAAGATGGACAAGGAAAATTATTTTTTTGAAATTAAAGAAAATTCTGAGAACGATAAAGTTTTTGTTTTGATTATCTATGATATAATTGATAATAAACAAAGGCTTAAGCTATCAAAGTTTTTGCTAGGCTATGGCTTCCGTATTCAAAAGTCTGCCTTTGAAGCTGTGATTACGAAGAAAAAATACAATGAACTGATACAAAAACTGCCTGCGTTCGCAGGCGGGGAAGACAGTATCAGGGTGTATAAAATAGTGGGCAGAGGTCAGGTTCATACATTTGGAAAAGCGTCAGCAGAAGCAGAAACAGAAGATGTGATTATAATATGAAAGGTGGAGATACAATGAACAAAAAAATATTATTTAGCCCAATCGGCGGGACTGACCCGATGAAGTACTTTCGAGATGGTTCGATGCTGCATATTTGCAGGCATTACCAGCCAGATGTTGTATATTTGTATTTATCGCATGAAATGATGGAATACCACAGGAGGGATAACCGTTATGTGGATGCGATTCACAGGCTTGGCGCCCAGATTGGGCATACGTTTGAGATCGAATTGATTGAGCGGGACGATTTAATTGATGTACAGCAGTACGATATTTTTTATGAAGATTTCAGAAAGGAAATGCAAAAGATTGAGCAGAATATGGACAGCAGCGATACGTTGCTGCTAAATATGGCATCGGGGACGCCTGCAATGAAAAGCGCGTTGCTCGTAATGGCGACGTTTGCAGAGTACAGGTTTTTGCCGATACAGGTGTCCACACCAAAGAAAAAAATGAACAAGGATCACGAGGATAGGGAAAATTTTGAAAATGATCTGGAATTTGAATTGAATGAGGATAATCTGCCAGATATGCCAAACCGCTGCGAAGAAGTAAAGTGCATGAATCTGATGAAGCTGATAAAAATAGATACGATCAAAAAGCATATACTTGCTTATGATTATCCGGCGGCGTTGTCTGTTGCAGAAGAAATAAAAGAGGATCTGAGCGAGGATGCATACTGCCTGCTCAATATCGCAGACGCAAGGATCAAGCTGGATCAAGGCAGGATGGATAGGCTGTCAGTTGGTAAAAATTATCAGATTTGTCCGATCGAAGAAGGAAATAAACGAAAAGTATTTGAGTATGCGCTTGCACTCGAGATAAAAATTATCAGACAGGATTATGCAGATTTTATTCGAGGTATTACACCTTTGACGGTAGACCTTTTGGAATATATTTTAAAATCCAAATGCGGTATTTTATTAAAGGACTGCTGCAAAGCAGAGAAAGGGGTTTTAAAATGGAATGAGGGTAAATTAAAAAGAGCAGGTTTGCTGGATCTGTTTCAGAAGGCGTATAACGGCTCATTTAAGTTTGGTCCAGTCTATTCGAACCATTTGGAAAAACTGATCTCAGCCAAATGCAGAGAAAGCAGGCTTTGTCAGAAAGTGAAAACGATTACAGAGATTGAAAGCCAGGTGCGCAATATAGCGGCACATGAAATCGTATCTGTTACTGACCAGTGGATTCGAGAAAAGACAGAAGGGACAGCCAGTAGTGCATGGGATATTTTTAAAATTATCAAACAACTTACAGGGTATGCAGGCATAGCAGCCGAAAAATCCCAGGCATGGGATTCTTATCGTATTATGAATGAAAAAATTATAGAAGCTCTTGGATAAAAAGAGCAATTCTGCTTTAAGCGGCGGGTACCATGAGTTTGCCCCGCCGCATGTCAATCAGCCAGTTTTCGTCATCATCTGCACAGCCCAAAGTGGACAGCGACCAATTTGGCAAACTCGTCAATATCAATGCTTCCATCGTTTACAATCGATGCATAGTGCGCTTCCAGACATTGTTTTTGCACTTCTTTCGCAAATAAAATATCCCGTTCCATCCAGTTCGCAAAAGCTTTTTCCTGATCCGTGCAGCCTTGCAGCACATAGGAAACAAAATCTCTTTGCTTATAATGGAAAATCTGAAAATCTTCTGTAGGCGTTACCGCGATATAGCGGTTGTATGGAATGCCTGCCCGCTGCATCAATGCAGGCACATATGCCGCTCCTTCTGTCACAATACCGTTTTTACAAGAAAGTTTTGCTAAATCCGCTGACAAGTAGCCAAATATTTCATTGTAAAACGCAAACTCTTCCTGGCATTGAATGCCAGGATCTCTCATCCAGATCTGTTCCGCATCCAGTTCTGCGTTCTTTTTGCAAATAGGATCTCCCTGCGATGCACCCGCCTTCATGTAAGTTTCTAAAAAATCATCCGCCTTAAAATAGTACAGGCTGTATTTTTTCGAAAGCATTTCAGCCACCGTGCTTTTTCCAGCACATGGAGAACCGCCAATATAATAAATCTCTGTCATTTAATCTTTCTATACCTGCCTTTCTTATGTTATAACATACTATATCGAGTCTGTTTTTGCGACTTTTTCGCTACACTTATGAAGACCAGCCAGGAGAGGAGATAGGCACGCCCTGGCGGCGGCTTTGGAAGAATGATTAGGGCTTCTTATC
>ERZ778516.2909-NODE-2909-length-10713-cov-15.460124_pt1 | contig 10713 bp, 10 predicted proteins | sample MGYA00510342_ERZ778516 | MGnify/ENA primary metagenome ERZ778516 (study PRJEB29527, sample SAMN07138961) | mouse gut metagenome | material: feces | host: mouse | place: China:Nanjing | collected 2016-01-25 ...
GGTTTTCAAGACCGCCGCAATCGACCACTCTGCCACCTCTCCAAAACTTCCTTTTCAGAAGTGCTTTTCGTTAAAAGCGATGCAAAGGTACGAACTTTTTTTAAACATGCAAGAGTTTCCACGAAAAAAATTTCGGGAAGATTTCCTAAGGATAGCAATATCTAAGTATTTTATGTTGAAAAGCATAAAATAGAGCATATTTATGCCGATTATATGAAAAATGATTGTAACTTTGTGCGCTCTAAAGAAAAGGATAACTACAACCTCTAATTTTATCATTTTATGGAATTAAATAAAATCTTTAAAGATGGTCTTTGGAGCAGCGAAATCAATGTCAGGGATTTCGTAAGTCATAACATTACTCCGTACTACGGAGATGCCTCTTTCCTCGAAGGGCCCACCGAACGCACAAAAGCCGTATGGAACCGCTGCCTCGAAGCACTGGCAGAAGAAAGAGCAAACAATGGCGTCCGCTCTCTTGACAATGTTACCGTATCTACCATCACTTCCCACAAAGCCGGATATATCGACAAGGAAAACGAACTGATTGTCGGTCTACAAACAGACGAACTGCTGAAACGTGCTATCAAGCCTTTCGGCGGTATCAACGTAGTGAGCAAGGCTTGCCACGAAAACGGTGTGGAAGTGGACGACCGCGTAAAAGATATCTTCACTCACTACCGCAAGACGCACAATGACGGAGTTTTTGATGTTTATACCGAAGAAATCCGTTCGTTCCGCTCACTGGGATTCCTTACCGGACTTCCCGACAACTATGCTCGCGGACGTATCATCGGCGACTACCGCCGTATGGCTCTTTATGGTATCGACCGACTGATTGAAGCCAAGAAAGAAGACTTGCGTAACCTCACCGGCCCAATGACCGAAGCCCGCATCCGTCTGCGCGAAGAAGTGGCAGAACAAATCAAGGCTTTGAAGGAAATGAAGGTAATGGGCGAATACTACGGACTCGACCTGAGTCGTCCCGCCTACACTGCACAGGAAGCCGTACAATGGGTGTACATGGCTTACCTTGCCGCCGTGAAAGAACAAGACGGTGCAGCGATGTCATTGGGTAACGTTTCTTCCTTCCTCGACATCTATATGGAATATGAACTGAGCAAAGGAACCATCACCGAATCTTTCGCACAGGAACTAATCGACCAGTTTGTCATCAAACTGCGTATGGTTCGCCACCTGCGCATGCAATCTTACAACGACATCTTTGCCGGCGACCCGACATGGGTAACCGAATCTCTGGGCGGACGCCTCAACGACGGACGCACGAAGGTAACAAAGACTTCTTTCCGCTTCCTGCAAACACTCTACAACCTCGGTCCTTCACCAGAACCGAATCTGACTGTATTGTGGAGCCCGGAACTTCCGGAAGGATTCAAAGAATTCTGTGCAAAAGTATCTATCGACACTTCTTCCATCCAATATGAAAACGACGACCTGATGCGTGAAGTACGCCAGTCTGACGATTACGGAATCGCGTGCTGCGTATCTTATCAGGAAATCGGAAAACAAATCCAATTCTTCGGTGCACGTTGCAACCTGGCTAAAGCCCTGCTGCTTGCCATCAACGGCGGACGTTGCGAAAACACGGGTACGGTCATGGTGAAAAACATCCCTGTACTGACCAGTGACACGCTGAACTTTGAAGAAGTAATGAGCAACTACAAGAAGGTATTGACAGAAATCGCCCGTGTTTACAACGAAGCGATGAACATCATCCATTATATGCATGATAAGTATTACTACGAAAAAGCCCAAATGGCTCTTGTAGATACCAACCCGCGCATCAACCTCGCTTACGGTGTAGCCGGACTTTCCATCGCGCTCGACTCGCTCTCGGCCATCAAGTACGCCAAAGTTACCGCCCGCCGCAACGACATCGGTCTGACGGAAGGTTTCGACATCGAAGGCGAATTCCCTTGCTTCGGTAACGACAATGACAAGGTAGACCACCTGGGTGTTGACCTGGTATATTTCTTCAGCGAAGAATTGAAGAAACTTCCGGTTTACAAAAATGCCCGTCCTACCCTGTCTCTGCTGACCATCACTTCCAACGTGATGTATGGTAAAAAGACCGGTGCTACTCCCGACGGACGTGCCAAAGGCGTTGCCTTCGCTCCAGGTGCCAACCCGATGCACGGACGTGACAAGAACGGTGCCATCGCCTCTTTGAGTTCCGTAGCGAAATTACGTTACCGCGACTCACAAGACGGTATCAGCAACACTTTCTCTATTGTTCCGAAATCACTGGGAGCAACCGTAGAAGACCGTATTGATAACTTGATTACCATGATGGACGGCTACTTCACTAAAGGCGCTCACCACCTGAACGTGAACGTTCTGAACCGTGAAATGCTTTATGACGCCATGGAACATCCTGAGAAATATCCGCAGCTTACCATCCGTGTTTCCGGTTATGCCGTAAACTTCGTGAAGTTGAGCCGCGAACATCAATTGGAAGTTATCAGCCGTAGCTTCCACGAACGTATGTAATCTATCTACTCTATATGACGATAAACGTACATTCATACGAAAGTATGGGAACATTCGACGGGCCGGGCTTACGGCTCGTCGTTTTTCTTCAAGGTTGCAATTTCCGCTGCTTGTATTGCGCCAATCCTGACACGATAGCCGGCAAAGGCGGTACGCCTACCCCACCGGAAGAAATCATCCGCATGGCCATGAGCCAACGTCCTTTTTTCGGGAAACGCGGAGGAGTCACTTTTTCCGGAGGAGAACCTACGTTTCAGGCGAAAGCGCTTGTTCCATTGGTCCGCGAACTGAAGGAGAAAGGGATTCATGTCTGCATAGACAGCAACGGCGGCATTTGGAACGAAGAAGTGGAAGAGCTTTTCAAACTGACCGACCTCGTATTGCTTGATATCAAAGAGTTCAACCCCACCCGTCATCAGACACTGACCGGAAGAAGCAACGAACAGACCATCCGCACGGCGGCATGGCTCGAAGAGAACGGAAAACCGTTTTGGCTGCGTTATGTATTAGTGCCCGGATACAGCGATTTCGAAGAAGATATCCGCCGACTGGGAGAGGCACTGGGAAAGTATAAGATGATTCAGCGGGTAGAAATCCTGCCTTACCATACGCTGGGCGTACACAAGTACGAAGCCATGGAACAGGAATACAAACTGAAAGATGTAAAAGAAAATACCCCCGAACAACTTGAAAAAGCTGCGGGAGTATTCAAGGAGTATTTTACTACTGTGGTGGTCAATTAACCGCCACAGTAATGATACTTTCCGGTTTAACTCCAGCGGGCTCTCATTGTAGAAGAACTTGTAATTGCTTACTTGCTTGATTTTCTTTAACAAATTAAAGAATAAAAAAGCCATTCCTTAGTAATAAGCTGCGGAATGGCTTTATTTTATATTTTGTTCAATGAACGATTATACTACTTTGTATTCACCAATATTACGTTCTTCGGCATTAAAGGAAACACCGACTTTTACCAGCTCACGTCCATCCGTCCGGTAGGGTAACAAATATCCTTTTTCATCTATTTGTTTCAAAGCTTCGTCTACTGTTCCTTCCAGTTTAAACTCAAAAACATAAATGTAGTCTTTTGTCTTAACCACGGCATCGGCACGACCTTTTGCACTACGGACTTCTGCATCTACATATTGTCCCATCAACTTAAAGGCAAGATAGAAAATAACCTGATAATGACGTTCAGTCTTTGTGTTCAATTCGTAAGGAATGTCGGCAAAGAATGATTTCAACCGTTCCATAAAGGAATGAACATCGCCCGCCTGAAGTTCACGAACGAACTTAACAGCGTTAAAATCCGTTTCATCTGAGGAGATGGGTGTATAATAGGGTATCAGAAATTTAAGGAAACCATATTTTACCTCGTCATTCGGAAAGCCTAATGTATATAGGTTCAATGATTTATCAAAGTTTTTAATGGTCAGATAACCGCTTTGATAAATCATCGGAAGGGGATTCTTTGTCTCTGCACGGTATTCGGCAAACCCGGAACTTCCTACTTCCAAACCGTCTATGAGTAAACGTAAGTCATAGTCACTTTGTTTCAGCAGGTCTACAAGATAGGCAGGAGTGCCGGTTTGAAACCAATAATTATCAAACATTAATCCATCAAAGACATTGAGCACACTGAAGGGATTGAATAATCCTTCTTCGCTGTATGTAAAATGATAGCCATCGTACATTGCTGTCATTTTATCGACTGTATCTTCAAAGGACATCTCCTGCACTTCTGCCAACCGCTCCAACTCAGGAGTAAATGTGGATACTAATTCTTTTGTTGTGATACCGCAAATATTCGCATAAGGAATCTTCATGCTAATGTCATTCAACTGATTCAAGTCACTGAATACACTTACCTGTGCAAATTTTGTGACTCCTGTCAGAAATATAAACCGAAGATAGCGGTCGGAACTTTTCAGCACACCATAAAAGGCTTTCAGAATACGACGGTATTCATCCAACAGGTTCTCGTCCAAAAGAGCCTGCAACAAAGGTTTGTCATATTCATCTACCAATACTACAACTCCTTTTCCCGTTTTCAGACTGGCTTGTTCAATGACATAACTAAAACGTTCTTCAGGACTGCGGTCTTTCTTCTCATCACCATATACGGCTTCCCATTTCTCCAAATACTGGTTTAGCATGGCGACCAAATCTGCCGCCGTCTCATATTTCTTCGCATTCAAATCAAGATGCAAAACCGGATATTGCTCCCATTTCTTCTCCAACTTTTCAATTGCCAAACCCTCAAAAAGGTCTTTACGCCCCTGAAAATAGGCTTCAAAAGTAGAAATAAGCAGACTTTTGCCAAAACGACGAGGACGACTCAGGAAATAAGGCTTTCCCGTATTTATTATTTGCCACAAAATAGCCGTTTTATCTACATAAAGGAAACCGCCCTTACGTATATTTTCAAATGTCTGTATCCCTATCGGCAGTTTACGTTCCAATGTATCCATTGCATCTTCAAATTAGTGTATCACAAATATAGACGTTATTCGATGAATAAACAAAAATACTCTATGAAAGTTCCACTTATTTCTCTTTCAAGACAATCACCAAACCGTCCATTCCATAATATTTAGAGTTTTGCGACAAAGGTATGTTACTGTTGGTCTGAAACACAAGTGACAATATTATTAATATTTTCTCAATTATCTGATTTTTTGAGAAGGTTTGTGCATAGAAACTCTAAAAGCGACATTCTGCCACTGAGGATAGAATATCGCTTTTAAAGGTTTATAGAAATAAAAAGGTTATATTAATAAGTCAAACGGATACCTGCCTGTATATTGAAATTAAACGGATTCTCCTTACGTATAGTCTGAATATCCGAACCGTCATCAAAATAATAAGCGACACCCGGCTCTACATAGACACCGACACGTTTGGTAGCATTCAACTGTGCACCTACCGCACCGGATACGGAGAATTGCAAAGGTTTCACCGTTTCCTTTTCGGAACCGAGCTTTCCATACACGCATTTCTCAACCATACCGCCACCGGATACATAAAGAGTAACGAGCTTCTTATCTAGGAAATTCCAGTTGGCACGCAACGGGATACCGATATAATGGAGTTTCTGTTCTATCTGCTGGTCGTTATCAGCCAGTTTGGCATCCGAGGAAAGCAGCGTATAAGTCAGACCGGACTCTAGGGAAAAACCTTTGCCCAAGGCTTTACGAACGGATAATCCGAAAGAGATGGGTTGATGATGCTTAATATCGACTACCTGTTTTGCCTGGCGCAAGTAAGGTACTCCGTCCTCAAAGACCAAAGTCTGGTCATTGGGAATCTCCATCAAACCGTTGGATACAGAAAGCATACTGACGCGGGACATATAAGGATACGCGCCCGAACCTACTTCTGAAGAAGCACCACCCGAATTCCCTACTCCAAGTCCCATTGACCATGTTCCTTTCCGGGAAGATGGTTTCTCAGTCGGGATATGATATTTATCTCTGTCGGAAGGACGGCGCGGTCTATTGCCTGCAGTCGGTCGTTCCTTATCTTTCGTCTGAGTCTGAGTTTGACCGGCATTTGTTTCTTCGGTCGGTTCTCCCTCATTGATGACTGTTCCGAGTTCCTTTTCTTCTACTACAAGTGCCGGTTCATCTTTCACGGCGGGTTCATCTACCGGCATCTTATGCTCCGGGATATTCCGGTCTACTTTTGCCAACCGATTCTCACGGGCAACGGGACGCAGGACAGGTTCGACGGAAGTGCCTTGCATGTCCGGTTGTTGCACACCCGGCAAAACATCGGGTGTGGTAGCTAATGCCGGTGTTTGTATATGACGCATTTCATCCGCGGCAGGTGTCCCCAGGAAATACAGGCTTACTGACGAAACAACAGCCAGCAATATAACAGCCGCAGCCGCCATCATCCATTTTCGATAAGGATATATCTTCTTCTCCACAGAGGGCATAAGCTCTTTCTCCAGTTGTTCCCAACCGGAAGCAGGTGTCGGCTCGGAATAATCCGCGAGCTTCTCCTTCAACTTATTCATCCACAATTCTTTCTCTTCCATCTCTATCTATCCATTATTCATTATCCATTCTTTTACTCTTTTTGCCAATACCGTCTTCGCCCGAAACAGTTGAGAAGCCGAAGATTTCTCATTAATACCTAATACCTGAGCGATTTCTTTGTGTGATTTGTCCTCGAAAGTATAAAGGTTGAACACTGTACGATACCCCGCCGGCAGTTCTTCGATAAACTGCATCAACACTTTTTGGGGTATCGCTTCCACATCAGAAGCATCCGGTTCTTCATATTCTTCGGGCAACTCTTCCAATGACGCTGCCTGATTGATTACATCATTCTTCCGGAGATACTGCAAAGCAATGTTGACTACCACACGCTCCATCCAAGCCCGCAGAGAACCTTCACCGCGCCAGGTGAACTTGTCGAAAGAGTCGAATATCTTTATAAAACTGTCGTGAAGCAGGTCCTGAGCCGTATCACGGTCGCCTGCATAGCGCAGACAGATGCCAAGCATACGCCCCGCATACTGCTCATACAGTTCCTTGCGGGCGCGGTTGTTTCCTTGCCTGCATTGCTCCGACAACTCTAATTCTTCCATTCGCTTATACACGTGTTTACCTTAAAAATGCAGTAAAGATAAAAATACTGCATAGAGAGAACAACTCTTTTAGCACTTTTGTTTCTTTAACAGATGCAAATGCAATATTCTTGATTATCGTGCATTTGTTGAATACAAAGTAGTAATATTAATCAAACTAAAACCTATTTTATATATGAAGAAATTTAAATTCATTGCCTTTATCTTTGCTATTATGACCACAATGCCGATTTTCCAGTCTTGTCTGGACGACGATAACAGTCCGTCCGACCTACTGGTTATCAGCACAATAAATATGATGAGCCAGGATAGCAAGGATTTTTATTTCACCTTGGATGATGGAAAGAAGATGTATCCAAGCAATGGAGAAGGATGGAGCAACGCGGATTTTGCGGATGGCCAGCGAGCCTTTGTCATGTTCAACGAACTGGAAGAGCCGGTAGGCGGATATGACTATAACGTTCAGGTAAAGCAGATAAAAGAAATCCTGACCAAGGACATTGTCACTATGGATGAAGAAGAAAACAATGAGGAGAAAATCGGAGACGATAAGATTAACGCCACTTATATGTGGATCAACAAGGATAAGAAATATCTGACTATCGAATTCCAATATTATGGTACGCACAGTGAAGATAAGAAACATTTCCTGAATCTGGTTATCAATAATCTCACCCCGGCTCCTACCGCAGATGAGGAGAGTGAAGAGGATGAGTTTATCAACCTGGAATTCCGTCACAACAGTGAAGGGGATTATCCTCAGACTTTAGGCGAAGGGTATGTATCTTTCAAACTGGACGGAATCAAGAAACAGATGGAAGGAAAGAAGGGTCTAAGAATCCGTGTCAATACCCTATATGGCGGAATAAAAACATATGAAGTGAAATTTCCCTAATCTGCTAATCGAAAAATGAAAGACACTCTTTTTTAATATTATATATTAATTACACAAAAGAGGGCGGTAGTTGTGAAACTCCCGCCCTTCTCATTTTTAAATGGATGTAAACACTGCTTCTGCAATAAATGTTTGCAGCATTTCTCCTTCACCAAAGCGAAAAGAATAATTTTTCAAAAACAAATAATTCACTCCGGAAATCAAAGTCTGTATGTATAATTATGACTAACTTTGCAACATTTTTTCGAATATAGAAAACTACACCGAATGAAAAAAGGACTTTTTTATGCCATATTGGTCTCTGTTTTATGGGCTATAGTCAATCCGTTTATCAAACAAGGACTGAGTTACGATTTTACTCCGATGAACTTTGCCGGAATCCGCTTTACTACTGTGGGGATTATTCTTTTCGCATATACCTGGCACAAGGGGATGTGGAAGGAGATACGTCAGCACAGCAGATTATTTCTGAACCTGATTCTTATCAATATGTTTATGGGATACACGGCTTTCTACTTCGGCGTGGATTTTGTGAGTGGGGCTATCTCGTCCATTATCATGGGGATGACTCCGCTTATCAATGTATTACTGGCGCATTTGCTTGCTAGTAATGACAGGCTGAATATCCATAAAATCATCAGTCTTGTGGTCAGCCTCATCGGCTTGTTCCTTATTATAGGAATGGGAAGTGACGGCGCACCGCTCGATTGGAAAGGAATCACCGGTATCGTGTTGTTGCTGCTCAGTATTATTTTTCAAGGGTATTCCGCTATCTCCGTTTCGGAAGATAAGGGAAAGGTAAATCCTATTTTTCTGAATGCCGTGCAGATGTTCTTCGGCGGTCTACTTATATATATGATAGGACTGGGCACGGAAGGTTATCATTCTTTTATAGGAAAACCGGGCGGTTTCTATATCAGTCTCGGTATTTTGGTGTTTATTTCTGTCTTTGCCTTTAGCTTTTGGTTTATTGCTTTGCAGAGCAAGGGCGCAAAGGTCAGCGATATAAATATGTGCCGATTGATTAATCCGATTCTTGGCGCAGTATTGAGTTGGGTCATGCTTCCGGACGAGCATCCCACATTCAGCACGGTGGCTGCATAGACGAGAGGAATGTCTGATTGTAAGTATTGGACTTATAGAACGTACCGTCGAAAGTTATCCTGCCATCCCAAAAACGGGCATTGATACCCAATTCGTAGGACTTTGTACGTTCGGGCTTGAAGTCGGGATAAGGATAGGTTGATATCGGATTGATAATAACTGCCGACATGGAGTCTGTTATGGAACCCGGCGTGATACCTACCTGCGAGATGGGCGAACCTACTTCGGTGTACGACCCGCGCACTTTCAAGTAAGAAATGAACTGTGGCAACGACGCCATCTCCGTAATAATGGCAGACAGACCTATCGACGGATAGAATATACCCGGAGTCTTGCCATTACTTACCAACTGCGAAGCCCAGTCGGTACGTCCGGTAGCTGTAAGATAGAGCATATTCTTCCACCCAAGTTCGGCACTGGCAAATACGGCAATGTTGCGCGTGCGCTTATACGTTTCTTTCGGTGAACTATCGGAAGACAAGTTCGCAGCCGAAAACAGATTAGGCACGGTTGCCAACTTACCACCGATGTCAACGCCTCTCGTATAATGGTCTTCAAAGCTTGCTCCTAAGTTGGCAATCAACGAAAAGTCGTGTTTAAAACTCTTGTTGATGTTCATCATCAAGTCTGCATAGGTCTGGTCGTAAAATTCTTCCCTGTTTGAATAAATAGATGTGCCGCTCTACGGTACGGATAGAAAGTCGCAGGCTATCAGCTATTTCCTGATTGCTCATTCCCTGTTGCCGGCTCATGGAGAAAACTTTTCTACGTTGTTCCGGCATGTTATCCAAAGTAAGCTTTATCAAAAGTTGCAGTTCCTTCGCATAAAGTTTGTCGTATGTATCAAATTCAAAAGAAGGCGCATCTTCCTGAGACAACTTCTCCTGATAGCTAAGCTCTACCGACTGGTGCTTGAGGAAGTTGTATATCTGATTGCGTGCCACCGTATAGATATAGCTGTCCCATGTCTCTTTATTCTCCCACATTTCGGGGTTGTTTCACAGCTTGACAAATATATCCTGAGCAATATCTTCAGCATCTTCCTCTGAATGTAAGAGCTTCCATGCAAAGGCTTTTACTTTCGGGAAAGTGAGAATAAAAAACTGCTCGAATTTCTTATTCTTTTCATGTTCGTCAAAATGTGTCATCAGAGATTACTATATGTTTTCCTTATGAAAGTCAAAAGTAGATATTTTTGCATAAAAAACAAATAATAGCAGCAATAAAAGTTATTTTAGAAAATGAATATACGTAAGTTTCTCATCTCCACCTCATCTCCACATCCCACCTATTACTTATTCATCTGAAAAGTATTAATAGAAAAGTTGCTATTGGTTAATGGTAAACTTCCAATCCTTTATATCTAAAGTTTTTTTCGATTAATCGCAAACTATAAATGAAAGCTTTGTTTTTATAATCAAAGGTTGCATTTATAAAAATGAAGCTTGCATTTATATAATCAAAACTTGCAATTATAGTTTATGATAGGTGAAGAAAAGGTTTGCAATTAATCCAAAACAAGTTTACCCTTAATGAAGAATAACTTTTCTATTAATGATTCAGACGCGAAATAGCAGTAGATTGCCATACAACTACTATGAGAAAT
>ERZ778516.2911-NODE-2911-length-10699-cov-4.426343_pt1 | contig 10699 bp, 11 predicted proteins | sample MGYA00510342_ERZ778516 | MGnify/ENA primary metagenome ERZ778516 (study PRJEB29527, sample SAMN07138961) | mouse gut metagenome | material: feces | host: mouse | place: China:Nanjing | collected 2016-01-25 ...
TCCATCGACACAATGATGGTCGGGACAATGGGTGAGAATGCCATCAATGCCGTCGGTATTACCAACCAGCCAAAATTCATACTGCTCGCCGTGATTTTTTCCCTTAATGTGGGCGTTGTCGCAGTTGTGGCAAGGCGCAGGGGAGAGAATGATAAAGAGGGGGCAAATCATACCATGCGCGTTGCCATCCTTCTTTCCGGGCTGCTCTCCCTTTTAACTTCTGCATTCGGTTTTCTCTTTGCAAAACCGATCCTTAAATTTGCGGGTGCTGACCCGGTTTATCTTGCTGATGCAGTAACATATTTCCGCATTCTCTGTGTGAGTATTGTTTTTACTGCGCTGAATCTGACCATCAACGCGGCGCAGCGCGGATGTGGCAATACCAAAATATCCATGCGCACGAATATTGTGGCAAACATAGTAAATGTTATTTTCAATTACCTGTTAATCAACGGGGTCTGGATTTTCCCAAAATGGGGCGTTGCAGGTGCCGCTGTGGCAACGGCGCTCGGCGCAGTGTCCGCCTGCGCGATCTCCTTTGCCACGCTGCTTGGCAAAAACGGTTACCTCTCCCTGCGAAAACGCGGGAGTTTTAAGCCGACAGCCACTGTCCTCACCCCTGTTTTGCGGGTGAGCAGCAGCGCGTTTGTCGAGCAGGTCTTTATGCGCATCGGCTTTTTTGCATACGCGAAAATTGTTGCGGGACTTGGTCCAACGCCCTATGCAGTGCACTTAATCTGCATGAATATTTTAAACCTTTCATTTTGTTTTGGGGACGGGCTTGGCATCGCCGCCTCGGCACTTGTCGGACAGAATCTCGGTTCGCACCGCCCGGATCTTTCCACTGTTTATGGCAAGGTCGGACAGAGAATTGCCTTTATCTGCTCAACCTTCCTCTTCCTGCTTTTTATCGGCGCAAGGCACGGGCTTGTCTGGCTGTTTTCAAAAGAGCCGGAAAGTATCGCACTCGGCGGGACGATCATGATAATTATGGCGTTCTCCACACATTTCCAGACCTCGCAGGTCGTGCTTAACGGCTGCCTGCGCGGCGCGGGGGATTCCGCCTTTGTCGCTGTTACATCAATGATAAGCATCGCCCTGATACGCCCCGTATTAACCTACCTGCTCTGCTTCCCGTTAGGACTGGGACTTGCCGGGGCGTGGTTCTCTTTGATCTTAGATCAGGGATTCCGCTTTGTTGCAGGATTTATCCGGTTTTCAAGCGGCAAGTGGACACGAATCCGGCTATAAGTTTACCAGAAACCAAGCCCCTTGCCCCCCCCAGTATATAAACCCGAGCAGCCAGCTGCTGACAATGCCGTAAAGTATGACCGGTCCTGCAATTGTAAAAATTTTACATCCCACACCGAATACCCAGCCCTCCTGCTTAAATTCGATGGCGGGCGCTGCCACGGAGTTGGCAAAGCCCGTGATAGGCACTACCGTCCCCGCCCCTGCAAAACATGCAATCCGCTGGTACAGGTTAAGTCCCGTGGTCAGCACGGAGAGGAAAATCAAACTTAATGTGGTGTATGATGCCGCCGTCTCCTTATCAAGCCCAAAGGACTGGTACAAGTTGATAAGCCCCTGTCCGAGCACGCAGATCAGTCCGCCCACCAGGTAGGCTTTTCCAATATTGCCGAGCATACTGCGCTTTGGTGTTGCTTTTTTTACATACTGGTTGTATACCTTCTCCCGCTTTTTGGGATCGGTTTCCTTCACCGCTTCCCCCGCAAGAGCTTTGTCCTCCGGTTTCATATTCTGTTGTATCTCTTTTGCTTTCTGTTCCGGATCTGTCATAAGTCCACCTCCATACTGCTTTTTTAAAGAGTGTCGGATGGGTACCCTTCCATCCCCTAAAAAAACAAGTCAATTACCGAACCGGCGAGTTTCCCAAATGCGAAAGTGAGTACAAACGCTGTCAGCCCGCGGTTTAGTTTAATGCGCCTTGAAAATATTGGCACCACGTTAAGCAATTCTGCCAGGGCAATCGAAAGGCATCCTATATTAACCCCGGCAAAAAAGCCGAACGCAAGCCTGAGTGTTGCTCCCATCTGCGGCATTACAAGCCCGGGCTCATATAAAAACAATATGTTTCCCACCGCTGCCCCAATCACAACCAAATCCTCGTACAAAAATATATGGCGGACGCTTTTTGTCCAGGCTGCCATTCTGGAAACCACCCCGATCATGGTAACGAACGCAAACATTCCTGCCGCCACAAGCCCGCCGCTGCAAATCCCTATAATAAGCAGCGCCGCCCCCGTGCACCATTCCCTAAACATCGATGGTCTTCCCCTCCCTTTCGGCTGTCTTCATTATCGCTTCATTCACTTCCTTCTCATATATGCGAAGCTGCACCTGCAACGGGGTCGGATCGGAGCTCATCCTCAAATGTGAGAAATGATTAAAAAATATTATGATACCCGCAGGCAGCCCGATACAATATCCGAGTTCCAGAAGCCCCGGTCCATCCGGTTCACTTCCCTCCACAATGCGGTATAGTTTGGCAAAGATATCCGCCACACTGGCATCCTGGTTAAATGTCATTATTGTAAAGGCGGAGCCAACCGCAACGGCAATGCAGACAAATAATATTTTCACATAGCCAAGCCATTTCTGTTTTTTCCCGGGCGGCTGGTACTCCACAATGAAATCCGTTTCCCCGGCGTTTATTATAAGAGTGTCCGGATGCTGTTTCTGGATCAGTTCTATAACTTTCAGCACCGAGAAAGTATATTTCTGTTTAACCTGCTTATCCGGGACTACAAAAAGCACTTCACGCCCAAGTTCTTCAATCTTTTTCTTGTCAGTTCCCGTCATTGTGACCACATCTTCCAGATAGACTTTTGGGTTGGCTGCGATTATCGCCTGCTCCGCCTTAATATAGATCACACGCTCCGCTGCCATGCGCCCCACATCCCTTCAAGCCCCGTATTCTCCCTCACAAAAGTTCCTTCGGGTACAAAGGTACCCTCCCTCACAAAAGTTCCTTCGGGTACAAAGGTACCCTCCCTCACAAAAGTTCCTTCGGGTACCTTAGTGTTTTTTTCCTGGAAAAAGAGCAGGTAACAGCCAACTATCAGTGCAAAAATAACTATAACAATCCCTGTAAACCAAGCTGCTTTCTTCATATTATCCTCCATCCTGCCAAAAGCCCTGGCAATTTTCAAAGTTTTTTACTTTGCACCTAGTTTTTTCGCAAAGGAGAAAAAATATGCAAAAAAACTGTTGCAAAATATCCATTCCAGGAATTTCCTTCCCATTGAATTTCTATTTTGCAACAGTTTTGATTTTTATTGTTTTACTACAGTTACAGTTATCTTTATTACACCCGCAGTGTAGCCCGTCTTTTCCGCTGTAAGCTCAATCACATAGGTGTTGGTTCCGGTTTCGTTATAAGCCGGCGCGGTAAAGGTTATCTTTCCGCCTGCAACCGACAGACCTGCCTCAGCCGGAAAGGTTGTGGTATGTTTTACTGCCGCATCCGTAATCTGGTCTTTGCCCTGTGAAACGCCGTAATTCAACTCGGCTTTTTCTCCCGCCGTTATAATCATGGTACCCACGCCAAGACCCTGTCCTGCCACATCAATATCAAGCGGAGGAAGCCAGGAAGCCGCGATGGAATTCGAGGAAGGAAGCCTTGCTGGTGTGACCTTGCCATCCTTCGATGTAACAGCCTTTGCTCCGGACTCACGGATCAACACCGCTTTTACATCACCCTTAGGCACCGCAGCCGTCGGTTTCTTTGCATTCGCTTTCACGATTTTCCAATTTTTACCATTATCAATGGAATAGTCAAAACTTCCGCCGACTGCGGTTAATTCCACACCCTTCTCAACATTCTTGTAGGTGAGGTAAATTGATGCCACGGAACCCAGAATCTTATCTTCTTTCTCCGCCTTAATTACTTTTGTGGTTGCAGGAACCGTAACAAAAACTGGCTGGGAAGCAGCTTTTGTCACTTTCCCGTTTTTTTCCACCTTCTTTGTGCGCGCGATAATGGAAAATCCCTCCACCTCAAGCGCCGCCGTTTTATCCTCCGGGGTAAGCGGTCCGCCAGTATAAGGTATAAACCGGTCAAGGATCTCCGTCGGGGTCAGCTTGGCAGCGGCTTCCGCACCCTTCTCGTTTTTATAGACCGCCCAGTTGCCTTCCTTGCCCCTCGCTGAAATCTTAAACTCAACACCCTTTGGTATATTAATAATACCCTTGACATAATCGATCGTTACCTTAGGAGCTTTCGCGGCTGCCGGTATCTTTATTTTTGCCTCCACACCGGCGGGCGCTGTCGGTTTTGCCTTCTCGCGCACCATAATCGTGGTTCCTGCAATCGCCGAGGTTGCTCCATTAAAATTTCTCAGACTATCCCATCTTGAACCGTACAACGTCCGGTATTCATATGCCTCAAGCTGCCCCTGGTTCAGGGTCACTTCCTGGCGGTCTATCTTTGCCGTAAACACGCCGCCCGCATATTTGATGCTCGGTTTTTTAGGCTGCGGATTAACCGCAATTACACCCGAAACATTCGCAGGGTTTGCATCCCCGTGTATCTGGATAAACTGCATGCTTGTCGCCTTTAAAAATGACAGATCAATCCTTATTGTCTTCTGTATTACCTGTCCTGCCATCTCCGTCAAATCATACATATACTGTGCTGAAGGATTATATGTATAGGAACCATCCTTATTCTTTTTTGACTTCATCACTTCAAGCACAACATATTTATCATTTGGTCCAACAGTCAGCCAGGCAACATAATTCGTATAATCAAGTGTGATAATCGGTCTTCCCTGGGATACAAGAATCGGTGGTGTCGGAGTCGGTGTCACGGTTATCACAGGCGGCTGAACAATAATACCCGGCGCTGCCGTGCCCGGTGTTGGCGTACTTGGCTTTGGCGTTGGTGTACCCGGTGTCGGTGTTGGCGAATTAGGTGTTGTATCCGCCTGCATTGCCACTCCCGGCACGGGCATGGCAATCTCCTGCGATGCCACCGCACTCACCTCCGGTTTTAAAAGCAGCGCCATACTGCTCCCCGCAGCTAAAAATGCAAAAGCATATATGACATGCATTATTTTTCTGTTCCGTTTCATTCCAACCACTCCTTTCAAACTTTACACATTTCCCATTTCAGCCCCTCACTGCTTTTTATCCATAAAAAACGCGTCCGCCTTTCCGCCGGAGGACATGGATTTATAATAATTGGATACGGTGCGGCTGCTGACATTGAAATTCTTAATCTGCTGCCTGCGGTTACTGAAATAAATCTCAAGCTTCACTTTGTTCTTCTGTTCAAGCGACTGGATACGAACCGCCTTCTTTGTAACCTCTCCGATCAGCCGCTGCATATTTATAATCCGCTCCCTGTATCCATCCTTGTTCGCAATCACCCCGTCACGTATCCTCGAAAAAATCTGCTCAAAACCCCGGTCATACTGTGTCAGTTTCTCAATCGCCTCCGCCTTGCGCTCAAGCGTCCCATCAAAAGCTTCCTCCGAAAACGGGTCAGTGTCTAAGATTGCCTCCTGCTGCGCCGTTTCCTTATAAATTTTTTCCAGTAACTCATCCTTACACACAAGGCACTTCTCAAGCATCTCAAGCTGTGTCAATATCGGATCGCCTGTTTCCATTCTTCCCCCATTCTGCCGCCCGGGCATCAACAGTCCCCGGACGCTGAATCAAAAAATATATTTCCCAATACAATTATAGCAGAAAAAGGCTTTTTTGAAAAGCCTTTTTCTGCTTATCCCTGCTATTAAATATACCAGAACGGTATATTCCGGTACAAAAACATCATTTTACATACATTTTATTGGCACGCATTACCTCTTTCCAGGTATCACGCATATCGCGGATATACTTCAGCGCATCCTCCACAATGTCCTTGTCCTTCTTGATATTCGCCTCAACCAGCCTGCGGTATATGTAATCGTAGACCAGCTCGAAATCTTTTGCAACCGGATACTTGAAATCCAGTGTGCCACGCAATTCCATAATAATCTTCTGTGCTCTTAAAAGGTTTTCATTCGCTTTGTTGATATTTTTGTCCTCAATCGCATAAATTCCCTTGTTACAGAATTTGATTGCCCCCTCATACAGCATCAATGTCAGCTCCGCCGGCGAAGCAGTATTCACCTTAGTTCCCTGGTATGTTGCCGCAATATTGGTATTTGGTGTCATAACGTAACCTCCTTGTTATAGTTATCACTCTTGTGGGTTAAACTCACATGGAACCGCCACCAAATAACGAAGCAATCGAACTCGACTGCGAATTTAGCTGGGAAAGCGCTTTTTCCATCGCAGTGAACTGCTTGTAGTAGCGATCCTCCATCGCGGAGAGTTTATCCTCCATCGTGCTTAATTCTTTCTTATATTTGGTAAGATCTGATTTCATCTGCTTATCTTCATAGAAAGTAAGCGCACTGCTGTTCGTTGTAGTCTTCATTTTATCGTTGAAGGTTGTATAGAGTTTTCCCGCCATATCGGTAATAATCTTCATTACCATATCAGGATCTTCCTCGATCGCCGCCATCAGTTTATTTTCCTTGCCCGCCGTCGATTCATCATCCGCATCCCCCTCGATATGGAGCTGTCCCTTCTCCTTATAATCCGTGGTCACAATGCCTAGGGTTGAGAGCGAACACTTCTTACCATTGTAATCCACCGTGCCCGCCATTGTCATTTTCATAGCGCTCATCAGCGAGTTTACGGTGCTGTCGCGGCGCAGGAGGGAATCCTTGATTTTCTTTTCCCACTTCTCGATGTCCTCATCGTTCATCGCCTCGCGCTGCTCGCTTGTCAGTGGCTCATAGCCATAGGAGGAATCCGCATAGTACGCATCACTCAGCTCCTTCAACAGCTCATTGTAGTCCTTGACAAAAGTTTTTACCATATCATAGACAGCCTGGGTATCTTTCGTCACATTGATCGAGATCTCATCGTCGCCGGTCACCGCGTTTATTTCGAGGTTTAAACCGTTCGCAGAAATCTCGTTGCTGTTGTTGACAAGCCGCGCTCCATTTAAGTATATGATGCTGTTTGAAGCTTCCTTCACAGAAAAATCTGCATTCGTCTTGTCGTACTCATACTCAACCGTACCATCGTCCTTTTTCTTAAATTTGACTTCGGAAAGGCCTAATTTCTTTAATGCATCGCCGTCCTTACCGCCCGTCGTCTTTGAGGTGATGCTGAATGCATGTTCCGAACCGCTGTTCTCCGCTGTCAGGAAGAAACGCTTCTGATCCGTATCATAATTTGCGGTCAGTCCCGCTTCCCTGCACGATGCAAGAAAATCATTCACCGTCGTTTCCTCGGTCACCTTCAGGTCAATCTTTTTGTCACCCGAAGCGATCGTGATCGTGGATTCCTCGCCCGCTTTTACACTGATTCCAAGCTGGGAAAGCTTTGTCGCACCGGAAACCTGGGATTTCTTTCCCGCAGCATCCGTGACCTCACCAAGTTTGCTTCCGGTCACAAACTGCGCGCTTGCAAGCTGCTCCACCTTCACCTTGTGCGTGCCGTAAGCTGCGATGCTTCCCGAGGCTGTAGCCTTCACCTTCGTCTCGTCCGCGGAAGAAACCTTCCTGGTCTGGAAACTTCCCTCAAGTCTTGCCTTTGAGAGTGAACCCTTATAGAAATCATATAATTTCTTATTCAGATCCTTCCACTTGTCAGTCTTCCACTCATGCTTTGTAATCTTGTTCTCTATTTTGGTCTTCTTCTGGCTCTGCGCCGCCATCAATTCCTTGATGATGTTCTCGGTATCAAGACCGGATACCAAACCTGACATTCTGATCGGCATACTCTTACCCCTTTCCTAATATTCGGGTCAGAAACCCCCATCCCCCTTAAAGGAATGTACTCCCTCCCCTATCTGTGCTCGTCAACGATAAGCCCCGCAAGCTCCCACATCTTCTCCACCATCTCAAGGGTTTCTTCCGGCGGAATCTCCCGGATGACCTCATCCGTTTCCTTGTCCATAACCTTTATGGAAATCCTGCCCGTCGGCTCATGATAGGAAAATTCGCATCTCGTACTCATATGCTTTTGTTTGAGCTTGAGTTTGTTGTTCGCATGTGTCACAGCGTCTTTTACCCGGTTCGCGTTCTTATCCTGCTCCTTGCCCTGGTCTAAGGAACCGCTCCCGGACTCACCTGAATTTACTGCCGGAACCTTCTGCGCCGTTTCAGTTACCGGCACTTTCTCCACCGTATTGACTGGCTCTGCTACCTTCGTTGTTCTTTCTACAGGCTGTTTTGCTGTCTCAAAAGAAACAGCGGAACTAATTGCTGAAATTGCCATAATTGCACCTCCCTGTGATTCTATTTTAAATTTCAACTTAACCCGCGCATAGTGTGGATACGTCCATACAATGCATCCAGAAAGAGTCATATTTCCCTCTTCCCCAACCCATGCCTTTCCTCGTCGGCATTCTGTACTCTAATTATTTATCGGCTGTTTTTGTCAAGTTATTTAGCCTTTTTCCCCATTTTTTAATATTTTCTCCCGCGAAAGGAACCAAAAAAGAGCCGTAAAAGAAACTACGGCTCCCACTTTCGGCGGGGGTGTATCCGCTTACATATCCCCCTTCGTTAAAGCAGCCCCTCAAACGCCCGCACCGGGATATCCCCGTCCGCCGCCTCCTTGTTTGACTGCCTGATCTGCAAATATAGTTCCCTTCTGTAAATCGGTATGGTCTTTGGTGCTTTCACGCCGATCTTTACCTGATCCCCCTTTATTTCAAGGACGGTCACTTCAATGTCATTGCCCAGCATAATGGATTCGTTCATTTTTCTTGAAAGGGCTAACATGTTTTCCCCTCCTTTTCTTGCTTCGCCTTAGCAAAACGCTCATACACCGGATATTTCACCTTGTAATCATGATTTTCCACGATAACCTGGCAGCCTTTTCTTGTATCCGCATTAATCACGATGGGTGCCTTTAAATTTGCCGTCATTCTCGTCAGATCCTTAGGCACTGTAAGTGTCACAAAAACAATCTGGTTATCCGGGTTCAATTCCCCAAGCCCTGATAAAAGCTCCTCCTCGACCACCGGATTGTAATCCTCCATCACAAGGACGGGATTGATAACCGGGAGAGCCAACCCCGGCTCATTAAGACTTTGCAGCCAGGAAATTACCGGACGTGTACCGGATTCGTTGTTAAACAGAATTGTAAATTTTTTACAATTCTCATACCCCATAATGCCGTTTTCAAATGTCAGAACCTTGCCCTCATCAAGATCAATTTCCCCAAAATGTTTTGTCCTTACTTTTATGCTCATATCTCCCTCTTTTCTATTGCCCCTTTCCCCGTAAAGCAAGGCTTAGCTGACTGCAATCCGCACAAAATAGCACCAATTTTATAAAAAGTCAAGCAATGTTGTCTGCACGGACTGGGATGCAGCGGACAGGGAAGCGTTGTAGATTGCCTGCATGGAGCGGTAGCGGATAATCGTGTCAACCATATCGACATCCTCGTTCGAGGAAAGCAGTTCCTCAAACTCCGTCTTCTCGCTTCCGAGCCTGCTCTCCGTAAGCTGCAGGCGCACATAGCGCGCGCCGAGGTCGGACACCGCGACATTCACGACATCCTGCTGATTCTCGATCTTTGTCAGGGCGTTGGAGAATGCACTCTGGAGCGCTTCCGTCTTCAATACATACTCGGTGTTGACAAGTTCCCGCATCTCCTCAAGCTTCTTTTTCTGCTCCGGTGTCGTGTTATCATCCTCAATCATCTTATCAAGTTCATCGAGTTTCGCCTGCGATATCATAACCTCATTCACGGCATTCACCATCTCGTCGATTGTCCTGCCGATATCGTGCTGGATCGCATCGGCTCCCTGGGTATTGATTGTCAGGCGCTGCTTGAAATTGACTTCATAGCCAATCTGCTGGTTCTCCCTCGTATAGACAACCGGTTCCTTGTCCTCATCGGTCAGATCCGTTACAGTACAATCAAAATAGTGTTCCGGGCGCAGGTCATTCTTTGCAAAATTTGTCTTCTCATAGTCCACCTGGATGGCTCCTAGATGCCGCCACTCCTCATAGACCTCCGGCGAGAGGATCAGTTCCCCGGTATCTGTTAAATAGCGTATCCCATCCTCCACCAGATATGCGTTCGGGTCGGTGGAAAGCATGCTCTCAATCACCTCGGAACTCTCATCATAGATAATGTTCCCGTCCTCGTCCCGCACAACCTCACCGTCCTCGTCAAGCTCCGCGGTGCGGATTACAATATTGCCATCATCCTCAGGGGAATCAAGCTTGTCGTAAGAAAGGCGGATGCGGTACGCTGTATGCATATTCGGCTTATCCTCAAACTCAGCGACTGACGGATCATCCGGGTCGTAAAGTTCCATATCACAGTCATTCAACGTCTTCTTGATCGTATCGATACTTCCCGCAGTAAAGTTCTCCGTGATCGCATATTTCTCATGCTCCTGCGGCTCATCAAAAATCAGGCTCGTATCCGTCTTATAGCCCGTAAACACATACCGCCCGGCATAGTTTGTGTCGCCCTCCTGGTAAACCTGCTGCTTTAGCTGGGTGAGTGTCTTTATGATATCGTCGCGGTCGCCCTCCTTGATTGTGCCTGTCGCACCCTGGACACAGTAAGTATGCACCTGTGTAAGGATGTCGTTTACCACCGTAAGCGCGCTCTCCGTCACATCCATCCACGCCTTGGCATCCGGGAT
>ERZ778516.2912-NODE-2912-length-10696-cov-3.744667_pt1 | contig 10696 bp, 12 predicted proteins | sample MGYA00510342_ERZ778516 | MGnify/ENA primary metagenome ERZ778516 (study PRJEB29527, sample SAMN07138961) | mouse gut metagenome | material: feces | host: mouse | place: China:Nanjing | collected 2016-01-25 ...
GTCGGCCTGCCGGATCAATTCAGCCGCTGCGCCGGCGTATACCGACGCGCCCAGTCTGGAGCCCGGCTCTTCGGCGTTAGCCTCCGGCGGCTTAAAGCAGGCGAACAGGGGGCCATGCAATCCCTGAATCACGGTTTCCTGCGCCAACCCGGCCCATTCCGGCACGCACTCCAGTGGAGCGGGCTGTGCTGGGAAGCCGTCCGGCGAGCAGTAAAAGGCTTTGTTTCGGATCACGTACAATCCATCGCGGTCTGGAGGGAAGTCGTGGAATTCCAGGCGTACGAACCACTGTTTACCTTCCTGAACCGGGGCGGAGCGGAACACGCCTCCTATAGCTCTGCCCTCTCCGTCGAACCTGGTTGGTGTAAAATCGGACACATCCACCAGCAGCCGGTCGTTTTCGAGGCAGGGTTTCAGCGCGATTCCCCCCAGACACAGGCCCAGTTCCAGGCACCGGAGGAAATTTTTTTCAGCGGCCAGCATCTGCCGGTTCAGGAAGGCGGCTCTTTCGCCGCCGGACAGGGACAAGCGGAATTCGGTAAGCGTCTGTCTGGCCAGCTCCCGACCGATCGCGCCCGGCAAACCGAGGGGCCGCACCTCGCAGTTCTCCCAGGGCGGGTGATTGACGTACATATCCCACCACAGCCTCCGGTTTTTAGCGTCCAGCGGGGAGGCGGCAGCCGCCGCGCCGAACTCTCTCTCCAGGATTTCCCCTGCGAGCCTGTCCCGCCCGCCGAAGAAACCTCTAGCCCAATTGATCAAACCCATCTGCAACTCCTTTTCAGCAAGTATAGTCAATTCATTCTCTTCATCCCGCCGTATTGGCCTGTGGGCGCGGGTTTACGCAGCCTCCGGAATCTGACCATCACGGTGGCGGCGAAATAGCGCATCTGGTCCATTGCGTGGTCGAACTCTTTGATGACAGCGTCGTCAGGGGCGTCCACATCCCAGCGGTAGGCCTGGAACTCCTCCAGGATTCCCCTGCAGCTGCGGTGGAAGAGGAGCACGTTTTCCTGTAGGAGCGCGCCGGTCAGACGGATACCGTCCAGGACTCTGTTGTCGGCGTCCCAAACGGCGAACCTGCCATACCGGCGGACCGTCTCCTTAAAACTGGCGGCGGAGGGGTCCACGACCAACCGTTCCACCTGCACGCCAGCGGCCAACGCCTCGATTTCCCTGTAATGTTCCTCATCGGTTCTGCGCCTGCCGGATTTTCTGCTGTCGTAGTAGTATTCCTTAGCCATCCAGGCCCTGCCTTGCCACACGCACCAGAGCCCCGCTGCGGTAGGGTTCACGGTACCGTAGTCCACCGCGATATACCACCTGCCCATCCGTCTGGCCTCATCCGGCAGCTGGTCCACCACAAGGCGGTCCAGCTGCTCCTGTACCATGGGGTAGACAAGCCCTTCAGCGGCAGTCCACCGGCCCAGGATATAGCGGTCATAGAACACGGACCCGGCGTACTCTTTTTTGAGGCTTTCCCGGAAGGACACAGGGAGGAAGGGATTATCGTCGATGGTATAGGTCTGACAGAAGATATCTGCTCCGCTGTCCAGGAATTGTTTCAGCCAGTGTCCTGGGTGCTGGGGGTTAAAGGTACCGTCGAAGCAGGAGTATTCCCGGTCCAGGCGGCTTTTGAGCAGCTGGAAGACCTCTCCGGCCCAGTCTGCGACCTCGTCGCCGTAGCAGTATTTAATGGAAGCGCCCCGGATTTTTGCCACCTGGGAGGCCATCCCTGCGCCCAGGGCATAGCACTTTTCGCCGAAGAGGTATACGGTGTTGCTGCTGTCGATGCGGCCCACCAGGTCCTCTCCGTAGACGCTTCGCATCGGCTCCAGTACATTTCGCTCCACAGTGGCCTTGGTCACGCCCAGGATGACCACCAGGCCGTCCTTTCCGGCTCTCTCCCGGATTCTCATAGGGATAGTCCACCGGTAATCGAGGAAGGTTTTACCGCTTCTGGTTGCGCCGCCCTTAAAATTCCAACGCCGGCGGGCGCACCGGACGAACTCACTCTGTTTCCTGCTCAGCTTCATGTTTGAAGTCTCCCAACATCTCGTCCAGCTTCAGCAGGGACAGCTTACCGGCATCGGGTTTATCCTGCCATTTCTCCGGCATTCTGTTTTTCAGCCAAAAGATCTGTGCGGACAGATCTGCGGGCACATGGACCTGATCCACGCCCTGGGCCAGCTCTTCGAACTCGCACACTTTTTTACCGTCCTCATACTCGACCCGTCTCAGCTTATAGGACTTAGCCACATCGACGGTATACCCGGTAGCTTTTTTGAGCAAAGCGTTTTGGATTTTGGAATCGGCCCTGCTGGCTGCGGATTTTTCACTTGCCATCATCATCGCTCCTTTCCGCCAGGCACTGCGCGTGGCAGACCTGACCATTTGAAAAACCGGTTTTTTCCTGCGAACCGATTTCATAGCAGCACAGGGCGCACACGACGCCGCTTTCCGGAGCAGGACGGAAACCTCCGCCCGGCTCATAGCGGTCATAGCGCGGGATCACTCTCAAAGAACTCGCTCCTCTCTGCTTGGTGATTGACTATGCGAGCATTATAACTCGCTCTGTTGAATTTGTCAAGAGTTTTTTTGAAAAAAGATTGACGATGTGAGTTGAGGAGGTTATAATACATATGAGAGGAGGAATGAACCATGGAGCAAAGGATAAAAACCATACGCAAGAGCAACAATTTAACGCAGACGGAGTTTGGCAAACGCATTGGCGTAAAGGGCAACACCGTCACCAACTACGAGACGGGCCTGCGGATACCGTCGGAGGCAGTCATTCTGGCGATCTGCCGGGAATTCGACGTATCGGAGCGATGGCTGCGGACGGGCGAGGGGGTCATGCTGGTGGAGCGGAGCGCGGACGAGAAGCTCGCCGCGTTTCTGGGAGATGTCCTCAGCCGCGGCCCGGAGGATTTCCGGCGGCGTTGTCTGGAGACACTGTCCCGCCTGAAGCCGGAGGAGTGGTATGTACTGGAGCAAATGATTGAGAAAACCGGCAGCAAAAAAGGCAGCAAAAAAACCGGCCCCAAGGGGGCCGGCTGAGGTGCAGACATAGTGGGAGTGGAATGAGGACCGTGTCTGCGTGCTGGGGCGGGTTATTGCACGATATGTAGGACGAACTGATAGACTGTGCGGATTTTCCGCACGTCTGCCGTCTGGAGGGCATTGACAATGCAGCCGATTAAGAACTGCATTTCCTCCTGAACCGAAACCTGATGATCCAAAACCACATCGCTCCTTTCCTCATTCACATCCTTGGTACGGGAACATTATAATACATTCGTTCTATTAAGTCAATATGTAATTTTGGACATTTTGCGTGTAAAATTTCAGTGAAACTAAACAACCCGGCAGAGAGGAGGGAGAGTGCATGAAGGGCAGCGAGGCAAGGAACCGGCGTATTGTGGTTATCGTAGTGATTGCGCTGCTGGTAGTGGCAGCGGAAGCGGGTGCGCTGTACAAGATGGTCAGCATGATACTGCGCGGGGAGAGTCCCCGGCAGGTGCAGGCGCAGAGCAGCGCAGAGCGTCTGGACTTAACCGGCGAGTGGGTGCAGACGAACAGCCCTTCGGAGCAAAGCTACCAGGCCGTGCGTATAGCTGATGAGACAATTGATATCTATTGGATATCGGAAGCAGAGGGCATTTATATGCTCTACTGGTCAGGGACCTTCCACGCGCCCGACACGAAGAAGGACGTATACAGCTGGCTCTCGGAGAACGACACAGAGCGGACATCCACATCCCGCCGGGGCTCACAGGAAACGGAGAAGGAATTCCGCTATGAGGGCGGGGTACTGAGATATCCGACAGCGGACGGCGAGGTCACGGCAGAGCGGCGGGAGTGGGGCCACGCGGCAGCGGCGGCATCTGCGGCCGCGCCGGTATCCCAGGGGGAGCGGCTGGAGGGAGCCGGGGATCTTGGGGACTATCATATAGAGATCAACGGTGCGGAGCTGGTCCGGGACAGCGCAGGGAATCCCTCGGTGATTGTTACTTATACGTGGACGAACAACAGCGAGGCGACGGCCAGCGCAATGGTAATGCTGCTGGACCGGGCCAGCCAGGGTGAGACGCGGCTGGAGGCGGCGCAGATGGGGCGGCGGCCTGGGTATGACGTCCGTTCTGTCACCCGGAACGTACCTCCGGGCGGTACGGCCTCAGTACAGCGGGCGTACCGTCTGGCGGAAGAGGGCGGCACATTGACCTTTGCGGTCACGGAATTTCTGGACCAGGGGGGGACCGCAGTGGTAAAAGAATTTGAGCTGCAATAGACAGGAGGAGGAAGCAATGCAAAGCATATGGAGGCGCACGCTGGCGGCGGCGATGTTGACCGGTGCGGTTCTGACGGCCACGGGGGCCGCGCCGGCGGCTGATCCGTATCTCACCACCACATCGGTGAATGTCCGCACGGCCCCGGCCAGCGGCGCGGCGGTTCACAGCGTTCTGCCGGCTCTGACAGACGTAGCGGTGGCAGGGACGTCGGGCAGCTGGAGTCAAATCAAGCTGGACGGCGGTACATATTATATATACAGCAAGGATCTCCGCCAGCGGGCGCAGCCCAACGGCTACCGGGTTGCGATTGGCCCCGGCCACCAGGCGAAGGGCAACGCTTCCAAGGAGCCGGTAGGTCCCGGAGCGCAGGAGCAGAAGGCGAAGGTAGCCAGCGGTACCAGCGGGAAGGCCAGCGGGCTGAAGGAATACGAGCTGACGCTGCAGGTTTCCCAGAAGTTGCAGGCGGAGCTGACAGCCCGCGGCTACGAGGTTCTGATGACCCGCACGACCCACGAGGTAGACATCAGCAATGCGGAGCGGGCGCAGCAGGCCAACGAGGCGCAGGCGGACGCATTTATCCGAATTCATGCCAACGGCTCGGAGAATACGTCGGTAAACGGCGCCCTGACCATCTGCCAGACCTCGTCCAATCCGTATAATGGGGAATTGTACGCCCAGAGCAAGGATTTATCCACGAAGGTCCTGGACGGTCTGACAGCGGCCACAGGCTGCAGGCGGCAGCATGTGTGGGAGACAGACACCATGAGCGGGATCAACTGGTGTACGGTTCCTGTAACAATAGTTGAGATGGGCTACATGACGAACCCGACGGAGGACCGGCTCATGGCGTCGGAGTATTATCAGTACCAGATTGCGGAGGGGATAGCCGACGGGTTAGATGCGTTTCTGAACCAGGGTACCGAAGCAGGCTGAGGCCGGGGGAGGCAGATGGCCTCCCGTGTGAGGAAGGGAGGAAGCGTCATGACGAAAGCGGAGTTAAAGAAGCTGATCCAGACCGCCTCTGGAGAGATACCGGCGGAAACGGTAATCCGGAACTGCCGTGTGCTGGACGTTTTCACGGGAGATTTCACAGAGGGAGACATTGCGCTCGTTGGTGGACAGATTGCGGGTGTAGGGGCGTACCGGGGTGAGGATGAGATCGACGGCGGAGGCCGCTGGGCGGTTCCCGGCCTGATTGACAGCCATATTCATTTAGAATCGTCCTATCTCAGTCCGGAGGAGTTTGGGCGGATGGTGGTGCCCCACGGCAGCACGACAGTGATAGCGGACCCCCATGAGATCGTGAACGTGTGCGGCATAGCGGGGCTGGACTACATGATGTCTGCGGCGGAGCGGACTGCGCTGGACATATTGTTCATGCTGCCCTCCTGCGTACCGGCGACGGCGTTTGAGCATTCCGGCGCAGAGATGAAGGCGGCGGCGATGGCGGAGCCGCTGCAGAGGGAGAAGGTGTTGGGGCTAGGGGAGTTCATGAACTTTCCCGGCCTGCTGTCTGGGGACAGCGATGTCTTGGACAAATTACTGCTGGCCAAAGCGGCGGGCAAGCTGATCGACGGCCACTCGCCGGGTCTGACGGGGTATGGGCTGAACGGCTACGCGGCGGCAGGCATATCGGGGGACCACGAGTGCGGCACGGTAGCGGCGATGGCGGAGCGGCTGTCGCTGGGCATGTATGTATTGCTGCGGCAGGGGTCGGCGTGTCATGACCTGCGGCGTCTGATTCCCGGCGTAACGGCGGCGAACAGCCGGCGTTGCCTGCTCTGTTCTGACGACCGCCAGCCGAAAACGATTCTCACCGAGGGGCATATAGACAGCCACCTGCGCATCTGCGTGGAGGAGGGTCTGGACGCGGTCACGGCGCTGCGGATGGCGACGCTGAATGCTGCGGAGTGCTTCCGCCTCTATGACCGCGGGGCGATTGCGCCGGGCTACCGCGCAGACATTGTACTGCTGGACGATTTGCAGGCGTTCCATGTAGACCGGGTCTGGATTCAGGGGCGGCTGGCGGCATCCGGCGGCGAATATCTGTATCCGGTGGAGCGGCAGGACATATCGCCGGTTGCGGGGAGCATCCGCATCAAGGATTTCTCTGAGGAGAAATTGAAAATGCGTCTGAAGAGCCGCCGCGTGCATGTCATAGAACTGCGGCCAGGGAGTGTGGAGACGTCGAAAGCTGTCGTTGAGGTGGAGCTGGATGAGCACGGAGAATTCGTCTGGTCCCCGGAAGCGGACGTTGTCAAGGTTGCGGTAGTAGAACGCCACCGGCAGACCGGGCAGGCCGCCTGCGGTTTTCTGAAGGGCTACGGCATCCGGGCGGGCGCGATTGCGCTTTCGGTAGCCCATGACTCCCACAATGTGATTGTCACAGGGGTCAGCGACCAGGAGATGGTATATGCGGTAGAGAAACTGCGGGAGCAGAACGGCGGCATAGCGCTGGTCAAGGACGGTACGGTACTGGAGTCGATGCCCATGCCCATAGCGGGACTGATGAGCGACCGCAGCGGGGAGTGGGTAGCGGAGCGTTTGGACCGCATTCACGCGGCGGCGCGGGAGCATCTGGGAATCAGCGGCTCTGTGGAGCCGGTGATGACGTTGTGTTTCATGTCTCTGCCGGTGATTCCGGAGATCAAGCTGACAGACATGGGGTTGTTTGACGTGACAAAATTTAAATTTATTCCTGTAGAAGCGGAGTAAAAACGGCAAAGAAGGCAGACCCTGTGTCAATACCGCGCAGGGTCTGTCCTTCTTTTGCTGCCGGCCACGACAAACGCATGAGTAAAGAGGAAGTATTGTCTTTCTCCATAATTAGTCTGCTATACATCAAGGGTGGCGGTTTTAGTATGATAATCTATTTACAAACAATAGCTGATCCCGGTGACAAATCGAAATTTGAGCATGTATATTTAACCTATCGAGCCTATATGTTTTACATTGCTAATGGGATTTTACAAAATGCGCAAGATGCCGAAGATGCTGTACATAACGCCTTTCTCAGTATTGCAAAGAATATCGAAAAGATCGGGGACCCTGCGAGTCTGAAAACCAAAGGTTATATTTCGATTATTACAGAACGGAAAGCAATTGATTTATACCGAGAAAGGAAGAAGTATGAGAGTGATGAACTAGCAGAAGAAGAGGCAGGCATCTCCTTCCCATTACCCGAAGAACATGGCTTAGACTGGTGTATCTCTAAACTTCCGCCGCGATATCGCCAAGTCATCCTTCTAAAATACAGCCATGGGTACTCCACAAAAGAAATTGCTGAGATATTGTGTATCAGCTCTGCTGCGGCCAGCAAACTGGATCAGCGAGCAAAAAAGCGGCTGTATGAACTTTGTCAAAAGGAGGGTATTCTATGATCTCTGATGAACAGATACGTCAAGCGGCATGTCAGGCTGAAAAAAATCTTCTTGCCAGTCTGCCGGAACCGGAAGATTGTAATGCCTTGTTCACTTCAGGCTTTCAGCGGAAAATGCGGAAATTAGTTCGCCGCACAGAGCATCCATTCATTTACCGAATGCGGGAAACGGCGGCCTGTATTCTGCTGGTTGCTTTACTTGGCGGAGTCAGTCTGCTGGCATTTGTTACAGAGGCAAGAGCCGCTTTTGCCGGGTGGATGAGAGAGGTGTATGAAATCTGGTTTGTTTACAAATATGAGGGCGAAGAGAACGAACTTCCCCAAGATGTTGTGTATCGTCCCAAGTGGGTCCCCGATGGGTATACTGAATGGAAACAAACTATATCAGGCGATATAGTAAGCATTATTTATAAAGATGATGCTGGTGTGTTTATGACATTTGCATATACAAGGAACAGGGAATCTGTGCGTGTGTACGCTGAAAATGATGAGACTGTACTTCAAACAGTTCAGGTGGGAGATCAATGCGCTGATTTATATTTAGACCAGCGGAAGGGGAATGCTGACTCTTTAATATGGACAGATAAAGAAAGAGGCGTTATTTTTTTAATCTCAGCTCATTGTACCGAGGAAGAACTGATAAAAATTGCTGAAAGCATAGTAGAACAGCAGTAATTCAGCTGCTGCGGCTGATAGACGTGGGGTGCAACATCTAAAAAGGCTCCCCTGAAAGGGGAGCTGGCACGCGAAGCGTGACTGAGGGGTTTGTAAGAGGGGGTCAGACCGTACATCCGCTCAGGCAGCAAAATTTTCTTCTGATGTCCAAAATGAGCGACTGCCAACGTTATAATAATAGATGGAGATGCAAGGAGGTGATACCTAAATGAAAAAAATTCTGGTATGTTCTATTTCTATATTGTTGGTCATCCTGATCTGGGCGGTTGGCAGCGGGGCGAATACTGACGAGACCCCCTTTGTTTCTGATATATCAAGGGCCGATGCAATAAAAAACAGTAAAGCATATCGTATATGTCTGACTCTAAAGAACTATGCCAGCATAGAGGATGCTGTCATTGACACAGAGGCGGATCCCATTCAAGTGAACATAGTATTATCAGATGCTGGTTTACTTCCTCCAGAGGAAAAGGAAGTGATCGAAGACATGATTGATGCAGTGTTCCCGGACGCTATAGTAGATTACGCAGCCCAATAATGGATAGCTTATAGTCTCCGTTTATGTCTGCAAAAGCGGAGCAAAGGGACGCTGTGCGTCGGGGATGGCCTGGCGCACAGCGTTTCAGCGTTATCTCCTGGTAGATTCCCGCTCCACCAGGCAGTAACCCAGCCGGATTTCTTTAACCGGCGTATCGGGGTGTCTGATTTGATCCAGCAAGAGGTTAGCCCCGTCTGCGCCGCTCTCCTCGTAGTAGTAGCGGATGGTAGTGATGGGCGGGGTAGTCACGCTGGCCACATCCGAGTGACCGTGACCGGTGAGGAGCGCCTGTTGCGGGACCTGAATACCGCGGCTTTTGAGGCATTGCAGCGTTCCCACGGCCATTGCGTCGGTAGCGCAGACCACGGCGTCCAGCGGCCCCCAGGCGTCCAGCAGTTCCTCTGCCATCTCCCGTCCGGAGCGGATGGAGAAGCCGGAGACGACGGTGTGGTTCTCCTGTCCGGACAGCCCGGCCTCTCTCACCGCGTCGCAGAAGGCCCTACGCCGGTCCTGCCCCACCGCCCGGTCCTGGTCCATCGCGCCGATGTAGCCCAGTTTTTTGCAGCCTTTGCTGATGACCAGCCGGGTGACATCGTAAAATGCGTTGTAATCGTCGTGATACACGCAGGAGACACCGGCCAGACGCTGTCCGATGAGGACGGTAGGGGTCCGCCGGTTTTTCAGGGCGTTGGTATGGGCATCGGAGAGCACGGTAGCGATAAGGATCACGCCGTCCACCCGCTGTTCGTCGAAGGCGTCCAGATAATCCAGCTCTTTCTGGGGGGTATTTCTGGTATCGGCCAGCAGGAGCTGGAATCCATTTTCCTCCAGAACGGAGGCGATACCGGTTGTGACGCTGCTGACGGCAAAGGAGTCGATTCTGGGGAGGATAACGCCGATGGTTCTGGTTTTTCGGGTCCGCAGGGCCTGGGCTTGTGCCAGGGGTCGGTATCCGGTTTCCTCGATCACTTTTTGAATAGCGGCGCGTTTTTGTTCGGAGAGGTATCCGTTATTAAGGTATCGGGAGACAGCGGAGGGGGAGACGCCCGCCCGTCTGGCAATTTCAGAAATATTCATGAATAAGACCTCCGTTTGAAATCACTTTCATATTGTACCACACAATGCTTCCGGATTCCAGACCTCATAGAAAAAATATGCGCAGGCCCTCTTGCTATTTATAGCGGTCTGTGCTAATATGAAATCAATTTCAAAATCAGGAGTGAAGAACCCATGAATACAAAGATGATTTTCCTGGATATTGACGGGACTCTGACTGAGCCTGGAAAAAACGCGCCGCCTGCTTCAGCGCAGGAGGCAGTCGGGCGTGCGCGTGCGCGGGGCCACAAGGTACTGCTCTGCTCAGGGCGGAACCGCGGTATGCTCTCGCCGCTGCTGCAGTACGGTTTTGACGGTTTTGCCGGCAGCGCCGGCGGGTACATAGAGTATGGGGGCCAGGTGGTCTACGACTGTCCGATGACAGCGGAGCAGCAGCGGCGCGTACTGGCTGGATTTCGGGACAGCGGGGTATTCTGCACCGTAGAGTGTCTGGACCGGACATATACGGACGACGGTTTCAAAGATTTTCTGCGGGGACAGCGGCATGGCAGCAGCGAGCTTTTACGCTGGCGGGAGCAGCTGGAGAACAGTCTGGGCATTCTGCCTCTGGCGTCGTACCAGGGGGAGCCTGTTTACAAGCTGGTTTTCATGTGTCCGGAGCGGGAGCAGCTGCGGGACTTAGAATCCGCCTGTGGGGAAGAATTCAGCTTCTGCATCCAGGATACGAACCAATTTGGCCTGACAAATGGGGAACTG
>ERZ778516.2913-NODE-2913-length-10689-cov-5.136919_pt1 | contig 10689 bp, 3 predicted proteins | sample MGYA00510342_ERZ778516 | MGnify/ENA primary metagenome ERZ778516 (study PRJEB29527, sample SAMN07138961) | mouse gut metagenome | material: feces | host: mouse | place: China:Nanjing | collected 2016-01-25 ...
AGTTTCTAAGTGTGACCCTGTTCAGTGCCTTGATGATAGGTGCGACAGGAACGTTTACGTCTTGTAAGGACTACGATGACGACATCAAGAACTTGCAGGAACAAATCGACGGTCAAAATGGTCTGAGTGCCAAGATTACCGCTGTAGAGAGCTCAATCAGCAATTTGCAGTCTGCACAAAGTGGTTTGCAGAGTGAAATCGCTGCTGCAAAAAACGAGGCTTCAAAGGCTGCCCTTGCAGCACAAGAAGTTGCTATTGCTGCCGCAAAGGCTGAATTGGAAAAAGTCAAAGCCGAGTTGCAAGAGGCTGACAAAGCCGGTATAGCAGCAATAGAAGAAAAGCTGGCTGAAGTTTCAGGTAGAATCCAGGCTTTGGAGCAGTTCAAGACTACTACTGAAGCGACATTGGAAAAATTGACTGCAGCAGACGTAGCTTTGCAGAGCAGCATCACTGCCTTGAAAGCTGATGTCGCTGCCAATGCAGAACAGATTGGTAAGAACAAAGCTGCCATCGAAGCACAGATTGCCGCTTTGGATGCTTATAAAGGAACCAACGATGCTGCCATTGCCGCCTTAAAGGCTGACTTGGAAAAATTGCAAGCCGGTGAGTTGACAGAAGAAATGGCTGCAAAGATTGCAGCACAGGTAACAGAAGTTGTAGGCGCTAAATTAGACTTGATTTCTGCTGCATTCAGTAAAGCCGTTACTCATGTAGAATTGGTGTCTTATTCATTCGGCGGCAAAACTGACCAGATTATTGAAGGTGAGCCTCTTATAATGGATTTGCGTACTGCTGAAGCTGTAGAAGACCGTGTGTTTGGTAAAGGCAGCTCCGACGAAGTAGAGGCAAATTCTTATGAAATCATTAATCAAAAGGAGTTCAAGAAAGGTGAAAGAGCATTCATCAGCGATTCTGTATTGATTCGCGTGTCACCGGCTAATGCCACCTTGACCGAAGGACAGATTTCATTTGTCAATTCTGCACTGGGCAATCTGGATGAACTGGTGACTGTTGAGAAAGTGGAGCAGTTCAAAGGCACAGTAACCAGAGGCGTGTCTTCTAATGGTCTGTGGAAAGTCGTATTCAAGTTGAACAAGGATAACTATACAGAAGAGAATTTGCTGAAAGCTGCAAAGTTCGACTATAAGAGCGGCAACGCTGAAGACGAACCGGTGAAGAAACTGAAGGATATTCTCTACGCAGTAGCAGTAACAGACAAACCGGGCGACGTGGAACGTAGTGTGACAACCGGTTATGAATTGACACTGGGTTCTGTATATACACCGCAGTATGAACTGAAATTCAAGGTCAACGACAAGGAAGTGAATGATTTGCGTAACCGTTTCCAATATGCTGAAGATGGAACTTTAACTGCTGATGCAAGCAAAAAGCTGTTCTATGACTATAAATGGAATCTTGATAGAAACGGAAACCGTGTAGAGATAGACGGTTCTTATGTATCTATTGATGCTAGTTATAGATATGACAACTGGAGGGACCAAGACCTTTGGATAGGTGGCGATAACCGTGACAGTAAAGGTTCTAGCAACTCTTTCTTCTCTACAAAAGTGGGTGAAAAATTCACTGTAGAATTGGACTATGGCACAGAAGAGATCAGCGGTATCTATGGTTTCTATGTAGTGCTCGATGAACTGCGTGCCGTAGAAAGTGCTCCGTCTGAAATCACTGCATGGAACTCTTATGAGGCAGATATCGAAGGACTGAATACAATTACGACAAACCGTAAGATTGAAATGTCTATCAATGCAGAGAAGGCTGATGGTGACATTATCGGTTTCCGCGTATATGCAGTAAATAATGACGGTTCTTTGGTTGACCCGGACGGCAAGGCATTCTATGTAGCAGTAGGCGATATCGATGCTATGACTACTACGCTGACGGCTGATTACGTACCGGTATGGAATGCTCCTACAAGTAGCTATGATAGTACAATTGAGATTGATTTGGACGAAGAACTTCTGAAACTGTTTGAAAATAAATATGGTGATTACAAGGAAGGCAACTTGATAGTTGACACGGAGAATAATCCGACTGACACTGACGCATTCCAGAAATCATTCAATAGACAAACAGGCAAGCTGGAAATTACATTGCTCAATTCATTGGATAAGTACAAGGACAATGGTACTTATAAGATGTATTTCAACTTCACAAACGATAAGAGTGTGATAGTTAAGAAAGTTGCTATTGAAATAACCAAGAAGATGCCTGAATTCCCCGCTGCATTCTCTGCTAAGGCTAACCAGCTTGACAAGGACGGTGCAAAGGTTGTTAAAATAACAGCTGGCAACTGGAGTAGTAATCCTATCCATAATCTGGGTACAGCATTCAATGGCATTTCTAATCCAGAAAACAGTATCATCGACTTTAACTACACATTCACTTGTGCAGAGAAGCAAATTGTATTTAACTCTAATTGGGGCTACAATTCGAATAGATATGGATTCTATCTGGATGTAAACAATGACAAAGAAAAAGCCGCTGCTCTGTTTTCTCATGCAGGCAATAAACTGCCAGAAGGAACACTTTACGATGTAGCCGTATCTTATACTTACCAGAGTGTATCTTCCGAATCGGCAGACAACTCTTACACTGTAAAAGCTCCGGCTGCCCAGAACTTCAAACTGAGACTCGTATGTGATGAAATCTTTACCGCTGAGTGGAAGAACTGGACACCGAATAAGGTAGCTAAGACCGAGAACTTGAACTATAGTTCTAAGACTCCAACAACGTTTACTCTTGCTAGCATTCTGAAGTTCAAGAAAGGCACTGCAGACTATACGACTCCTTTCAGTGCAACAGAAATCAAAGACTGCCACTTGGCTTCCAACGGGGTGAACGATGAATACTTCACCGTAAGTTTTGATGCCGAGAGTCAATCATTCATGTTTACTTCACTGCAGAGCCAGAACCCGCCGATGAAAGACGTGACTGCAACATTGAAGTTCACAATGGTAGACTACTTCGGACACGAAACAGAGGTTGAGTTCCCGTATTTCGTTGTTAAGCCGTAAAACGAAGCTGATTTTCCGACCTAAATCACCATAGTGTGATAATTCCTCGAGCAGGGAAAGAATTTACCTCAAAAAGCAGGTAGTTCTTTCCCTGCTTCTCTTTATCCTGAAGCGAAATTGAATTGTCAATTTAAGAAACATCCGCACTTCACCCCCTTCACCTTTCCCCTCAATCCCCCTATTCATCGGCTTTTCCGGTGAAACTTCTTTTCTCCGCACTACCGTATCCCACCGGTGTTTCCGCAACAGTCATGCGGATAACGAATAGACTTTGAGCGAGTTCTAACCGTTTATATATCAGCGAATAACTACTGCAAAGAAACTAAAACCATTTTGCAGTGGCACTGCAAACATACATGCAGTGACGCTGCAACTGCTTTGCAGTGGCGCTGCAACAGCTTTGCAGTAGCGCTGCAACACCTTTGCAGCAATTTACATCCCATTGCTGTAAAGCAGACAGCAATCCGGCAATTCCTGTGCCCTCATCCCCCGGTCGGAAAGCAGGGACATGGCAAAACCGGTTTCACCGAAAAAGCCGATGAACAGGGAGATTGAGAGAGAAGGTGAAGGAGATGAAGAACTCCGGCCTGCTCTCTAACATAGAGAAATCCGTACTTATAGAAGTGCCCCCTCATTCAGCCACCCTGTTCTCGGCATAAAAAATGCCTCCGTTCATTTCATTCTCCCTCCACTTTCCACTATCTTTGTCCCCACGATGAAAAAGTTTGCCGACGTCATATTGCCTTTGCCTCTGCACAGCTGCTTCACCTACTCCCTGCCCGACGAGTGGGCAGATGAAGTGCAGACCGGTTGTCGGGTGGTAGTACCATTCGGACGGAAGAAATATTATACAGCCATCGTACGCAACGTGCATTATTACGCCCCCACCGAATACGAAGTAAAGGAAGTGTCCGCTTTGCTGGATGCCCGTCCGCTACTACTTCCACGGCAGTTCAAGTTCTGGGAATGGCTCTCCGACTACTACCTCTGCACGCAAGGAGACGTCTATAAGGCCGCCCTGCCCTCCGGTCTGAAGCTGGAAAGCGAAACAATCGTAGAGTACAACCCCGATTTCGAGTCCGACGTCCGCCTGCCGGAGAAGGAGCAGAGGATACTGGATATGCTCTCTGCCGACCCGGAGCAATGCGTGACGAAACTGGAGAAAGAGACCGGCATCAAGAACATACTTTCCGTCATCAAGTCACTGCTCGACAAAGAGGCCATCTTCGTAAAGGAAGAACTGCGCCGTACCTATAAGCCCAAGACTGAAACCCGCGTACGCCTCACCGCCGCTGCGCGCAACGAACACCGCCTGCACATCTTCTTCGACGAATTGCAGCGACGTGCCCCCAAGCAACTGGACCTGCTGATGAAATACCTGGAACTCTCCGGCTACCTCGGCGGGCGAGATCTAAAAGAAGTCTCCAAAGCCGAACTGCTGCGGCGCACCTCTGCCACCCCTGCCGTATTCAACGGTCTTGTGGACCGTGGTGTATTCGAAGTCTACCAGCAGGAAATAGGCCGCATAGATAAAGCGCTCCTCAAGGATGTCGTCCCCGTCAATCCGCTGAACGAGCACCAGCAACGCGCCTATCACTCCATTCTGGAGAGTTTCCAAAGCAAGAACGTTTGCCTGCTGCATGGCGTCACGGCAAGCGGAAAGACAGAAGTCTATATTCATCTGATAGAAGAAACCATCCGGCAAGGAAAACAAGTACTCTATCTCCTGCCCGAAATAGCCCTTACTGCGCAAATCACGGAGCGCCTGCAACGTGTCTTCGGTTCCCGTCTGGGCATCTACCACTCCAAGTTTCCCGATGCGGAACGGGTGGAGATCTGGCAGAAGCAGCTGTCGGAAGCAGACTATGACATCATTCTCGGCGTCCGCTCCTCCGTCTTTCTTCCTTTCCGCAACCTCGGCCTCGTGATTGTGGACGAGGAGCACGAGAACACCTATAAGCAGCAAGACCCTGCCCCCCGCTATCATGCCCGCAATGCCGCCATCGTGCTCGCCTCCATGTATGGTGCCAAAACCCTGCTGGGCACGGCCACTCCTTCTGTAGAGACTTGGAATAATGCCACATCCGGCAAGTACGGGCTGGTAGAGCTGAAAGAACGCTATAAAGAGATACAGCTGCCGGAGATTATCCCCGTAGACATCAAGGAACTGCACCGCAAGAAGATGATGAACGGCCCGTTCTCTCCGTTGCTCCTGCGGTATGTCCGCGAAGCGCTGGAACAAAAAGAACAGGTCATTCTTTTTCAGAACCGCCGCGGCTTCGCACCCATGATAGAGTGCAACACCTGCGGCTGGGTACCGAAATGCAAGAACTGCGACGTCAGCCTCACCTACCATAAGGGACTGAACCAGCTGACCTGCCACTACTGTGGCTACACCTATCAGCTGCCCCGCGTCTGCCCTGCCTGCGAGGGCACTGACCTGCGCAACCGCGGCTTCGGCACGGAGAAGATAGAAGATGACATCAAAGCCCTCTTTCCCGACGCCCGCGTAGCCCGTATGGACTTGGACACCACCCGCACCCGTACCGCCTACGAGCGCATCATCTCCGATTTCCAGCAAGGCAAGACGGACATCCTGATAGGCACGCAAATGGTGTCCAAGGGTCTGGACTTCGACCACGTAAGCATTGTGGGCATTCTCAATGCCGACACCATGCTGAACTATCCCGACTTCCGCGCCTACGAGCGTGCCTTCCAGCTGATGGCACAGGTGGCGGGACGCGCCGGGAGGAAGAACAAGCGAGGCAGGGTGATACTGCAGACCAAAAGTATCGACCACCCCATCATCCCGCAAGTCATTGCCAACGACTACGAAGCCATGGTAGGCGGGCAGCTTGCCGAACGCCAGATGTTCCACTACCCGCCCTACTACCGCCTGGTGTACGTCTACCTGAAAAACCGGAACGAGACCCTGCTCGACCTCATGGCACAGACTATGGCCGCCAAGCTCCGCACCGTCTTTGGCCGCCGTGTGCTGGGACCGGACAAACCTCCCGTAGCCCGCATACAAACCTTGTTCATCCGAAAGATTGTCTTGAAGATAGAAACCAATGCCCCGATGGCACGTGCCCGTGAACTGCTCGTCCAGGTGCAAAAGGAGATGGTGGCTGAAGACCGCTTCAAGTCGCTGATAGTGTATTATGATGTAGATCCGATGTAAACAACTCGTAACTAAAGAAATATGAAGAAGAAGATACTTTTCGTTTGCCTGGGCAATATTTGCCGTTCCTCCTCGGCAGAGGGAGTCATGAAACGTCTGGTAGAAGAAGCCGGGCGTGAGGATGAATTCTTAATCGATTCTGCAGGCATTCTGTCCTATCACCAGGGCGAACTGCCGGACAGCCGGATGCGTGCCCATGCTGCCCGCCGTGGATACAATCTGACGCATCTTTCGCGCCCCGTACGTACCGAGGATTTTTACAACTTCGACCTGATTATCGGCATGGACGACCGCAACATCGACGACCTGAAAGACCGCGCCCCTTCAACCGCCGAATGGAGCAAGATACACCGCATGACGGAATACTGTACAAAGTTTACCCATGCCGACCATGTACCGGACCCCTATTACGGCGGTTCCGAAGGTTTTGAGTATGTGCTGGACATTCTGGAGGATGCTTGTGCGGGGTTGCTGCAGAGCATTTAATCCAGCGGCATCACATGATACAGCGTCCCTTGCCGTGACCTCCAGTCGGAACCTGGGGCGGTTCAATTATCCGTATCAGGCATTATAGGAGAGTGCTGTTAATGCGATGTACCATCGTGATTATTGGGTTTACACGCAAATATAAGGAGAATATCACGATAATCAGATTACGATTATTATTGGAAACATGTGGCTGACTGTCATATGAAGTGGCTATTCTTTTCCCCATTCAAAGAATAGAAGAATAGCAATAGCCATTTTTTGTCTTAATCTTGATATTCAATTTCTTCGCCAAAAGCTTGACGTTTCATATTATGTTCATTGCGATAGAGTTTACCATTGCGCAGATAATAATAATTAAAGTAACCGGCAAACTCAATAGTGGCATACTTTAGTGTATCTCCTTGATTATAGACCTTCCATGTACCCTCGTAAGAACTGGAATCATCATATTGAATCAGGGTGGTGGAGTCTGCACGAAGGTCGAATCGTATACCGGTTTCAGTGATGAATTTACCCGGAAAAGGATGTGTAGCTGCTGACTTCTTACATGAGAAAAAGCAGATGAGTGGAATTGACACGATTAAAATGAATAGTATTTTCTTCATATCTGATATTTATAAATGAAAGATTGAAAAAAGGACGCCCTGCAAGAGGACGTCCTTTTTATTAAATTATATCAAGAATCTCTTCTCAATTATTTAGTCGGTGTACCGACAGCCTTCTTAACGATGACTTTCAGGTCATTCTTGCTCAATACACCCCACTTGTAGTTGACATTTACAGTCAGGAACATGTTGTAGTCAACGTTAACAGGAGTACCGTTATTGTTGAAGTATGCCAAGTGAGTCGGGTCAGCCTTAGTCTCTGTAGCAGTAGACTTCGGTGATGTTTCAACCCAGTTCATCATCTTCAACGAAGCGTTGGTCGGCAACTTACCATCAGTAACACCATCCTTGTGTTCGTAAGTGTTGGTAGTATCGTTCCATGTCAAGCTTGTAGTAGTCTTTTCAGTCAAGAACTTAACTTCACGTACAGCATAGTAGTCATACAATGCATGTGCATAAGCACCTCTATCTCCCTTAACGTTTTCAGCAGCCACCGGATAGTTGTTCCAATCAGTGAATGTGAAGTTCTCAGCTACGCTCAAGAAGCTACCGTCAACTTCAGCATCAATAAAGTTATTGCTGATAGAGCCGTCGATAGTCAACGGGTTGATGAAGTGTACTTCAAATTCTTGAACCGGAATAACGTTGAATTCGTTGTATGCAACAACCAACTTCACGGGAACTTCCTTGCCAATCAGTTTAAGAGCGGCCGGAGTACCGTTCAAGTTGTCTTTCTCATGCAGACGGATGATACTTGAACATTCGTTGTTACCACTCATCAGAGTTTCGTCATAGTTCCAAGGCAAGTTCTTCTTGTTTTCTGCAGCATCAGCGCCCATCAGGTTGTTGATTGTAGCAGCAAGATTATCAACTTGAACATAATCGTAGATACCGGCATCATTCATACCGATGTTCTTGTTCTCACCCTTTTCAGTATCAACCGGAGTAGTACCTGCTTGAGCAGAAGACCACAACTGTGTTCCATCTTTGCTTACAGAGAAGCCCTTCAAGTAGTCATAGTTGGCCAGTTTATCCTTGTCGAAGATGAACTTAACTTCTGCACATCCGCGGATATATTGGATGAATTGAGCCAAGTTAGCCGGTTTCTCTTTAGTCGTAGCGTTAACGAAACCATTAACCAAGTCAGCTTCGATGTGGCTATAGTCGGCCAATTGACAACCGTCGGCAGTGCCCGGATATACGTGCGGATCTTTTTGTGTTCCACCGTCATTTGCAGTAGCGTAAACAATCGGGTTCACATTGAAGATGCCTTCACCCACACCATTCTTCCAGTATGTACCTTGATATGCAAAGTTCTGAGTAGGAGCGATAATGGTCTGCTTGAATGTCTGCTTAATGTCACCATTCAAACCTGCGTTATCAATGTATTTAACGTCGATTTCGAATGTAGAAGCATAAGTCTTAGTAGATGCATTGTAAGCCAATGTACCAACAGTCTTCGGATTCATAGCCCAAACCAAGTTGTAAGACGTATTGTCTTTAGCATCCTGCAACAGAGCAAATACGAGATCTTTCTTATTGTCAATCATCTCAGCACCGTCTTTGCCAACTTTGTCAGAGCCTTCAATCCAGTCTGTAGCAGCTTTAGAAATAGCCAATTTAGACAAATCTACCTTCTTGCCGTCTTTTCTCAGTTCAATAATCTCTATCTCTTTATAGATGCTGTGGAACTGAGTCTTACTCATACTCTGACCACCGTCGAACTTAACCATATGATAGATTTTCTCGTTCATTTCCTTAGAGAACAACTGCTGGAACATATCCTTGCAAGTTACAGTGTCGTTCGGGAATGTGATAGCAGCGATAGTCTGGTCTTTTTCACCGGTCCAACGAATCTTAATGTAACGTACAGCAATCATGTTGCCATTATTCTTGTCCCACAATTCAGCACGAATGATAGGTTCGCGACCGATTGAAGTCTTGGAATATTCATTATCACCCAACTCTACGTCGTAAACTTCAGACTTCAGAGTATAGCCGTCAGACAAGATACGACCGAATTCTTGTTCGTCAGTCTTGCGGTCACCTTGCAGATACTTAGCTTTTGCCAAAGCAAAACGGAACTCCAGACCATAGTCGGCGTAGTTCGTCAATTCCTTGTGAGAAGCGTGTTGTTTGTCAGTATAAGTATAGCATACAGTAACCAACGTTCTCAAGTCAAGTGGACTGTCATATGACTGCTTAACATCAACCAATTGTTCGTTGCCTGATTTATACAAGCAGAGAGAGTCATGATAGTGAACGTATTTACCATCCTGCATTTCGTCTGCAAAATCAGTCGTGAAGTCCTTCGTGAAGTCAATCTTCTTGTTAGCTAAATAAGGATATACAGTAGATTCTTCGATACGGCTGTATTCGGAATTTACAAATACGTCTTTACCAGCTTCTTTCTCAGCATCTGTCAGGTTTTTGTCAGCAATAGGAGTCTTCAGAGAAGCCATCCAGAACTTTTCAAGTTTACCTTCACCGTGAGCGCTACCGGTTGTGCCGATGCTCTTGCCTACGTAATCTGCATTCTTCTTATAAAGAACAGTCATTACACCGTCTTTTACATCGTAGTCTACAACTTCGAGAGGCTTGTTCTGAGAAAGTTCAGGAGCAGCCTTCGTTACATTCTGAGATGTGAAACATTCAAACAGCGGTTTCTTGACATCTTCTTTCATTACACCGATGCTCGGGCTAATTTTGTAGCTTACCTCATTCTTTTCGGTAGAAATGCTGAGTGCTTTTGCGCCTTTCACAGCAGTGTGGTCCAGAACCGGACGATTTGTGTGTTTAGACGGATCTGCAGCGTGATCAGCGTAATTCTTAGTTGCAAAAACCTGCGGTGTATACGTCAATGTCAGCAGTTCAATTGAAGGAATGCCGTTGATGTGCGTAGTCGGAATCAGCGTAAGGCTAGTCAATCGGTGACCAATCAAAGCCATAACTTTAACACTCAAAGTTTCGACCTCCGTAGCCAATTTCTTCAAATCAGCTTCAGAAATAAACTCACTTGCCAGACTTTCCTTCAGTTCTTTGATTTTAGCGTCAACAGTTGCCAAAGAAGCCAGCTTGTCGATTTGGTCTTGCAGTTCTTTCTTCAGAGCTTTCAAGTCGTCATCAGAAACACCACCTTCTGCCGAGCCGGCCTTGTCCAGAGCTTCCTGAGCTTTGGCCTTGGCTTCGTTAGCAGCGTTTTTGGCTTCATCTACAGCTGCCTGCAAAGTAGCAACTTTTGCATTCAGGTCATCAATCGAAGCTTTCTTGTCCAGTTGTTCCTGTAAGTTCTTGATGTCGTCATCATAGTCCTTACAAGACGTGAACGTTCCTGTCGCACCTATCATCAAGGCACTGAACAGGGTCACACTTAGAAACT
>ERZ778516.2914-NODE-2914-length-10685-cov-5.624741_pt1 | contig 10685 bp, 7 predicted proteins | sample MGYA00510342_ERZ778516 | MGnify/ENA primary metagenome ERZ778516 (study PRJEB29527, sample SAMN07138961) | mouse gut metagenome | material: feces | host: mouse | place: China:Nanjing | collected 2016-01-25 ...
GGGTTTGATATTGTTATTATAAAAGAATTTTGTTGCATATTTTACAAAAATATTATAAAATTATATAATAAAACAATAAAAAATAAAGATAAAAGGTAAAAAAATAAAGGGGTATGCAATAAACAATTATGAATAAAAATGAAGTTCTGAAAAAATTTTTTGGTTATGACAGCTTTCGGAAAGGTCAGGAAATTCTTATTAACAGTATGCTGCAAGGCAGAGATGTACTGGGAATTATGCCGACTGGCGCGGGAAAGTCTCTCTGCTATCAGATTCCGGCATTAATGTTTTCCGGTATTACTCTTGTGATTTCTCCATTAATTTCTCTTATGAAAGACCAGGTACGTGCGTTGAATGAAGCAGGCATTCATGCCGCATATATAAACAGCTCTTTAACAGAGAGGCAGATTGTTATGGCTCTTGCGAATGCAAAGAATGGACAATATAAAATTATCTATGTGGCTCCAGAACGCCTTGAAACAGGAGGTTTTCTGGATTTCGCCATGAATGCCGAAATTTCCATGGTGACAGTAGATGAGGCTCATTGTATTTCGCAATGGGGACAGGATTTCAGGCCAAGCTATCTAAATATTGTAAAGCTCATTGCCGCTCTGCCAAAAAGACCGGTTGTATCTGCATTTACAGCAACAGCGACACAAAGTGTAAAAGATGATATTATCTGTGTGCTTGGGTTAAAAGAGCCGGATATTCTGGTGACAGGCTTTGACAGAGAAAATTTATATTTTGGAGTAAATGAGATAAAGCAGAAATCTGATTATGTGCTGAATTATGTAAAGACGCATAAAGAGGAAAGTGGTGTTATTTACTGTGCAACCAGAAAAAATGTGGATATGGTTTATGAAATTCTGAAAGACAAGAGTATTCCGGTTACAAAATATCATGCGGGATTGTCAGCAGAGGAGCGCAGGGAAAATCAGGATGCCTTTATTTACGATGAGAAACCGGTGATTGTAGCGACAAATGCTTTTGGAATGGGAATTAACAAGTCTAATGTCCGCTATGTGATACATTATAATATGCCTCAAAGTCTGGAGAATTATTATCAGGAGGCTGGAAGAGCAGGACGTGACGGAGAAAGGGCGGACTGTATTCTTTTGTATTCCGCGCAGGATGTTATGATAAATAAATATCTGCTGGAAAACAAAGAAGTACGGGCAGATATGACAATAGAGGAAAGTCTGGCAGTGCAGGAAAGGGATAGAAAGCGTTTGCAGTCTATGACATATTATTCTACGACAAAGGATTGTCTGCGGGAATATATATTAAAATATTTCGGCGAAAAAGCACAATGCAGATGTGAAAACTGCTCAAACTGTCTGGCAGATTTTGAGGAAAGAGATGTTACCAGTGAGGCGGTACATATTATAGAGTGTGTTAGAGAATTAAGAGAACGGTTTGGAATAAATGTAGTGATTGGAGTATTGCGAGGGGACAAAAAGAGCAGGCTGCTCTCTTATGGATTTGATAAGCTGCAAAGCTATGGGGCAGAGAAGGAGAACAGTGAAAAATATTTAAAACAGGTTTTTCATGAATTGGTTACAGGGAAGTATCTGTATACAACAGAAGACAGATATGCGCTGGTAAAGCTCACAAAAGAAGGGGCAAATCTGGCTGGCAGCGGACAGAAAATAAGGATAAAGATATCAAAGCAGGCGGAAGTTCAGAAACAGCAGGAGGGAAAGAAAAGGCAGAAACAGCGTATTTCAGATGTTCTTACTTCCAGAGGCTTTGATTTATTTGAAAAGCTCAGAGAGGTCCGGTTTCAGCTTGCAAAAGAAGAGGGGATGCCGCCATATATTATTGCCTCTGATAAGACACTTGCGGATATGTGTGTAAAGCTTCCGTTTTGTAAAGAGGAAATGCTTGAGGTCAGCGGTGTGGGAGAAAATAAGTATCAAAAATATGGGGAGGCTTTTTTGACAGCAATCAGAGAATTTGTCAATGGAAAGAAAGAGATACTTTATTATGAAAAATTAAATACAGAAAAAGAAGGCAGTGAAGGCTGTAAATCAAAAAAGAAAGGGAAAAAGAATTTAAACTGATAAATGGAAAGATTTAAAATAAAAGAAATAAAAAATGTATATTTGTCCTTTAAACTGATAAAACTATAAGCATAAAACCTATCAAAAAAGGAGAAATAGTTATGTCATTAATTGGAAAAGAATTAGGCGATTTTCATGTTCAGGCATTTGTAAATGGAGAATTTAAGGAATATTCAAGAGCAGATATTCTCGGTGGATGGGCTGTATTTTTCTTCTATCCGGCAGATTTTACCTTTGTATGCCCGACAGAACTGGAAGATTTGGCAGACAAATACGAGGAGTTTAAGAAAATTAACTGTGAAGTGTACAGCGTTTCCTGTGATACTCATTTTGTCCATAAGGCATGGCACGATGCATCAAAGACCATTAAAAAAATTCAATATCCAATGCTTGCTGACCCAACAGGAACTATTACAAGAGATTTGGATGTAATGATTGAAAAGGACGGTATGGCAGAAAGAGGAACTTTTATCATTAATCCGGAAGGAAAAGTTGTTGCCTATGAAGTGACTGCCGGCAATGTGGGAAGAAATGCAGAAGAGCTGTTAAGACGCGTTCAGGCATCCCAGTTTGTAGCAGAGCATGGTGACGAGGTTTGCCCTGCAAAATGGAAGCCGGGAGCAGAAACTTTAAAACCAAGCCTTGATTTGGTAGGCTTATTATAGGAGGGGCAATGAATACAGATAAGGAATCATATAAGGAATTACTCAAGAAATTATATGACCTTGTCATAGTAGGCGGAGGACCGGCTGGTCTTTCCGCCGCAATTTATATGGCAAGGGCAAAATATAAGGTTCTTTTAATTGAAAAAGAGCAAATCGGCGGTCAGATTACCATTACTTCCGAGGTGGTAAATTATCCGGGAGTAGAGAGAACAGATGGAAAGCGGTTGACTCAGTCCATGAAAAAACAGGCAGAAGCTTTTGGAGCAGAGCTTGTATTGGGTGAAGTATATGAGATAGAGCTGGAGAATAATAAAGCCAACTCCTGCGTTGACTGTCCGGATAAAATACGTACTTTGCATACTTCCAAAGGCGATATATATACAATTGGAACTTTAATTGCAACCGGCGCTCACCCTAGAAAGCTTGGATTTCAGGGAGAAAAAGAATTTCAGGGACGTGGCGTGGCATATTGTGCGACCTGTGACGGTGAATTTTTTACAGGAAGAGAAGTATATGTAATCGGCGGAGGCTTTGCAGCCGTAGAAGAGGGTATTTTTCTTACTAAATATGCCAGTAAAGTAGTTATGATTGTAAGAGAGGAATATTTTACCTGTGCAAAAACAGTTGCAGAACAGGTAGAAAAATATCCTAAGATAGAAGTGCATTTTGAAACAGAAATTGTCAGCGTATCGGGAGACAGTACAGTAGAACACGCAGTATTCAGGAATAACCAGACAAAAGAGGAATGGGAGGTACATCGCTCAGAGGGAATCGGTGTATTTGTCTTTGCGGGTTACGAGCCGGCAACTGAATGGGTAAAAGGAAAGGTAGAATTAAATGATTATGGTTATATTATTACAGATTCTACAATGAAAACCAGTATTGACGGGGTTTATGCTGCCGGAGATGTATGCATTAAGGATTTGAGGCAGGTGGTAACGGCTGTTTCTGATGGCGCCGTCGCGGCGGTAAATCTGGAAAAATATGTTTCATCTATACATGAACAGGAAAAGATACCAGAGCTGTTTATGAAAAAGGCGGATTTGTCCAAACTTCAGACAGTGGAAGAAGAAGGCGGGAAAAAAGAAGAAACAGAGTATCAGGGAAACGGAAAATTTTTAAATGATGAAATTCGAAATCAGTTATCAGAATTGGCACAGAAATTTGAACATAAGGTAATTGTAAAAGCCTGTTGTGATAAATCGGAATTGTCTGATAAAATCCGCGGATTTATACAGGAATTAAAGGAGGTTTCTCCTAAAATTATCTGTGAGGAGGTTGAGGAAAGCCCGACAGGAAAATCTCTGCCTGTGTTGGAAGTATATCGGGAAGACGGCAGCGAAACAGGAATCTGTTTTCATGCAGTACCAGGCGGGCATGAATTTAATTCTTTTGTTATTGCTTTATATAATACTGCCGGTCCGGGGCAGCAGACAGAGAAGGAAATAAAGGAACAGATAGAAGGCCTTCAAAAGAAGGTGAATCTCAAGGTAATGGTATCACTTTCTTGTATGGTGTGTCCTGATGTAGTGATGGGAGTTCAGAGGCTTGCGTCACTGTCAAAGAATGTGGAGGGGGAAATGTTTGATTTGCAGTATTATCCTGAGATGAAGGAAAAATATCATATTATGAGTGTTCCATGTATGATTTTAAATGATGATAAGGTATATTTCGGCAAAAAAGGAATTAAAGAGATAGCAGATATTGTATCAGAAAGTGCATCTTGATTTTTGATGGAAACCGGAGTTACTGGCATTAAATATTCTTGTGGAAAATAAAGAATGATATAGATTTTAATGCAGCAGTCTCCGGTTGTTTACTGGTTGTGCAGTTTCCCTAATTTTTTACAAAAAAGGCTTGTTTCCTAATATTGTGTGATATATAATAATTACAGAAATAGTTATGAAATGAACACATGACCGGAGGAATATATATGCTGAATAACTTTATTGAGGATGCAAAGAGTTTTATCGATGCAGTCGAAAAGCCAGTTCTGATTGTAGACAGTCAGTTTCGGGTAATTGCGGTAAACAGTTTTTGCAGCCATCATTTTAAGAGGGAAAGTGAAGTAATAGGAAAAAAATGGAAGATAGACAATGAACATGAATATACGTCACTGCCGCTGAGGAATAATGAACGTGGAGAGGAATATGCCTGTCTGATTCAGGAAGGGAAGGTCAGAAAGGAACATATCGATGAAACTACCGGAATACAAAATTATTATGGACTGACAAAATTTTATAAAAATATTCAGGGTGATTTTTGCTATGATTATATTCTGCTTGAAATAGAAAATTATTTTTTTGTAAAGGATATTTACGGAAAACAAAAAGCAAAAGAATATCTTGTAAAGGCATGGAGAAAGATAGAATCTATTTTTCAGGGCGAGACAGATATCTTTTTTTCAAGGCAGATGGGCGCTCAGTTTTTGATTGTTATCCGCTCTGACAGGATATCGGAGGAAAAGCTTGAGGAGTATTTTAGAAAAGTTTTTTATGAGCTTCAAAAGGGTGTTAAATGTGAAGAAATGAGAATTGAGACTCCGGTGGCTATCAGTATTTTAAGAAATGAGAAGGTTTCCGAGAGTCTGGATGATATTTTACATAAATGCAAGGTGGCGCTTAGAAAAGCGAAAGAAAAAGGACATAACAGATATGTTTTTTACAATCATATCGAAGGACAATTGAGAGAAAACAAGGAACTTGAGGCAATTATGGTGGAAGACCTTGTAAAAGGCAGATTTGTTGCATATTTGCAGCCAAAAATGAATGCATTGGCAAATACGATTTATGGAGCAGAGGCACTTGTCAGGTGGAATAATGAAAAACGGGGACTGATTCCACCTGGTAAATTTATTCCTCTTATGGAGCAGAATGGTTTTGTTCAAGAAATTGATTTTTCGATTTTAGAACAAGTCTGTCAGATGAAGAAGAAATGGAGAGAAGAGGATAAACCCTATAAAAATCTGATTATTTCTGTAAATATGTCTCGAGTACATTTTTTTGACAAGAATTTTGTGGGCAAGCTGTTGTATATTGTAGATAGATACGAAACGCCGAGACATGAAATAGATTTGGAAATCACAGAGGGAGTGTTTTTTGAGGATGCAACGGTTATTAAAGATACAATAGAGAGATTGCGTGACAGAGGATTTGTTATTTCCATAGATGATTTTGGTTCAAGTTATTCTTCGCTTGGAATGTTGAAGGATGTAAAGGCAGATATTTTAAAACTGGATAAGACATTTATCGACACATCTGGAACAGAGGAAAAAGCGGCAGCGGTGATTAGAAATGTGATTTCTATGGGTACGGACTTGAGAATGAAAGTGATTTCAGAGGGAGTGGAAACGGAGGAGGAGAAAAAGCTGGTGACAGGGTTTGGCTGTGAAATCATACAAGGATATTTTTATTCCAAGCCATTGCCACAGAAAGAATTTGAAGAATTTGCAGAAAAATATTCAGGAGAGAATTTTCTTCATGTGCATTTTCCATTAAAGGAAAATATAATAGATGAAATGAATGGGGTAACAGGGGAAATAATAGGAGAGAGTGTAACTTTTCAGGAAAATGCAATTGTTTTTCCGGGCGGAGACGAAATGAAAAATGTGGTAATTCTGCCGACAGAGCTTATGATTTCCGACAGTTATACAATTTCCATGTGGCTGAATGTTGCGGAATATAACAGATGGAGTAGTGCGTTTTTTGTCCGCTATCAGAAAGGCTTTTTAAGCTTTGCACCTTATATCAGAGAGGGAACTTCCATCTTTCGAATTTGTGATGACCGGAAGCAGGATGGGTGGAATGATATTTTTTATGATGCGGTTCCACTGGGCGAATGGATGCATGTGGTGTTGACGATGGATTCGTTTAGTGAAACTTCCAGATTGTATATTAACGGAAAAATGATACAGTTTATTGAGCATGTGCCGAATTTAAACGCAGTGGAAAAGGTAGTACTGGGCGGAGATTATTATCAGAGGTCTTTTCAGGGAAAGATTAAGAATCTTAGAATTATAGGAAGTGCACAGGCTTCGGAAAAAATCAGGGAGATTTATGAAGAAGAAAGAAAAGAAGTGATGTAGGGATTTTGGGCAAAATATTAGCTGTGGCAGAACACGAGGAAAACTGTTTTTTTAATAATAGTCTTGGTTATACTCATCAGCTGACAAGGGAGTCTGAAAAAATATTGGAGATAACACTTCTTGGTGTGTCAAATTTTCTGCGTCATGACAGTTTTTATTTACTGTCATGACGCAGATTTGGTTTATGTTTATTTGCTACATTTTACATTCAGTCCTTTATTCCCATTTAAAATATTTTACAGAGATGCCAAAACAAATGAGTGTGACAGCACCCATAACAATAGCCGGAAACAATACATTATCAATCGGCAGTCCAAGAAATGCCGCTTTCATCAGCTGAATACCTTGTGTTAATGGAAAGATGCTGATAATTTTCTGCATGATAAACGGCATTACTTCAAAAGGAAGTGTTGCACCGGAAAAAATAAGCATAGGAAAATATAAAATACAGGCAATCACACTTGCGCTTTTCATATTTTTAGCAATGCCCCCGACTAACAAACCAATGCTTAAAGTAGATAACATAGTCAAAAGCCAGCTTCCTAAAAACAAAAGAAGAGAACCATGTATCTTTATTTTACAGAATAACGCAGCAGCAGAAAACAGTGTGAGCATTGATATAATGCAATATATAACATAAATTGTAAATTCTACGACCAGTAATTTTGCCGGACTGACAGGGGTAACTTGAAAACGTTTCAGAATTTTTCGTTCCCGATATTCTGATACCACAAGAGGTAATCCCATAAGTCCACCTGCACAAATAGAAATACAACAAAGTGCGCCAAAGGATTGTTCCATAAAGGTGTATACTGCCCCTTGCGTGGCGGGTTCTGTTCCATAAATAAAGCCAAGAATACTTAAGACAATCAGTGGCATAATAACTGCAAAAATAACCATATTCATATTTCTAATGTTGAGCTTTAGCTCATTTTTTAAAAGGATTACAAATGATTTCATTCTGTTATATCCTCCTCACCGGAAAGTGCAAGATAAGCGTCCTCAAATTTTACACAGTCGCTGACTTCCTTTGCCTGTTCAATCGTTCCATAAAATACGGCTTTTCCTTTTTTTAAAATGCATATTTCGTCACATAAGGCTTCTACTTCGTCCATGAAATGAGAAGTCAAGAAGATAGTTAATCCCTTGCTTTTCAGTTCTGATAGAATTTTCCAAACGTCCCGTCGGGCTTTTGTGTCAAGTCCGGTAGTCAGCTCATCAAGAAATACAAGCTTAGGATTAGGAATTAAGGCGAGTATAATAAACAAGCGTTGACGTTCGCCGCCGGACAGACTTTTTACCGCATTATCAATCTTTTCACCTATTCCGAATTGCTTACAAAGATTTTTCCAGTCAGCGGGGGATTTATACAGGCAGGCAGTTTCTTCACATAGCTCTGAAACTTTAATTTCCGGCTGATAATCACCCTCTTGAAATTGAACGCCGATATTTTGGAACAGGCGATGTCTGTCTTTTTTCGGATTATATCCCAAGACTGATATGCTCCCGCTGTCGGCGTTTTTTGTGCCCAGAATACATTCAATTGTGGTACTTTTTCCTGCGCCATTCGCGCCAAGAAGTCCATAAACAGTGCCTTGTTTTACTGATAGACTGATATTGTCTATCGCAGACAAATCGTCATAGGATTTCGACAACTGCTGAACATTGATTATAGTCTGCATAATAAGACCTCCTTTTGTTTTTGTAAAATAAGAATACCACCAATAAGAACATTGGTGGTAAAGTGTAGGGTTTATGAAAATTGAGTTTTCATATCATGCAGCATATCCAGAAGAACAGTTCCGTTTTTTTCTGCCGCCAAAAGTGACATGATAAGCCTGTCACAGACAGAAATAATATCATCAGTTTGTTTCGGCGTGTTTAGCGCAGTACGAATATCCGTATCAGGATTTTGGGAAAGTTGTTGCAAAAGCCGCAGGATTGCTTCTAACGAGTAATTTGCACATCTTAATGTACGAATTATTTTTAACCGTTGTATATCCTCGTCAGTATAAACACGATATCCATTATCTTTTCGTTTTACAGTAAGTAAACCATTCATTTCCCAATTTCGGAGTGTGTCCATAGAAATATTAAGAAACTCTGATACCTCCTTTCGTTTAAAAGATTGTGAGTTTTCTCCAATACCGCCAGACAAAATTTGTTTTACAATTTCAATAGCTTCTTCTGCATTTTGACGTTCCCGTTTGAGTTGTTTCAGGTAGTCCTGTGTTAAAATAATAGCCGTATCAAAATCTCCTGTTGCAGATACCATAATCATCTGTACAATTTTCTTTCTCAATCCGTTTTGCAAAACCTCTATCTGAAATGCAAGACGTATCATTTTACATTGCTTTATATGAAATTCTGTAAATACACGATAACCATTTGACAGGCGTTTTGGTTCAGGTATTAATTTCAGTTTTTCGTATAATCGTACTGTATTTGGATGTATTCCGATTATTGCAGCAACTTCTGCAGTTTTATAGGTATTCATTGTTTCTTGCCTCCATTCTCTCTAAAATATATCATAACCAAAAAGTCTGGTGTTACAATGTAAGGTTTTATTGTATCGAATAGTAGAGTATTCTATAAAATATCTTAAAAAGAAGTGCTATAACAATGACCTGAAAAGCAGAGAAGGGCTGTTGCATTAAGCAGAACACATACAAAATACAGTATCTATACAAATTAAAAATCACTATATTTTGTACTGCCTTTTCTTAGTGCGACAGTCCCTTTCAAAAATAATTCCAATATTGTCTTATATCAGCAGCTTGCTCCGCCTATCACATTTAATCCAAGTATTTCTGACTTCCGTTTTAATAAATCATCGCCAAGAATCATTTCCTGCGCCTTGTCAAATCCGATTCTTTCTATTGTATCAGCGAATCTTTCTCCCGGCTTTCCTTCAGAACGGAAAAGAAGAATCGCTTTATCAATTGTATTCATTAAATCTTCTTTCTCTGTAAACAGCTTGCCCAACATCAGGCCATGCGCCACCTGTTTTCCCCAACGGCCTCCGATATATACTTTCCAGCCATAAGTTCCTTCATCAGAACAATGGAACGGGCATTTTGCAACACAGCGTCCACAGTTATTACACAAGTCTTTATCAATTACAAGTTTTCCGTCGGTAAGTTTTGCGGCATGAATTGGACAGGCAGCCTCTATCTGACATTTCTTACAGCCACGGCACTTTTCTTCATCATACTGCGGAACTTTTGCTCCCATAATGCCAAGGTCATTTAAATTTGGTTTTACACAGTTGTTTGGACATCCGCCAACTGCGATTTTAAATTTATGAGGAAGTGAAACATTATTATATTTAAGGAAAAACCGGTTATGTATTTCTTCGCTCAATTCATAAGTATCATATAAACCATACTGGCAGGTAGCACCCTTACATGCGACCACTGGCCGTACTTTGCTGCCTGTACCGCCGGTTATAAGTCCTGCTTTGCCTATATGGCTGCGAAACGCTTCAATATCATTATAATCAATTCCTGATACTTCAATTGTAAGACGTGTAGTCATCATCATATAGCCATCACCATAAAGCTTTGCAGCCTCTGAAATTGTCTGACATTCCTCCGCGTTAATACGTCCGTTTCTGGTAATAATACGTCCATTAAATTTATTGGTTCCCTTGTGATTTAAAAAGCCCAATCCTTTTACACGTTTGATATCATCTGCGGTAAGAGTACATTCATTTTTTGAAGCTTCCTGTTTGCCATTTAATTTGTCAATAAATTTTTCAAGTACCTCAGCAGTCATTTCCACCGCAGTTACACAACGGGTTTCTTCGGTTCGATATTTTTCCTCAAGCGGCGCACAGTCCAGAGAGCCCAGAGCTTTTTCAAATTCAGCAAC
>ERZ778516.2915-NODE-2915-length-10684-cov-5.715589_pt1 | contig 10684 bp, 6 predicted proteins | sample MGYA00510342_ERZ778516 | MGnify/ENA primary metagenome ERZ778516 (study PRJEB29527, sample SAMN07138961) | mouse gut metagenome | material: feces | host: mouse | place: China:Nanjing | collected 2016-01-25 ...
GATTCCGAGCGACTGAAAAATCTCAGTACGGCAACATCCTACAAGATGGAGTCAACACCTTCTTTTTAGGCTCCTTTCCCCATAAAACTATCAATGCAGAGGAATGGAGCCTGAAAAATTTATTAATCCATTTTTTTATTTTTTCATTATTCTTTATAAAAAATTTGCATTTTAATACACTTTTCTCTAAATTTGCTCCGTAAGTAAAGCAAATTGATTCAAATCGCGTATTTTTAATCTTACCTGATACCATAATATTTTAAGAATCAACAATGGACCTGACACTGAAAAAAATCGCAGGATTTGCGGCAATCTTAGCTTGCCTCATCGGCGGGGCACCCGCCGAGGCGGGAATTTTCAGCCGCAAGAAAGCCCCCAAAGAGGATAAAGTTCTTACCGGAGCGGCGAAAGACAGCGCGGAAATGGCAAAAAAGTTTGCCGGTGCAAAAAGATACGAAGGTATCTTCGATTGTCGCGTCGATAAAGACGGCTCTCTCTTTTTCATTCTTTCCGACAGTGTTTTCAACCATACATATCTTCTGTCAAGCCGAGTGGCGGGGATCTCCTACACCGGAGACCTTGTTGCAGGACAGATGAACATCACTCCGCTTGTAATCCGATTTACCAAAGACGACAAGAACGTTTACATGCATCTCGTGCAGGATGCAAACGTCATAGCGCCGGACGACCCTATAAAAGTATCATTCGACCGAAACATGATAGACCCTATTCTGAAAGGATTCAAAATCCAACAGAGGGATTCATGCAACGTGGCGATAGACATGACATCATTCTTCGCCGGTGACGAAAAGCTAATTTCTCCCATCAAAGATTCCGATCCTCTCGCAAAGATGCTCAGCGGACGGCAGGGTGTGGAAGGTTCTTTCTATAAAGACGGTTCGGCGATCACAAAGGTTAAGGCATTCCCCGACAACATGATCATCGAGAGCCAGCTCGCCTACACCACAAGAAAAGTAACCGACCCGTATACCGTAAGGGTTTCGCGTTCGATCATGAAACTGCCTGACGACCCGATGAAGAGCCGTCTGCAAGACAACCGTGTGGGTTATTTCTACGACACAAAGAAACTTTATTCATCATCAAACGACAAAATCGAGACATACAACATAATCAACCGCTTCCGCATGGAGCCGAAAGATGAAGACCTTGAGGCTTATTTCTCAGGAACGCTTGTCGAGCCTAAAAAGAAAATCAGGTTCTATGTGGATTCCGCTTTTCCGGACAAGTGGCGCAAAGCGGTGAAAGAGGGTATCGAATACTGGAACATGGCATTCGAGGAAGCAGGTTTCAAAAATGCCATAGAGGCACTCGACTATCCTGACGACCCGGATTTCGACCCGGATGACATCCGCTTCAACTGCGTGCGCTATTGTGTGACCCCGACTGCAAACGCAATGGGACCTTCGCACAACGACCCGCGAACCGGCGAGATTCTCGGCGCCGATGTCATATGGTACCATAACGTGCTTTCTCTGGTTCATGACTGGCGCTTCGTGCAGACCGGCGCCGTGGATCCCCGCGTCAGGACCTCCGTTTTCGCCGACTCGGTAATGTATGAATCCCTGACTTATGTGACAGCTCACGAGATAGGTCATTGTCTTGGACTGATGCACAATATGGGGGCTTCATACGCATACTCCATTGACAATCTGCGCGACCCGGCTTTCACTCAGAAATACGGAACCACCCCCAGCATCATGGACTATGCACGCAACAATTTCGTGGCGCAGCCCGGCGACTATGAGAGAGGCGTAAGACTTACTCCTCCCCCGGTAGGTGTATATGACATAAACGCTATCAAATGGGGATACAGACTTATCCCGGGAGCCAAGACGCTAAAAGATGAAAAACCGGTGCTCGACAAATGGATCGAAGAGAAGGAGAATGACCCGATGTATGAGTTCGGAGCGCAACAGGTGATGGGAACAATCGACCCGACCGACCAGACCGAAGATCTCGGCAACGACCACATAAAGGCGGGAGACATGGCTATCTCGAATCTGAAGATAATCATGGCGAATTTCGAAGACTGGGCGGGAGAACCTGGAAAGGATTATGACTCATCACTTCTTGAGACATACAAGGCGCTTATCAGCCAGTACGTTCGTCATGTCAGCCATGTGCTTCCATATATAGGAGGCGTGAGGTTCAAGGAGGTTGTGCAGGGACGCGAACAGGGTCCGAAACGCAACTATTTCACAAAAGATGATACCCGCCGCGCGATGGAGTGGCTGCTCACGCAAAGCCGCACTAACGACTGGCTGACTCCTGCCGCACTGAATTCGAAGTTTGAGGATCCGGTGACAGAATGGCGCGAGAAAGTTGACAAGGCGATTGTTGCCACACTTCTGTCTCCGGTGAATATCGGACGGATAAAGACCGGTTACGAGGCTGATCCGACAAAGGGTTATGAACCGGCGACATATGTTGACGACGCACTGAAAAACATATTCGCGGCTACATATTCAGGAAAGAAACTCAATTCCACGGAACGCAGGCTACAGAGTCTGGCTCTTGAATCGATGGTAAAGAGCGCGGGGCTGTCGATGCCCGGTGCTTCTGCGAAAAGCCTTGCTTCAGAATCCTGGCTTGATGTCGAGCCTTCTTCGATTCTTGGACTGACCACATCTCTCCCTTGCTCGCTCGATGCTTGCGGCGTTCATGACGGTGACCGCGCTTTCTTCCGTCTGGTGTTCGGAAATCCGCCACTCCCTGCAGAGGAACTCAAGCCTATGATGCTCGCCCGGCTCAAGAAACTTCTCGCACTCTACCGCCGCGCCGCGACCTCCGCACCGGATGCCGCCTCACGGGAATTTTACGAATATCAGGCGAGAAACATAAACCTCATCCTCAATCCAAATACCTAATGTGTCGTGTGTGCCGCCTGCCGGAGATTTCCCGGACCAGCTGCCACCCCGATTCCATAAAAACCTCATCATTATGAAGAAGATTTTTCTAATCTTGTTTGCGCTGATGCTGACGATTTGCGATGATGCCGTGGCTCAGACATCACGCACCATCTCAGGCACTGTGGAAGACGCTCGTAAAGAGCCGATAATCGGAGCGACAATCAGAATTGACGGTATTCCGTCAGGGACGATGACCATCACGACGGCAAATTCAAGCTCAAGTTGCCGGCAAATAAAAACTGTACTCTGATTGTATCCTGCTTCGGCTATGAGACACTGAAGAAAGAGATTACAGGAGACACTCCTGACGTTACCATTGTCCTGAAGGAGACTCACACCGATATCGACGAGGTTGTAGTCATCGGTTACGGAACCGCGAAAAAATCGGAGCTTACATCTTCCGTAGAAACAATTTCCGCCAAAGACCTCGCAAAAATTCCGGCAATGAACATCGACCAGTCTCTTGGCGGTCAGGTTGCCGGACTTGGAGTCAAGGCGGTGTCGGGCGACCCCTCTTTGGCTCGCGAGTCTACAATGAGCATACGAGGTAATCTTGGCGATCCGCTGCTGGTCATCGACGGTGTGCCACGTTTCTCCTCTACCACAAACGAGGGGGAAATGCGGCTCAGCGACCTGAATCCGGATGATATAGAAAGCATCTCAATTCTAAAGGATGCGGCAGCGGCGGCGGTATACGGGGCGCGAGCTGCAAACGGCGTAATTCTCGTGCAGACAAAACGAGGAAAGGAGAGCGACAGGGCGAGAGTGAATTATCGCGGACAGTTGAATTTCGACCAGGCGACATATCTTCCCCAATTCCTCAACGCGCGTCAGTTCGCGGAACTCTATAACCGCGCCGTAGAGCAGAATCCAGACGGAGGATACACCCCGTACAATCTTGACCTCCTCGGCTCAAATCCGAATCTTTACGGAGATACCTCTCTTTTCGATTATTTCCATAAATGGGGTCATACACAACGACATTCTCTATCGGTATCAGGCGGCAACAAGACCATCAGATACCATGTGTCGGGGGGATACTCAGAATCGAAAGGTCTTTATTCCAACATCGGACGCAACCGATTCAACTACTCGGCGCGTCTTGACGCGGATCTGTTCAAGGGACTGACTCTTGCCGTGAACCTCACCGGTTCCGTTTCCAATTACAAGAACAACAACAATCCGCTCACAATAGATGACGCATATTCCTTTTCTCCGATCGAGGTTCTGAGATACACCGACGGATCTTACGCGAGTCTTGAGGGATACAATCCCCTGGTGTCGGTGCTCGGTCTTGGAGGATATCAGAAAACAAAATCGGATTTCCATACTCTCAACGCTACCCTTCGCTATAAGATTCCGAAAGTCGACGGTCTTGAGGTGTACGTGACTGCGACCCACGACATGAACCATTCGGGAATAAATACGTTCTCCAAGCCTGTGGAACTGAGTGTATACAATCCGCTTACCGATGAAATCACAGTAGACCCGTCTTCCATATATCCGCAGGCAAGAATAGTGATGAGCGACAGAGAGCAAAGCGTGACAAACACCCTGCTCGAGGGGGGAATATCCTACAACCACACCTTCAATTCACTGCATCACTTGACAGCTCTCGCCGTCGTGAACTATCAGGATTACCACAACAAGTATCTTCGCGGAACCAACAACAATCTCCCCGGCGAAAAACCGGAAATAATGGGAAGCACATCAACCGGCACACTCTCCGGAAGCGAATACATGAGTCAGCGTGCGTCTACGGTAGGACGACTTACCTACGGATTCGACAACCGCTATTTCGCGGAGTTCAGTTTCCGTGTCGACGGCTCCACAAGGTTCGCTCCAAACAAAAGATGGGGATTCTTCCCGACAGTATCCGCGTCCTGGGTACTATCAAACGAGAAGTTCTTCACCTCCGCCATATCTCCGACCATTATATCCCAGGCTAAAATACGCGCTTCGGGCGGTATCCTGGGCGATGACGGTGTTGCCTCGGATTTCGGCTACCTCCAATATTATAACTTCACTGACACTGAAGGCTACAATTTCGGCGGCATATGGTCACCAGGACTGCTGCCTTCGCTAAGCTCATATCCGAATGAAGCTCTGACATGGGGGAAATCCAAAGATATAAACGCAGGCATAGACCTCGGTTTCTGGAACAACAGAATCACCGCCACCTTCGAATGGTATCAGAGATTGCGAACAAACATGGTTACTGACGCCCGAACATATCTCTTCCCTCCGACTGTGGGAACGGGTGGTGTGCTTCCTTCTGTGAATATCGGAAAGGTGAGATTCAGCGGCGTTGACTTCACAATCCGTCACAACAACAATATCGGTGATTTCCAGTATGATGTGTCTTTCAATATCGGAACTTCCGAAAATAAGGTGCTTGACTGGGGCGATGAATCCTCTCTCCCCGAAGCTCAGCACCGTAAAGGAAAACCTTTCACCGTATGGAATCTTTATCAGGACGCTGGTCTATTCCAGAGTTATGAGGAAATCGCGGCATGGCCTGTGGATCAGGATGGCAAAAAGAATGCCACTCTTGCTCCCGGCGACATAAAATATCTTGATCAGGACGGCGACAACAAACTGACCGTAAACGATATGATATATGTTGAAGATTCTTCTCTTCCAACTGTAAACTATGGCTTTAATCTCGGTGGTTCTTGGAAAGGTTTCCACCTTAACCTTTCGTTTCAGGGCGCGGCGGGTTACAACCAGATGATATCAGAGCTTTATACTCTCGAAAGCAACTCGCTACAACGTTTTCAGGATTACCATTACACAGATTCATGGACACCGGAAAATCCCGGTGCGGAATACCCCAGAATAAAATTCGCATCAAATGGCGACAACAACAGACGCAACAGCACATTCTGGCTAAAAAAATGCAGCTTCCTGCGTCTCAAGGCTTTGACGGTCGGTTATTCTATTCCTTCCTCTATACTGAAAAAAACAAGAATATCGACAGTTGACCTTTCGTTCCAAGCCACAAACCTCCACACCTGGTCTTCTCTCCACAACATGGATCCGGAATCTCTGCGAGGCTACCCGCTGCAGCGGTCATACGGTTTCTCCGTAGCATTCGGATTCTGAGTTCCACATACTTCCTCTTAAACTCCCAGCTCCTCCTTAAACTCCCAGCTCCTCCTCTACTCTCCTTTAAACTCTTCCAAGAAACAAGAAACATGAATAAACTGAAATTATTCCTCATACCGATATGTGTTGCCGCGATTGCATTGACTTCATGCAACAGCATATTCCGTGATTCACCTAATGATAAACTCGCCGAGAACATGATATGGTCCGACGAGATGATGCTTGATGAATATACCGGCAGCTGGTACCGACATATGGACAACGGTTTCTCAACCCTTGTCTCCACCTTGATCAAAAATAACGGCGAAGAGTTCGAACCGTGGTTCGGAGACCAGATTACGGTGGGACGTCGCGACTGGTATCAGGCGGGCTATGGTGAAATTCTAAAAGGTTCGGAAACAATGATCAACGGCAGAAGCCGCCTGATATGGCAGACCGCTTACGAGCAGATACGATCTGTCAACAAGCTTCTTGCGCATCAGTCGGAATTACCCGCCACGATACGCGACCGAATTGTCGGAGAAGCGCATTTTTTCCGAGCATGGTATTACTATACCCTCCTTCGAAGATATGGCGGTGTGATGCTGATCGACAGAGTTTTCGACCCGCTTATGGAGACCGTAAAATACCCTCGCGCCTCATATGATCAGATGGTAACATTCATAACGGAAGAGGCGGAGAAGGCTGCAAGACTGCTTCCTGAATCTCATGAGTCAAGACACATAGGACGCGTCACAAAAGGTGCTGCATACATGCTAAAGGGGAAGACTTATTTTTGGGCTGCCGGGGTCAAATTCCAGAACGCCGAAAAGCCATATCTCGGTTTTCCGGACAACCGCACCGACAAAATGCGTGAGCTTGCTGCCAAGGCTTATGACGAAGTGGAGAACCTTCATGTATATGACCTGATGCCCGCTGAGGGGGGCAATATACGCGACAAGGCAATGCAATACCGCAACATTTTCCTCACAAAAAATTCGGTTGAGTCGATATTGGAAGTGCAGCACAACGACAATGGCGACTACATCTACCAGTTCGGTCATAGACTTGACCGCGATGCCGCTCCGCCATCTATGGGCGGAACCAACTGCGCATACAATCCGACTCAGAACCATGTCGATGAATACCGGATGGCAAACGGAAAGATGATTGATGATCCTGACTCTGATTATGACGAAGACAATCCTTACGAAAACAGAGACACCCGATTCTACGCCAATATCCTCTATGATGGCGCGGAATGGGCATCACATGTTCTCGACATGCACTACACGATGGCTGACGGCAAGGAAGTCGCCGGACTTGACCTTACGGCATACGGAACTTCCACTACTGCATCAATAACACGCACCGGATACTATATGGCAAAGTTCCTGCGCGAATCGCAACAGATCAATAATGATGAAACTTATGCGAGTTCGCAGAATTACATAATATGGAGATATGCGGAGATGCTTCTCGACTACGCCGAGTTGGACTGGCATGCAGGAAGGACTGGCGATGCTCTTGCCAAAATAAACCGTATTCGAAGAAGGGTCGGCATGCCGGATCTCCCTTCGGTCACGCTTGAAGACATTATGAACGAACGTCGCGTAGAACTTGCTTTTGAAAAAACCACATATTGGGATCTCCTCAGACTTGGAATAGCCGAAGAGACAATGAATGGTGAAGACAACCCTCTATACAACGTCAAGATTGTGGTGAGAGCAGATGGCTCAAAAAAAATTACGCATTCTGTAGTAAACGGACGCAACAGCAGTATCAGGTATTTCGCGCCAAAACAGTATTTCTGGCCGATTTCCTGGGATGATATCCGCTATCATGAAGTTGAGCAGAATCCGGGATGGGCTGAAGTTTAATTTTTAAAATATATATTATGAAAAAGTTTTTACTTACAATCGCAGCTGCCGCCATGGCAGCGGGGCTGAACGCACAGCAGACCTACAATTTCTTTGATGCCGCCGATGTTGACTCCGATGGCTGGCTCTGGTTCGACACTCAGGCAAAGCTTGACAAATATTGCGGTTACGCTTCCAAGACCAGATCATTCGCAATACAACTTCAGGACGCCGATTACGAGCTGGAGGATTTCTCCCAGCCGCAGTGCACCACGGATGCCGGTTACACAGGTCTTGGCACCGATGGCACAAAAGGTGGTGCCAATTCCCGCACCGGAGCCATAATCCTGCCGCCGGCAGGATCCGGGTTCTCAGCTTTGACAGCACCCGGAGGCAGAGGTGGGGCGATAATGTTGCATCTGCCGGATTGCGCCAAGCTTGATGTCTGTGTTTCTGCAGAACAGGAAGCAATTAATCTGTGCGTGCATGTCGCTTCCGGCAATGTCCGTGTGACTGAAGTGCAGATGATAAAAGGTGGTGAAAAGATAGGCGGGATCCTTGGCGATGACCTCGAGAATGTCACATATACCGGCAACTGGAACGATATTGAGCAACTCGAGGACTCGGAATACGGTCCGAACTGGGATCAGTATTTCAAAATCCAGAGTAATCCGGGTGAGAAACGCACTGTCCTCATCGGAAACTACATGAAGAATTCCCCACTTTACATACATGGCATACGCGTGCTTACATACTCTGACAATTCTGGAGCAGGTGTTGAAGAAATCGGTAATGCCACAACTGATGACAACGCTCCACTCTACAACGTATTCGGGGTGAAAGTTGACAGCTCTTACAAAGGAATTGTGATCAAAAATGGCAAGAAGTTTGTAAACCGCTGATCCAAAACCGATACTCTCAACATTCAGAAAATAACTGATAATGACTCTGCCGGAAAACCGCATAGGTATCCGGCAGAGTTTATTTGTTAATATATGTTAATCTATAGTACTTTGTATTGCATGGTACTATAAAAACATATACCTTTGCAGTGTCAAACCTCTCATGCCTCTGACATCATAACTCAGACAACTCGACTCACATTCAACGTCACAACATATGGCAACAAACATTGACAACATGAAATCCCAGATGCGGAAAGGGATGCTCGAATTCTGCGTGCTGCTGTTGCTTAGCCGCAACGACGCTTACGTTTCCGAGATTATCTCCCGCATGAAAGAGGCTCACCTGATAGTGGTGGAAGGCACCTTGTATCCGCTGATGACCAGGCTGAAAAACGATGGTCTGCTGAACTACCGCTGGGAGGAATCTCCATCAGGTCCCCCCCGCAAATACTATTCCATCACTCCGATGGGCATCCATTTTCTAAACGAGCTGCACCAGTCGTGGAAGGATATTTCAAAATCCGTGAACCACTTGATTTACGGCTCCGATGCTGACCTGACAACAGATCCCGACCCGGAAACAGGTCCAGGCTCAGCCACAACAGATACAAATCCGTCTACAGACTCAATTTCAACATCAGACTCAACAACAGACTCAACCCGTAATATTTAAAACCCTCAGATCATGAAGAAAACATTTCCTGTCAACATAAACGGCAAAGTATTCTACATTGACGAAGACGCCTACGAGCTTCTGAGCAATTATCTTACACAACTCCGCGCCGCTTTCTGCGGAACGGAGGGCGACGAGATCGTTACAGACATAGAAAGCCGGATTTCAGAACTTTTTGACGAGCGCATCTCAGCGGGCGCAAATGCCATAACATTCGCTGACGTGAACAGCGTCATCGAAATCATGGGCAAACCGGCTGACATAGGAGACATGAACGACGGAATCACCCCTCCACCGCCTTACAGCAGAGACACAGATGAAACCAATGCAGAAAACTCAGTTGTAAAGCCTTCCAGGAAGAGACTCTACCGAAACCTCAACAACAAAGTGATCGGCGGTGTGTTCGGGGGACTCTCCACCTATCTCGGATGGGACGCCAACATAATGCGTCTGCTGTATGCGGCACTATGCATCGCTACGTATGTCTGGCCGCTTGTGCTCCTCTACCTTATCGCATGGATGATAATTCCGCCCGCCAACAATCCTCGACGAATCCTGGAGTCGCAGGGAAACCCCGTGACTATAGACAACATCGGACAGGAGGTTCTCTCATCCACTCCTCCCCTAGGTCATGAAGCCGACAATTCTTCAGTCACATTTGTTGAAAACGCGTTTAGGGTATTAGGCAAATTTCTGATGGGACTCATAGGACTCATCGGGGTTGCCGCGACACTTGTGGCAACAGGTTTCTTCGCGTTTTTCCTCGTCGCGTTCATAGCAAGCTACGGATTCGGTAATGACATACTGATAAATGCTTTGGACTGGGATCTCGACCATTGCACATCAACATTGGTTCCTATCGTATGCAGTTCGGCATGCATGGCTTTCTCGTTGTGTTTCATCATCCCCGGAGTCGCATTGGCATGGACGGCAGGCTCGGTGCTTTTCAATTACCGCAAAGCTTCAAAAACCACTGTCATAGTGGCGGCGATATTCGAGACTCTCATAATCGTGGCAACCGTAATTCTGATGATTTACGCCACCCATCTCACCAGATTCTTATAATAAGCTGTTTAGAAGTGGTTTACACCAAAAGTGCGAACTCGTCTTGACTTATTTTTTCTTGACATCAGCGAGATATTCCCGAGGTGTTTTCGCCACTCGAAGAGCCGGCGACCTTTCGGTTGGCGGTGATGAGAGGGGTGAAAACAACCGGAAAGATCCGCTGAG
>ERZ778516.2916-NODE-2916-length-10684-cov-5.031800_pt1 | contig 10684 bp, 5 predicted proteins | sample MGYA00510342_ERZ778516 | MGnify/ENA primary metagenome ERZ778516 (study PRJEB29527, sample SAMN07138961) | mouse gut metagenome | material: feces | host: mouse | place: China:Nanjing | collected 2016-01-25 ...
TGATTTTGTTTTCAGCTTTGAAGCTTTTACAATAAAGTCATAAAAAGAAACTGATTTTGTCCTTCCAATGGAAGCATAAATGCTTTGCAGTTTTTTTGATATGTTTGAATGTTCTTCAAAACACTCTGTCATCTTTCCAAATTTTTCAAGGTCCTGCCCGTTTTGTCTGAGCGTGCGCAGTCTCTTATACAGACTTTCCTCTCCGACAGATGACATGGTATGATTCAGTTCTTTAAAGACGTCGTCCATGGAGATATCATTCCAGGTGATATCGTCAATACAGACATCCTCCGGTTTTCTTGTATGCTGGTAATAATGGGAAATCCTCTCATATTCTTCATGGGTATATGCTCTGTCCGGCCTTTTTCCCCATCTTTTGTCTAGCTCCTTTCGAAGCTTCTGTGCCGCTGCCTTTTTCATGCTGACAGACTGAACCGCAAAGATAATGAGCAGTATAACAAATAGTATTAAATAAGTTTTCATTTTACCTTCCTTTTTTGTCTTTCATTTCTTCTGTGGTACAGTATAGCACAAATAAATGGAAAAGTAAAACAAAAGTAAATGATATATTTTCCAATGTTTTTTCTATTGAAAAAAATTTGAATTTATTTGCCGTTTCAGCATATATGTATATATATAGATATTTTACTGCCATAGCATATAGTCTGTCAAAATTTGTCTATACAGCAATTGCTGAATGCCTGAATTGCTTTTTTGACAATCACATAAAGGCAGCAAAATCATGCGTATCAAACGCAGAAACGGAGGGAAAAAATGGACCATTTTAATTTATACAAGGACATCAAAGACCGCACAGACGGAGAAATTTACATAGGCGTCGTGGGGCCCGTCAGATGTGGAAAGTCCACGTTTATTAAACGTTTTATGGAAACGCTTGTAATTCCTACTATGAAAGATGAAAATAAAATTGCAAGAGCAAAAGATGAACTGCCTCAGTCCTCAGACGGAAAAACCATTATGACCACAGAGCCAAAGTTTATTCCAAAAGAAGCCGCTTCCATTCAGCTTGACGAGGAAACCGGTGTAAAGGTAAGACTGATTGACTGTGTGGGTTATATGGTAAAGGGAGCCGTTGGACATATTGAAAATGACAAGGAACGAATGGTAAAAACCCCGTGGTTTGACTATGAAATCCCCTTTACCAAAGCTGCGGAAATCGGCACCAGAAAGGTTATCTCTGACCATTCCACTATTGGAATCGTAATTACAGGAGACGGTTCTTTTGGGGAATTCTCAAGAGAGGATTACGCTGCTCCGGAGGAACAGACGATTAAGGAGCTGAAAGCTCTCGGCAAGCCGTTTATTGTACTGCTTAATTCCAGCAAGCCATACTCTGAGGAATGTAAACGTCAGTCTGAGGAGCTTGCCGCGAAATATGATGTTTCTGTAATGTGTGTAAACTGTGAGCAGTTGAAAAAAGAAGATATACATAACATTCTTTTGAATGTACTGATGGAATTTCCAATTTCTGAAATGAATTTTTATATGCCGAAATGGATTGAGATGTTAGATGTAGCTCACCCTTTGAAGGCTGATATTCTCACAAGCATTAAAACCGCAATTTCGGGGCTTCGTGTTATGCGAAATATCAATAATAGTACATTCCAGACTGAATGTCCATATATCACAGATATAAAAATCAGCAACAAGGATATGTCGCGGGGAATTATTAATCTGAATGTACAGATTGATGATGCTTATTATTATAATGTATTAAGTGAACTGACCGGCGCGGATATCACAAATGAATACGAATTGATTTATACGATTAAGGAACTGTCGCGAATGAAAGATGACTTTTCCAAGGTAAACAATGCAGTGGATTCTGTCAAACAGAAAGGATATGGAGTGGTACTTCCAGCGCGGGAGGAAATCACACTGGATGAACCGGAGATTATTAAAAACGGAACCAAGTTTGGTGTAAAAATCAAGGCCTCCGCACCTTCTATCCATTTTATCAAATCTAATATTTATACAGAAATTTCCCCGATTGTCGGCTCAGAGGAACAGGCGCAGGATTTGATTCAGTTTATTAAGGAAAATGGCAAAGACAACAGCGACGGCATCTGGGAAACAAATATTTTCGGTAAAACAATTGAACAGATTGTCAATGAGGGGATACGTGCAAAAATTGATAAGCTCTCAGATGAAACCCAGAGTAAAATGCAGGATACACTGCAGAAAATTACAAACGACAGCAAGGGAGGGGTTATCTGTATCATTATCTAAAGCAGCAGGCAGAGCCAGTATATGACTCTGCCTGAATTTTATGGCGCTGCCAACCAGCTCAGCTTCTTCCCTGCTGAATATGTCTAATGGATTATGACTGTTCTCATGATATTTATTTGTATTTAAAATTTCGCTCACTACTGCCCCGTCCCATGTATATGCAAGATATAAATCACTTTCAAACAGTTCCTGATTTCCGTTATAATAGTCGTCTGGTCTTTCCATACCTGTAAACTGTTCTATCTGATTTGTTTCTATATTATATCTTCCGGCGGCAAATGACGCATAATTTTCCAAAATAGCAAAATAGACATAAGAGCCTTCTGCAAACAGACCGTTTTCGGCCTGACTCATATAGACAATATTTTCTGCATCTGTAATTCTTTTTTCAGGAATACAGCTCGGATTCATATCCGTCTCGAAGCAATAAGACTGGTCCTGTGTCACAGGAGTAAACTCTGCACAGTCTGTAATCACTTCAAGCTCTGTAAAATCATGAAAACCGAGGAACTCTGTTTTCTGTTCATTATCTTTGGCGTTTGGTGCTTCCTCTGATTCTGTCTTATTCTCTGTACAGGAAGTGAATAAAATCATCTTGAAGAAAATCAGACATAAAATCCTCCTGAATTTCAAATAAAAATTTACATTCACCAGCCCACTCCTTTTTGAACTGGTATTTCTCCCGCGATATGTTCCAAAACAGGGGCTTCTGAAGATAATTCCGTCTTATTGATATAAGAAATTATCACTTTTTTGCTCCCCTCAATCTCATTGTAACTTCTTCCATCCTCCTCGGTCTGCTGGTCCCATTCCATACTCAGATAATAAATTCTGTTACTGTCACTTCCCACCAGTGTTTGATATTTACGATGAACTATTTCCAGAGGTTCCCTGCTGTAATCCATTTCATTTGTATTTAAAATCTCCTCTACCAGTTCTCCATCCCATGTATATGCAAAATAGCTGGAAATACTTTTATCCTCTTTTCCACTATAATAATCCTCTCCTTCACGAATATTTTTCCAGATATAAATATAATCTGAATCACTATAAATCAATCCAAAATTTGTATCTTTATCCTCTCCCTCCAGAAAAACTTCATTTTTTCCAGACATAATATCATATTGATAAATAATACTTTTCGAATTATACCCATCACCTTCTATATAATATAATTTTTCATCATGTACCATAATATTGCTCAAGTCTATAATGCTATTAAAAAATGTATTATCATCCAAAATAATATTATTCAGATTTTCTCCTACATTTACAAACTGTTCTATCTGATTTGACTCTGTATTATATCTTGCAGCAGCATAGGAGCTTTCTTTTGGATTATAGACCGTAAAATAAAGATATGAGCCATATGCCTTCATATACATATCCGATGAAATGCCTTCGGGCATGCTGATAACCAGCTCTTTATATGACGGATTGTCCACAGGCATTTTATAAATTCCGTCATTTAAGGAACAAAAATAAATATATCCTCTGTGAATCAGCCAGTCATTGGTTCCAAAACCTTTTTCTCCAAGCAAAGAAGCATATTTGTACTTTATTTCTCTGTTTAGTGACATTTTATACAGCATGGTTCCACCAAGCGTATAATACAAATCTCCTTTATAATATTGCAGACCACAGACATCAAGGTCTAGTTGATGCAGATTTGCCTGACAATCTCCTCCTGCTGTTTTCACATCATGTTCACAGTCCGGTCTGTCGCATGCAATATCAACACTTCCGGTATCTTTGGAAAAATCAAAAAGTCCTCCATCTGGTATACTTAAATAAACCATATCTCCTATATCTGTGAAGTTTATACGCGAATGACGGGTCTGATTCATATCTGTTTCGAAATTATAGGACTGGTCCTGTGTGACGGGAGTAAATTTTGTACAGTCTGTAATCACTTCAAGAGTTGTCAGATTACTTAGATTTATCATCTTTGGTTCTTTCTCCATATCTCCAGTTTTTGAAGTTTCTTTAGACTCTGACTCTTTTTGACTTCCTTCCTTTTTGATATAATTATTAAAAAACGTAAATGTAAAAAAAAGCATACATATGGCGAGAAATACACCACATAAAATCATAACCGGCAATTTTTTCTTTTTCATCATAAAATCCTCCTAAAATCTGAATTTAAATTTATACACTATTTCCTAAATATTAAGTACGATTTTATACGGCGATACTTGCATTAATTGTAAAATTTTTTATTCTTTCTCATAATCCACCTCATACGCAATATGCTTGTATGGAACTTCACTATCCGCGGACAATTGGGATTTATTTATTCTACAATTAATGGTTACACTTTTTTCAAAATAAATTTATTTTTACTCAATTTTCTGATATTTTCCTTTTTAAGGTTGCATGAACCAATTATTTATAGTAAAATGAAAAATAACAGCATAGGAAGAAAATACCACAAATATATTTCAATCTGTGCACGATATAAAGGAGAATTTTAAGAATGAACGAAATTTTAAAAAACAGCTTGATTGCTCACTACACTTTTGATGATTCCTCCGATATTGGAAAGGATATCTCCGGTAATGGCATGAACGCGCAGGCTAAAGGCCGCTCCATTCCATTTACAGAGATGGTAGACGGCAGAAATGCTCTGAAGATGACCGGCGGCAAAAATGGAACCTGCTATTTGCAGCTTCCAGACAATATCCTTGAGAATGTCAGCGACTTGGGCGGCGTGACCTTATCCGCATGGATATATCCGGAACATGGAACAAATGTGTGGGAGCGTCTTTTTGATTTTGGTGAAGCTCCTGAAAAACCAAACTTTTTTGTCACCAGAAATCTGCGTTCTGTCTGCTATAATGACGGAGACCTTCTGGCTGACCCTGTTATGGCACTTCCGATGAATCAGTGGACTCATGTGGCAGTCGTTGTTTCCGGTACAAAGGATGGTACATTAAGCAGCGCCGGCCCAATGGTATATATTAACGGAGAGGTCGCTGCCGACGGCTCTATCAGCCAGACTTCCAGCGGCACTTATGCGAAACTTCGCAAATGGTTTGCCACTTTTGAGAACAAACAGAATTACAGCCGTAATTATATTGGAAGGTCTCAGTATAAATCGGATGACGATTTTGTCGGATGTATCACAGATGTAAGAATCTTTTCCGATGCACTTTCTGAATATGATATTCTGGAAATTATGTGCGACTGTCTGACAGATGAAGCAATTGTAAATCTTGCAAAGGAAAAGTTTTTAGAAACTCCAGTGAAAATCGCCATTGGAGATTATTTCCTGCCAGACTCTCTCGTAGGTGAAAAGGTACAGGTAAAATGGACCTCTGACAACACTTCAGCCATTACAAATAACGGAAAGCTCTTGGATATTACTGCTCCTGCTGCTGTCACCCTGACTGCGACACTGACAAAAGGCAGCGCTTCCGTCTCCAAATCCTACTCTCTGACCGCCCTTCCAAAGGGCACAGCGCCTTATACACTTACTGTAAATGGAAAGGATGAAGTGGTTGACATCAGCAAAACTCTTTGGGGACTTTTTTATGAGGATATTAACAATGCTGCCGATGGCGGTATTTATGCAGAGATGATTCAGAATCGTTCTTTTGAATCCTTTACTTTCGATACCTACGATTCACATTCCGGCAAAGACGGCGCATCCACCGGACGAAACCGCAGACCTCTTGAGTTCTGGTTTGGTGATATTGACAAAATGATTCCAAAATGCGAAGGTGGTTTAAATGAATTTTTCGGCATTACAAAGCCGGATACCAACAATTATTATGTAGAGGTTTCGGATGGAGCGGTAATTTACAACAAGGGCTTTTGCGACAAGCATTTTTCCTGTGCCATGAAGATGGTTCAGGGTGAGAAATATGATTTTACTGTCTGGGCAAAGGGAAACGGCTCAATTGAACTTACGATTGTAGATGAAAATGATGCTCCTCTGTCTGATACAAATACAGTTGCTATTAATCATGATGTATGGACAAAGTATGGCAAAGAAGAAAAAATTATTTTCACTGCCTCTGCTTCTGCTCTTGGACAGTTGAAAATGGTATTTCATGGAACAATATGTATTGACATGGTATCGCTTTTCCCTGAAAATGTATGGGGTGCACGAGAAGAAGAACAGTCCGCCACCGCTCATACAAATTATCAGAATAATCCAAATTACAGATTAAGACCAGACCTTGTAAAAGCTCTTGTCGGACTGCACCCGACTTTTCTGCGTTTTCCGGGCGGATGTATTTCCGAAGGCTCCTATATATGGGAAAATGTGTATGACTGGAAGGATTCTGTCGGTCCAGTAGAAACAAGACGGGAAAACTACAATGTATGGGGTTATATGATGACCATGGGACTTGGCTATATGGAATATTTCCAGTTATCTGAAGACCTCGGTGCTACTCCTCTTCCGGTTATGGCCTGTGGTGTACTGTGTCAGGCGCGCTCGGATTATGCCAATCCTGCTGGCGGCTCATTGCGTGAAAAATATATTAAGAATTTTACGGATTTGATAGATTTTGCTATCAGTACAGATTTTGAAAATAATGAATGGGCAAAACTTCGTAAGGAAATGGGACATGAAGCTCCGTTTGATTTGCATTATCTGGGCGTTGGCAATGAAAACTGGGGACCGGAGTTTATGGCAAACTTTGAAATCTTTTATGAGAGAATTACAAAGTATGTAGCTGAAACTTATCCGGGTTATGACCTTACAATTCTTTCTACTGTGGGAGCACAGGCGGATGACGATGCTTATGAGCTTGGCTGGAAATTCCTTGCCGGCTGCAATGAAGGTACGGAAACAGTTGCTTTCACCGATGGTGAAACAAGCACTGAGGAAAATGTGTCATGGTATAAATATAAAAAACACTTTATGGATACAATTGCGGATGAACATTATTACAGGTCAAATCATTATCTGTTGAATAATGTGGACAGATATAATTATTATTATCGTGCCTATAATGAAAATGGCTCCATAAATGATGCGTTAAGCTCAAAAGTATTTGTCGGCGAGTACGCATCTTCTGATAAGAATACTCTTGCCGGAGCAATTGCCGAGGCTGCGGTTATGACAGGATTTGAAAACAACTCTGATGTGGTAAGGCTTGCCGCTACTGCTCCGCTGTTTAATAAAATCCTTACAGACAATACCTACCGCTGGACTCCTGACTGTATCTGGTTTGACAATGAAACTGTATGGTATACTCCTACCTATTATGTACAGCAGTTGTTTGCAAAGTATATTGGTACAAAGGGACTTTCTACCAGTTTTGAAACCTATGAAAACGGCTGTGTATCCGCACTGATTCCAAAGGGTGGTATTGAAATAGCTGCTGCGAATGCGAAAATTTTGGTAAAACATGTCAAGGTAACTTCCAATGTCACTCAGGAAGTTCTGTTTGAAACAGATTTTTCGGAGGGTATGCCAAAAGGCTTTGATATGCTGCCAAATTCTCATATCGTAAGTTTTGAAAAAGACGGAATGATAATCGAGGCATATGAAGCATTAAGCGGTATTTACTGTATTCGCCCTGACTGGACAAATTATAAGGTGATTGTAGAGGCGAAAAAGCTTTCTGGAAGAGACGGTTTCTATGTGGGCGTCGGAGTGACAAATGCTGAGATTGATGCAAAGAATGCGATTGAATATGCGATTGGCTATGACGGTGTAGCTACCGGTGTAAAAGTATTTAAGGACGGTATCGAGGGTTATCGACTTGGTGACTTCTCCTGCGGCACCTGTGCGGGAAATCTGAGAGCGGCATGTTATGAAGAGATTGAATGCGATAAAGATTATACTATTACGGTAAATTATGGCGGCCCTCTGGGAACAGGAAAATCTCTGCTCTGTTATTATACAGATGGAGAAACTACTTCCAAAGTGCTTGACTATAAACTGGAAGCATATAACAAAGATGTATTTAATTCTGTGACAAAAGATGATAAGCACATGTATATGAAGCTTGTCAATGCAGATAATTTTGTAAAGCCGACCAGAGTGGTGATAAAGGACCTTTCAATAGCTTCTGAAGCAAAAATGGTTGTAATTACCGGAGATATTGATATTGCTTACACAGCAAATGTAAATAAGAAAAATAAAGAACTGGTGGTTCCAGCAGAATCCAAAATAAATTTTGAAAATGGCGAAGCTCTGGTAATGCTTCCAGCCAATTCAGTAGTGGCTGTAATTGCAGAAATTATTTAGAAAAACAAAATAAAAATAAAATGCATTATAGGAAATTACTCTGTATTTCCTGTGAAAAAAGAGAGAATGTCGAAAGATAAGCTCTCTTTTTCATTTCATATAAAAAATCACTTCGTATTTTCTATAATGCTGCTTTTACAAATCACTCAGATAATTAATACAAATGCTGGTTACATAATATATAAGCAAAATGCAGAAAGATTTTCCTAAAGTTATATACTTTGTTGTGGAAAATTATAGAATACTGTTGTATATTTTTAAGAACTTGGATTGCAAAAATTTTACTTTAGTGCTATCATATAACAGGAAATTTTAAGAAAATATTTTTTCAGACATATTTATGCAAATTTCCAATAAAATATTGTTTTATTATACGAAACATATCAGGAGTGAATTTATATGAAATCCAGAAAACAAAAGCATACAGCCAAACGAAAACTGATGGTGAAACGAAAAAAATTAATTTCTTTGATTTTTGTCCTTCTTTTTACTATCTGCATATCTGCCGGGGTACTGATACATTCTTATACCATGCGGGTATATGCACATTGTTCAGCAGAGGCTGGAACAGAAATTCTTGCAGAGGATTTTCTCAAAAATCCAAAAAAATCGGCTGTATTTATGGAAAACAGCCCTGAAATCAACAACTCTGTTCCGGGCGATTATAATGTAAAAATCAAATCGGGAATCTTTACTTACAACTGTGTCATTACTATTCAAGATACCATTCCCCCAAAAGCTGATATGAAAAATGTCTATATTGAACCTGGAGAAACCGTCACACCGGAAGATTTTATTACTGAAATCAATGATGTGACCAAAGTAACTGCTTCGTTTGTGAACAAACCTGATTACAGCATTTATGGGCAGCAGAAAATATCCGTACTGCTGACAGATGAAGGAAAAAATACATCTGTTTATGAAGTGATTCTGATTACCCGCCCGACAAAACATGAAATCACCATAGAAGCCGGAGACATGCTTCCTGCTTTGACAGATTTTCTGTTAATAGAAAATCAGGAAGCGAAATTTGTTACTTCTGTTTCGGAAATGGATACTAGTCAAACGGGAGATTATCCTATTGAAATTTCTACTGAGCAGACAAGCTATACCACAATCCTGCATATTCAGGATACAACTGCCCCTGAACTGATACTTCAGGATGTTGAATGTTATACCTGCGATACCATAGATATCAATGACTTTGTAGTTTCTGCTGAAGATACTTCCTTGGTTACCCTTTCCTATGTTACAAAACCTGATTTTACCAAGACTGGAAGGCAACCTGTTACTGTCAGAGCCTCTGATGAAAGCGGAAATTTTGTGGAAAAAATGGCTGTCCTGACACTGAAAGAGGACCTTGAGCCTCCTGTTATTAATGGAGTACAGAATATTTTTGCATATATTGGGGATAAAATAAGCTATAAAAAGGGAATAATTGTATCTGACAACTGTGATACAAATGTTGAATTAACAGTAGATACCGGTCTGGTTTATTCAGATACAGAGGGTGATTATCCGGTTACTTATACCGCCAGAGACAAATCGGGCAATGAATCTGTGCAGACAATAACACTTTCTCTGCGTGAGCGCCCGTATTCTCAGGAAAAAGTTGATGCACTTGCTGATGAGGTTCTGGCTCAGATTATTACGGAAAATATGGGAGGCTATGACAAGCTTCTTGCTATTTATAACTGGATTCAGAATAATGTATATTTTATCGAACATTCCGACAAGGATAGCTGGCTGAAGGCTGCCTATGAGGGCTTTACCGAACATAAAGGCGACTGTTATGTATTTGCCTGTACTGCAAAGGCTCTTCTTACACGTGCCGGAATTCCAAATCGGGATATTAACAAAATTCCCACTACTTATCAGCATTTCTGGAACCTTGTAGATATTGGAGAAGGCTGGTATCATTTTGACTCCTGTCCAAGAGATGATTTTCCATTTCTCTGTTATATAGACGATGCTACACTGATGGAGATTTCACGGTATAGAGACGGCTATCATACTTATGACAGAACAATATTTACAGACATTAAATAGGGAGTTGCCTGCAATAATTGTTGCCAAATTTCACTTTCAATGCTATGATATAGAACGTTGATATTATGGTGATTGTGAATATAAGCTAAAAATATAAAAACTGTATTATAGGAAGTATGAAGTAATTTCCTAATAAAATAAAAAAATCCCGAACTGAAACTTTCGTCTCAATTCGGG
>ERZ778516.2923-NODE-2923-length-10663-cov-4.414970_pt1 | contig 10663 bp, 7 predicted proteins | sample MGYA00510342_ERZ778516 | MGnify/ENA primary metagenome ERZ778516 (study PRJEB29527, sample SAMN07138961) | mouse gut metagenome | material: feces | host: mouse | place: China:Nanjing | collected 2016-01-25 ...
TATACCTTACTTCTCGTGCCCGCAGGCACCTTCTAAATTAATACTATTTTTTATTTATGATAAATTACAGTAATAAAGCCGATACCGTTTTAAAACAGTATCGGCTTTATTTTTTAAATGAACTACATTTTGTATCACTTATCAAATGCTATTATGATAAGAATTTTATCCATCATTGATTATTTTTTACGTTGTTTTGCCCTTAAATTATTATCTAAAATTGCTTTTCGTATTCTAATTGTTTGTGGTGTTATTTCTACTAATTCATCATCATTAATAAACTCTAACGCCTGTTCTAAGCTCATCACTTTTGGAGGAACCAGTCTTAAAGCATCATCAGAACCAGAAGCACGCGTATTGGTCAATTGCTTCTTTTTGCAAACATTTACCACCAAGTCCTCCGCTTTTGGAGATTGTCCAATCACCATGCCTTCATAGACAGGAATGCCCGCGCCAATAAATAGGGTTCCCCTCTCTTGGGCATTATATAGACCATAGGTCACGGATTCCCCTGTTTCAAAAGAAATCAAAGAACCTGTATTGCGTTTAGCAATTTCACCTTTATAGGGCTGATAACATTCAAACACAGAACTCATAATTCCTTCCCCTTTGGTATCGGTTAAAAACTCATTTTTATAACCAAATAATCCTCTAGATGGCACTAAAAATTCAATTCTCATGCGATTGCCCTGTGGCTGCATATGTTGGAGTTCCCCTTTTCGATTTCCCATCTTCTCCATCACAGAACCCATATATTCTTCTGGCACATCCACCACCAAACGTTCAATTGGTTCACATTTTTTCCCTTTGATTTCCCGATATAAAACACGTGGTGTACTTACTTGTAATTCATATCCTTCTCTGCGCATTGTTTCAATTAAGATAGAAAGATGCATTTCTCCACGACCTGCTACCAAAAAGCTATCTGTATTTTCCGCTTCGGTTACACGTAAAGAAACATCCTTTAATAATTCACGTTGTAAACGCTCTCTAATCTGTCTGGAGGTCACAAATTTTCCCTCACGTCCTGCAAAAGGAGAATCATTTACAGAAAAAGTCATTTCAATTGTAGGCTGGCTGATGGCAGTAAACTCTAATGGTTCTACTGTTGTAACATCACATAAGGTGTCGCCAATAGTCAAATCCGCGATTCCAGAAATACAGACAATATCCCCCACCGTTGCACTATCGCAGGGAATACGCTTTAAGTTTTCAATCTGATATAAATTTACCACTTTGCCTTTATATCTTCTTTTGGGATTGTGATAGTCACATACCATTACTTCTTGATTTTGTTTTAGCACACCGCGATCAATTCTTCCAATTGCAATTCGACCCACATAATCGTTGTAGTCAATGGAAGACACCAGCATTTGAAAGGGCTCTTCTTGTTCACCCTTTGGAGCTGGGATATGTTGCAAAATCGTATCAAACAATGGAACCAAATCTGTTCCTGGTTCCATATAATTTAGAGTTGCTGTTCCCTCACGACCAGAACAATAAATCACTGGACTATCTAATTGTTCATCTGTTGCATCCAGATCCATTAACAGCTCCAATACTTCATCTTCAATTTCGGACAAACGCGCGTCAGGACGATCCATTTTATTTACTACTACAATGATTTTATGTCCCAATTCCAAGGCTTTTTGCAAAACAAAACGGGTCTGTGGCATTGTACCCTCAAAGCTGTCAACCAACAACAAAACACCGTCTACCATTTTTAATACACGTTCTACCTCACCTGCAAAATCGGCGTGACCAGGAGTATCAATAATATTGATTTTTACCCCATTATAGTGGGCAGAAGTATTTTTTGCCAAAATCGTAATACCTCTTTCACGTTCCAAATCATTGTTATCCATCACACGGTCTTGTATGATTTGATTATCACGAAATGCACCGCCTTGTTTTAACATCTCATCTACCAATGTTGTTTTTCCATGGTCAACATGGGCAACAATTGCAATATTTCTTAAATCTTCTCTAATCAATCGTTTTACCTCTCTTTAATATCCTAATAACCTATTTTTACAAATGTTATTATATCCCACATTTTTTTGTTTTTCTACTTTTTTAACAAGTCGCTTAAAAGATTTGTAACAATGTATACAAATATATCCCAAATAAAAACAACATTTAGTCATATTAAAGAAATCATCATTCGATGTTTTTATTCTTTTGCAGATTTTTAGGTCTTGGATTGTTTTTATCTGGTGATATCAATCATCACAACATCTCATCTATTTATAATAAACCAATTGATGTAAAAAATAAAACGTTGGGAAAGGCATTCCCAACGTTTTATCACTATTTTTCAGGTGCTTTCATTGTCAAAGCAATTCTTTTTCTCGATAAATCCACATCCAACACCCATACGGTTACAATGTCACCCACATTGACCACTTCTAAAGGATGTCGAATAAACTGTTTACAAATCTGTGAAATATGTACCAATCCATCTTCATGTACACCAATGTCCACAAATGCACCAAAATCAATTACATTGCGAATTGTTCCTTGCAGCTGCATTCCCGGTTTTAAATCCTCTAACTGTAAAACATCAGTTCTCAACAAGGGTTTAGGCAGCTCATCTCTAGGGTCTCTACCAGGTTTTAATAACTCCTTTACAATATCCTGTAAGGTGGGAACGCCAATATTTAACTTTTCCGCCAATGATGTCATACCCAACTCGTCAATCTTCTGCTCGAGTTTTCCAATCTGTCCTGTTTTTACATCTTCTAAAGAATAGCCACATTCTTTCAGCAGCAATTTTGTAGCTAAATAAGATTCTGGATGCACCCCAGTGTTATCCAGAATATTATCTGAATCGGACACTCTTAAAAATCCTGCGCACTGAGTAAATGCCTTTTTACCCAATTTATTGACTTGCAATAATTCCTTGCGATTTTGAAAAGCTCCATTTTCCTCCCGGTAACATACAATATTTTTGGCAACGGCTGTATTGATTCCCGCAATATAGGACAATAGTGATTGAGAGGCGGTATTCAAATCCACCCCCACACGATTAACGCAATCTTCCACCACACCACCCAATGCTTCATCTAACTGATTTTTTGGCATATCATGTTGATATTGACCTACGCCAATGGCTTTTGGATCAATTTTCACCAATTCTGCCAATGGATCTTGCAATCTTCTCGCTATTGAGACCGCACTCCTTAAAGATACATCATAATCGGGGAATTCCTCTGCTGCTAATTTAGAAGCGGAATAAACAGAAGCACCCGCTTCTGAAATAACCATATAGGAAACAGGGCTCTGAAGTTGCTTTAACAATTCTGCTATCAATATTTCACTTTCACGGGAAGCGGTTCCATTTCCAATGGCAATGACGTTGACATGATTTCGTTCTATCAGTGTTTTTAACTGTTGTTTTGCCTTTTCGTCCTTTTGGTCAAAACGTGGATAAATAATGGCGGTATCCAATACTTTCCCAATACCGTCCACCACTGCAATTTTACAGCCATGGCGATATCCTGGGTCAAATCCCATTGTAACCGCATTTTTGACCGGAGATTGCATCAGCAGTTTTTGGAGATTTGCTGAAAATACCCCAATTGCCTGTTTGCTTGCGCGCTCAGTCAACAAATTGCGCACTTCTCTTTCCAAAGAAGGAAAAATCAAACGCTGATAAGCGTCCTTTGCAATCTCTTGTATCATTTCAAACAGATCATGTTTTACCGAAACCAAACAACTTGCAATCTGAGCAATGCAGTAATTGATATCTACCTCAATGGAAACTTTTAAATATCCCTCGCGTTCTCCTCGATCGATTGCCAAAATACGATGTTCTGCTATTTTATGAACAGGTTCTTGATAACCATAATACATCTGATAGACACTTTCTGTTTCCTCATTGGTTGCCTTTGTCTTTACAAGACCAGTGCGTATCAAATAAGCGCGCAATTTTTTTCTTAACTCTGGGTGATCTGACATCTTTTCCGCAATGATATCCATCGCTTCTCCTATGGCATCTTGTGCTGTTGGAACCTGCTCATTTAAGTAATTTTCCGCTTCTTGTTCTGGAGAATTCACATGTTTTAGTTGTAAAAGCCACTCCGCCAATGGTTCTAAACCATGTTCTTTTGCCACAGATGCTCTAGTCTTTCTCTTTTGCTTATAAGGGCGATATAAATCCTCTACTTCGGTCAATGTTTTTGCCTCTTCAATTGCCTGTTGTAGTTCTTGTGTCATCTTTTCCTGGGAAATAATACTATTGCTAACCTCTTCTTTTCTCTTTTCCAATCCCTTTAAATAATTCAAACGCTCATAGAGGGTTCTCAATACCTGGTCATCCATTGAACCAGTCACTTCTTTTCGATAACGAGCGATAAATGGAATGGTATTTCCCTCTTCCAATAACTGAATGGTATTTTTTAATTGTGTCGGTTGTGCCTGAAATTCCGCTTCTAATAATTTTAAAATATCCATTGTCTAACTCCTTTGTTCTTTTGCGTAAAAACAGGGGCTTTTATAGCCCCTGTTTTCTATTATTACCAATCGGTATCTACTGTTTCACCATTTAATAGATGTTCCATTTCGGTTATCATCTTACTGATATAACCAGATCTTGCTTCAAAATTCGCCTGACCATTAACACTGACTCTCATTCTTCGAGAATCTATCTCATAAAACTCCATTGTCTCTTGATCACCGTTTGAATAATATACCTCAATCTTAGCGGTTGGATCACCAGATACAGGCTCTGTATTGATTTTTTCAATCTGAGGATAAAACATCAGCTGATAATATTTTTGGAAAGATGCCAAAGTGAGCTCCTGTCCGTTATAGGTCACAGATTTTATTTCCATCTTTGGCTCTTGTGAACTATCTTCGTCCACTTCACCCAATTCACTAAACAAATCAAATTGATAAACCGTTCCATTTAAGGTCAATACAATTTTATCCAAATCTGCGATATAAGGCAAAATTGCATTTTTACTAATAAAGTCATCTGCGGTTTTATCCAGTGTTGGAAAGAACGCTTTGTCTACTTGATATACCAATCCATTATCATTGCAAAGTACATAATGAGAAGTCAGACTTTCTGTTACATTTCCCTCATCATCTATTTCCTGTGCAGGTTTTCCGACTGTCAATTGGAATGACTGATTGTCATAGGTCATTTCAATCTTCAAATTGGGATTATCAAAACCATATTGAGAAGCCTTTGTCTCATCGTAAACATCGACCACCTGACTGGCATTCATACCAAACATAATCATAACAAGCTCTTCATCTACTTTGATATCTATTTCTGAAGAAACTGGTGATACCATTTCAAAGCTAGAAGAATACAATCTGTGTTCAGTAGAGCCAGAAAATTCCTTTAATTCAATGGTATCCATTTCAGGGCGCTCAAATTTCAGATAGGTCACCTTTGGTATTGCCTCTGTATCTTGTCTATCATAATCTGGTAATAACTGTTTGTCCAGATAGTATAAATTATTTCTGGTTAAAATTTTACCATTGTTAGAACTGATGGTATATAATGCCTCATCGCCTTCTAACATCACATAATAACCATCATAATTGCTTGCTGCCACTTCATTTCCCAAATATAATTGATAACTTTTATCTCCAAATGTTATCACTGCATTTGCCACTGGTGTTTCCAAGCCATACTCTGCTTTATTTTCTACTGTATCCAATACTTTTTTCGTGGCAGATAAGTTGCTCAAAGAGCTCACCGCAGAAGCATAAGCAGCACTATTTTGTTTAAATTGTGCAAGTTCTGTATCGGTATACTCATTTTCTCCAGAAGGTGTAATGGTATAAGTTCCCTGCTCATTGGTCACCTGTAAAGAAGTAAAGTTATCCACATTATCTTCTATCAAAGGATAAGTCTCTGCCACTGAGGTAGAACTCATAGAAGAAGGGTCTGTATCATCTTTTTTCTGGGTAAAGAGCAGCACCAACATCAACCCAACCAGTATAACCACTGCTACAAGACCCAATAGAATTGTTCTTTTTTGTTTGCTCATCGTTATTTATTCCTCCTGCGAATCCAAACAAATACGCCAACAACCACCAAAATAATTGGAACTACAATGATAAAGAGAACAAAAATCATCTGATATTGTTGTTGTGTCACAGTTAAAGCGGTCGCATCAAAGCTAACAGAAGAAATATTGATATCATTTTCCTTTCCTGCCAACTGATTTACCAAATTAACTGTATACTCATTATTATTATATCTTGCATCGGACAAGATGTATTCGCTAAAGGACTGTATACTTCCAAATACCAATACATTGGAAATCAATGGGGTGGCACCATCATATTTGATTCTTTGACCCAGTGCAGCCACTCCATATGATTGTTGCTCTGCCTTGTCAAAATCAAAGTCCGCCAGAGCCTCTTCGGTCAATGGAACTGCAACTGTTGTATTAGAGCCCCGCAATAAAAGTTCTGCACTGCGGTTTCCTTCCTCTGTAAACAACAGAGAAACTGGACGGCTATCATATGCAATAAACGGCAGAGAACTATCACGCAAATCGCTCACATAATCTTGATTGACATAAGTTGCTCCAAACACAGCTCCAGTACGGTCATAAGAATTTTGTGCACTAGATTCTACCAGACGGCTGTTTTGTATTGAAATTCCCCATTCTGCCAAAAAGGACTCCAATTTGGGAAGTTCTGGCTGTTGTGGAGCTGCCAAATAAACAAGTGTCTTTCCAAAAGTACTGTTATTGTCTAAAAATGTATCCAATTTTTGCAACTCATCATCTGTATAGTCAATGGTTGGACAGTAAATCACTGCAACATCTGCTTCTGGATCGATTTCTTCGGTTGATAAATTTTGTTGTATGATTTCAAAGTTATTATCTTTGAGCAGAGAATTAAAACCAGAAGAAGCCACTTCACTAAATCCAGTCAGGATAGAAACTTTAGACACCTTGTCATTGGTTACATACATCAATGCACTTGTCATCACCTGTTCTGCTTGAGAGCGAATGGATTGTTGATTGGTTTGAGAATTTGTCTGCACATCAATAAAGTCGTTGACGGATACCACTTTGGTACGTTTGTCCGTCTTTACAATGACACTGTAATCTGTTACACCATAACTTGCATATTCTTGTGCAACAGATGGTTGTTTGACCAAATCCACATATTCTACCTGAATATTAGAATTTTGTTTTGTATAGCCCTCGATAATTTCAATTGCCTGTTTACCAAACGGTTGCCCGCTTGATACAGAATCCTCTAAATCTGTTCTGCTCTTACATACAATAATTTCTACAGAGGTATCCAATTTTTTTGCAAAGTCAATGGATTCTTCGGTCAATTGATATATTTTATTGTCGGTCAAGTCCACCTTGACCGGAAAACGATTTAACAACAAGGTTGCAATGATATTTACAACCACAACACCCACAACAAACAAAACTGTCACAAGCGTTGCCATAGAACCGTATTTAAAACGACGGTTATTCCAAAATTTCTTCATTTAACGGTACTCCTTAACTCCAACGTTTCTTTTCTAAAATACGGACAGATAAAAAGTTAAATATTACAATCACACTCACAAAGAACAAGATATTGGTAAAATCCAAAATACCTGATGTAAAATCATTATAGCGTGTTGTAAATGAAATCTTTTCAAAAACAGTTCTTAACCAAGAAAGTGCTTCTGGTAATAGGGTTGCAATTCCATCCAACATAAAGATAAAAAACATCGCGCCCAATCCGCCGATTGCCGCCACCATCTGACTTTCTGTTGTGGAAGAAACAAATAACCCAATGGAAATCAAAGCAGATCCCAATAAAATAATACCAATCAAATTGCCAAAAAAGATGTTCCAAATTGGTTCAGACATTGCGGATAAAATCACAAAATAAATAACCGTAATGGTAATTGCTACACCAAATAAAGCCAATGCTGCCAGAAATTTACCCCAAACAATTCCACTGAGTGAAACAGGAGCAGTCAACAATGCTTGGTCGGTCTTTAAACGCTTATCTTCACTCATCAATCTCATTGTCAAGATGGGAATCGCAAACATCAAAATACTAAACAGAGAAGAAAATACATAGTTGATTTGATTGACTTGGCTCCCCACTACAGAAGTAAAAAATTGTCCGCTAAAATAAAAGAATATTGCCAAGAAAATATATCCCAAAGGCGATTTAAAATAGGCATTTAATTCTCTGCGAAATATTGCTTGCATTATTCTTCACCTCCATTTTCCTGATATGTGTTATCATTTGTCAAGCGCAAGAAGATATCTTCCAATGTCAATTCGCTGCTTCTCAATCCCATAATTGGCCAGTTTCTAGAGCTCATTCGTTTAAATAACTCTCTGCGAATATCAAATCCTTCATTCGCTTCCACCAGATATTCAAATACACCTGCTTCTTTTTCGCCCAAAGCCTGCACTGACTTCATTTCAGGGATTGCTTTTAACACCTTTTCCACTTCCTGCTCAGGACCATCTACACGCAATGTATAGCGAATATCCTCTGAAAGTTTATTGGACAAATTTGTTTCTGTATCATCTGCGACCAATTTGCCCTTGCTTATCACAATCACTCTGTCACACACAGCCTGAATTTCTGGCAATATATGAGAAGAAAGAATGACGGTATGACTTTGACTTAAATTTTTAATCAAGCTGCGAATTTCAATAATCTGTTTTGGGTCCAAACCAACAGTTGGTTCATCCAAAATCAAGACTTCTGGATTTCCCAAAAGCGCTTGTGCAATTCCAACACGTTGTCTATAACCTTTTGACAGATTGCGTATCATACGTTTTCTGACATCTGCAATCTTTACCAGATTACAAATAGAAGTAATATGATCTTTTTTACTAGCTCCTACTTTGACTTTTTTTAAATCATACATAAAATCCAAATATTCATCCACTGTCATATCAATATACAGTGGCGGTTGTTCTGGAAGATAACCAATTTTTTTCTTTGCCTCGGTTGGATTTTCCAAAATATCATAACCGTCAATTATTGCTTGTCCCTCTGTTGCAGACAAATATCCTGTAAGTATATTCATTGTCGTGGATTTACCTGCACCATTTGGACCTAAAAAACCTAAAATTTCACCTTTGTTTACAGTAAAGGAAACATTATCTACAGCAAGTTTGTTCCCATACCGCTTTGTGAGGTTTTTTATTTCAATCATTCGATAGCCCTCCATTACTTCATATGCTTTTTAAAAAATACAATTAATATATTAACACACTTTCGAAATATTTGCCACATGAAATTGTAAAATGATGTGAAATATCTGTGTAATTATTCTGCGCGCAACGCTTTCATTTATAAAATATCTATATTTTCAACACATTTATTTCAAATATTTCAATTTTTTACCATAAGAAAAGGTGTTGTAACTTACAACACCCAATCGCCTTTTATCCATGTGATTCCAATGTACTAAACTGATAGATTGTCTTATCATGATAAATTTCACCCTTGCGCAAAATTGGTGAGCCCAGATGAGGATAAGCCAAACAGTTGGGAACCATTTGTGTTTCCAAACAAAAACCATCTCTTTTATGATATTGTGCACCTGCTTTTGCCATACCTTCATCCATCATATTTCCAGCATAAAACTGTATTGCAGGTTTATTGGTATAAACGTCCATCTTGATACCACTCTGTTCACAAAATACTTCTGCTGCCAAAGACAGTTGATGTTCTCTGGTGCGGAGTATAAAGTTGTGGTCATATCCTCCTGTAATTGCAAAATCTGGCACATGGTCAATTCCATCTGCAATGGTGCGAAACTCTGTAAAATCAAAAACAGTTCCTTTTACAGAAAGGACTTCTCCTGTTGGGCAACAGTTTTCATCGACAGGGGTATAAAAATCAGCATAAAGTTTCATTTTATGATTTACAATACTGCCACTATGATGCCCTCCAAGGTTAAAATAAGCGTGATTGGTCAAATTTACAATGGTATCCTTGTCGGTCGCTGCATGATAATCCAACTCCAATTCATTGTTAGATGACAGCGAATAAGTCACAGTCACTTCAACGGTTCCCGGAAAACCCGCTTCCATATCCGGACTGATATAGTTACAAATTAGTTTTTCCCCTTCTGGCAAAACAGTCCAAATCTTTGTATCAAATCCCTCTGGACCACCATGTAAATTGTTGTTTTTTTCATTTGCACCAATTTGATATTGTCTCTGATTCAGTAAAAAGGAGGCATTGGCAATGCGATTAGAATTTCTTCCAATCACAGCACCTAAATATCCGCCATGTTGCTGATATTCTTCAATGGTATCCCAACCACAAACTACATCTAAAATCTCACCTTTTGCATTTGGTGTGCGAATTGATACAATGGTTGCCCCATAAGACATAATATCCACTTGAGTTGTCCCATTAGAAAGGGTATATAATGTAACTGGTTGTCCATTCACTGAACCAAATGGTTTACTGGTAATCATCAAAATCCACTCCTATCCAAAATTATCTGTACCCTATCTTATAACAAAAATCCACAAACAACAAGTATTTGTATTTCCTTTTGTCGCATTTATCAAAGTTTTGTTGCGCTTTTTGTACGATTACTCTGAAAATCATCAGCCAATCTGTTTTAGCACTCTAGACTTTTTGAAGTTATCTGTTTATAATAAATATAACAGAAAACAACATTGTCTATTTTATT
>ERZ778516.2924-NODE-2924-length-10658-cov-5.761766_pt1 | contig 10658 bp, 9 predicted proteins | sample MGYA00510342_ERZ778516 | MGnify/ENA primary metagenome ERZ778516 (study PRJEB29527, sample SAMN07138961) | mouse gut metagenome | material: feces | host: mouse | place: China:Nanjing | collected 2016-01-25 ...
AAATGGTCATAGACCGCCTGTGTTTGTGAGCAATAATCAATCACGTTATATATATTTATAGGATATACCCAGACAATCCGTGTAAAGTAGAACTCTCTAACGATGGATCTGTATATATTGAACCAGAAAAATTTCCAGATCCAGAACCATATATCCCTACTTTAGGTGATATTAAATCACAAAAAATCAACGAATTATCACATGTCTGCAGTCAGTCAATAACTGGAGGTGTCAGTATTGATATAGATGGAACCATGGAACAGTTTAGTTACAAAGACGAAGATCAAGTTAATATAAAAGAGATGTTTGATCTTGCAGTACAGACAAATGTACCAATGTATTATCATAGTGATGGTAATAGTTGCAAGCTATATACTGTGGATCAGATCATTGCGCTATATATTGCAACCACCACTAATAAAATGCATCACCAGACATATTTCAATCAGCTCAAATTATATATTTTGGATCAAAATAATGAAGAAGAGGTTAAAGATATTAACTATGGTGATGAATTGACTGGTGAATATTTAGCAACTTATAACGATGCCATGATGCAAGCGCAAGAGCTTCTTAATGTATTGTTAAAAAAGGGAATGCCCGAAACCAAAACAGACGCGAAATAGTAACTATAAGATCGTAGGGAATGCCATAATAAAATTGGTATTCCCTATTTTTTACGATTTTGAGGCAATAAATACTTATCGAATTTCTGTACGGTACAGGTATACAAGCATCCGAATTGGTCGCTCTTAACCGTCTCTGGTTTAGAACGTATTGTTAAAAAATTGGGGGAGACAGCGGGCGTAGAGCATTGCTATCCGCATCGTTTCCGGCGAACAATGGCAACCAATGTGCTCAGAAAAGGTGCACCTTTAGAAGAAATTAAGGAATTGTTAGGATATACAAAATTAGATACAACTATGATTTATTGTTCCATTAACAGAGATAATGTTAAGTATACACATCAGAGATTAATGAATGCATAAAATACTCTACATACTTCATATTTTTTATAATTATACTATCAAAAGTACATTACATGGGTGATGTGCTTTTTCTTTTTTGGTTCAAGAACACATATTCAATTTCTATTAATATGATAATAAAGAATTTGTATTCTTCACTATCATATTAATAGAATATTTTTTACATTGAGGCTCCATTTTGTTATTTACACCAAAGACAAAAAAAATTACACCATTTACACCAATTTTTACACCAGATTAATCTTTTTTATAAAGGTATATACAGATTTATACAAAAACCAAATCAAGCACTATCCTTGTAAAATAGGTGTTTGTAAAGTTATGAACAATTATATTATAACAAAGATAATTCAATGCCGAAACTATGTAACGATGCCAAGAACGACTTCTTATTATATTGCGTATTATAGTTACCATTTGCCACATCAGAATAATTTGCATTTTCTATTAGCAATACCTTCTCTTTCGGCGCAAGACTCAACTCCTTCTCAAAGCGATCACGTTCTTTTGTCAGATTGCCACTAATTTCTTCAAGGCTTGCTTTCCTCTCGATACAAACTTTCTTATTGAAATACATATCCCTTGGTATAGATAATTCTTCATTCTTTGGTAATGCAAAGCTGTAATCCCCATATTCCAATGCTTTCTTCTTATAGCAAATTCCATTTTTATCAAAACTCGAAATAATGTGATCCGCTTGACGTTCTCTGGTATCAACCAGAATAATCATGGAAGACACCAGTTCATCAATTTCTTTATCTGTATATTTGTAACAACTAATTATGAATTATCGCCTCCTCAGCAAATTTTATATTCTGAAATCCACCATTCTTTTTCATCAGTTTCAATCCATTCACCGTCAACCTTTTTCATCTTTGGTTTTCGATATTGATGCTCTACTTTCACAATATCTCCACGCCTGATAGGATTATCCTTATATATTTTCTTACTTACTTTTACAGGAATGGTGTTGCCGTTTGCTAATGCATATAATTTGAGTCGTGGTGAATAGTCAACATTCAAATCTAATACAACGCAATATCCAGCATACTTTTTATCTACTATATCTACATATCCAAGATTCTCTATTTGGTACGCTATTTTTGTTTTCAGTCCTGTTTTCTCATTTGGTATTTTTTCAACAAGTTCTTTCAACAAAGAAATACTATCCAGTCCCATAAAAGTCTTTTGTGTTTCTTTTTGTGAATGTCTTCTAACTACTTCAAAATCAAGTTTCCCTTCAAGTGCTTTATCTTTTTTCATTTGTTTTTTCCCATAATACTTTGAGAACAAATCATTACAAGACAGTAGATATGATATTCCACCAAACTCTTCAAAGAAATCTAACTTAATTAAGATATCCAATTTTCTACTGTCTACCTTTAATTCTGTAATTCGCACAAGAAGATCTATAAAAGAATTAAAGTTCTCATCTTTAATGGAAAATAAATCGTTAGCAGCGTCTTCATTTAGAAACTTCACAGATGCCACACCCTTATATATACCGTTTTCATCACATGAATATTGTGCCGTTGAATGCCTAAACTTTATGCTGTGAATTGTGATCCCAAGCTGTTTAGCCAACTCTGTTCCGAGTTTTATATCGTCTTCGTTATTGGCATTATTCAAATATGCAGTTATAAATTCTTTGGGGTAATGATATCTAAGATAGGCACACATATAACCAATCATGGAATATCCCGTAGAGTGGTTATAACCAAACTGATAGTTTGAGCTGTCTTCAATAATTCTTAGAAATTCTTTTGCTTCTTGCTCTGCAATATCTCTTGGCTTATCTGATTTATCACAATATCCTTCTAATATACTCGGAAGTGCCGCCTCTAACCTATCTCTTTGTTTTCGTCCGATGGCACGTCTGATATTATCTGCATCCGATCCGCTCAACCCACATATATTAGTTAGAAACTTAATAGTATCCTCCTGAAATACAAGAAAACCATTGTTTGCACTAAGCAAATTATCAATCAGTTCTGAAGGATTTTTATTACTCTGTCGTTCAAGCAACCTGTCTCTATAGCTCTCACCTGATGGTCTTATAGATGCATTTACAAGAGATAAGTCATTGACACACTGGCACACAAATCTCTTCATAGAATCATATGCAAATTTACTTTCAAACTGAAATACGCCTACCGGACTATCTGCAATATGACTCCACGCATCCTTATCGAGCCAATCTACAGTATGTGCTTTCGGATATGGAATATTTGCAAGTTCACAGCAGTCTTTAATAATTTCAATATTCTTTAATCCAAGAAGATCGTACTTTACAAGTGATACTTCATGAATTTCCTCCATGTTAATACTAAGTATCCGCTTACCATCTTTTGTCCAAAATGTTCCGTAATTATCAGGAAGTGTTACTGGACTTACAATAATTCCAGCCGGATGCATTGACTGAGATATTGCCGTTCCTACTAAACCGTCAAAGTAGTAAAATAAATCCTTGTACTTCACTTCTTTTAACTCTGTTAAGAGTTTTTCATTATATTCTATTTGCTTTTCACATTCTTCTTTCTCTTTTACAAGTTTCTCATTATTTTCATAACCATCAACGGATTCTATCTTTTTTATTTTGTCTGTATTACTACTGATAGCATCCGTATATTCAGAGTAAAATTCCTTTATTTCCTTCACTTCATATAATGGAATATTTAATGCTCGTCCAATTTCATCAATCGTTCCTTTATCAGAAATCGTTCCTATTGCCAACACATATGCTGTTTTGTCTTCTCCAAACTTCTCGATAATATGTTCATACACTAAATGTCTCTGAGAAGGCGCAATATCAAGATCTATATCTCCAATCTCTTTTCTATCCTCATTGGCAAATCTCGAAAATACTGTATCCCACACCACAGGATCAACATCTGTAATATCTGTTAGGTATGCTATAGTAGAACCACCTACGGAACCTCTGCAAAAACCAATAGGAATATCATTCTCCCAACACCAACAAGTTAATTCAGACATAAAGAGCATAAATCCAATCATACCAATCTTTTTGAAAACCCTTAGTTCTTCTTTGATGTTTTCTTCATATCTCGGATCTGGCTTAATAATTCCTTCATTCAATTTTTCATGATACATTCTGTATATACGTTCTATAAATACTTCTTCCTCATTTTCATACAAGATTGGATACTTAAAAGCAGTATCTAATTCATAATCGGTAATGGAATCAGCCATTCGATTCGTATTTTCTATTGCTTCAAGTACAACATCCATTGGTAAGGAATTCTGTTGCCTGAACATTTCAACAAGTTCGTCATATGATTTATATGTAAGGTCAAATTCATCTTCGTTTGAGAATTCAATGTGCTTTGCTTTTTGCAAAATACTTCTGCACTCGGCTTTATATTGGTTAATGCTATGTGTATCAGTACCAGCAATTAGAGGTTTTCCATATTTTTTCGATGCTTCATATAGCATTTTATTATATTTAATCTGGTCTAAAGATTTTACATGTGGTTGAATTTCATAGTAGTCATAAGTCTGGAGAAGTTTATCATATATTTCTTTAGCATTCTCTTCTGTATGCCTTAAAACTTTAATCTCTTCTGCATACATTTTACTGACTTCTTCTTTAATAAAATTATCCAGATTACCATATGTAATAGGCAACTGATTGCTATCCCATCCTTTAAACCTTTCAATAACTTCCTGGCGATATTCTTCACTAGATAATAACTCTTTCTTTTCCTTTTTTATCTCGTCAAGTCTTTCATATACTTCATTTATAGAACTTGGATATCGACTTAATGGAGAAGCAAGACAGGCAGAAATCTTTATTACATTATCAGAAATAGCGAAAAACTCATCAAAAGTTATTCTAGGTTTATAGTACATATGATCTTCTCTTGTGGATTTATCAATAAGAAGATTGATTTCTTTCACACCTTCAAAATTCTTTGCTATCAGAATCGTATGGTAATTATCTCTAACTTTCTCATCTAATGAAGTTGTAAGATATATTTCAACACCATGCAAATATTTGAGTCCTTTGCTATTTGCGTACATCTTTTTTTCTATGTTATTATAGATATTTCCATGTTCTGTGAAACATATGGCGGTCTGTCCTAATTCAACCGCCCTGTCCACATATAATTTATAGTTTGTACAACTATCCAAAAGTGAATCTTCTGTATGTAAGTGATATACAGTGTAATTTTTACCTATGAAATCACCCCCCCTATGGCTTATATTCACACGCATTATTTCTCTGACCACAGAGATAGTGGCAGTAATAATAATCTGGATTTGGAAGCCATAATACTTCTTTTTCAATTAAATCCAGCGTATTTTTTGCCCATTGAATCGCTTCATCATATTCTTCTTGTTTCCAAGGAATCTCAATCCATTTTTGGTCTTTAAACATATTCCATTTTAGCTTTGACACATTTCCATATTCTTTTATGATAGGAATTGAATATAAATAAAGCTGCCGTTTGAACTCAAGAAAATGTTGCTGGTCTGATTTACTTATGTTGCCGTTTTTCAAGATCTTAATACTAGCTGATTTATGGTCAATAATTACTATCTCATTTGTCTCTTTATCCCCAACCAGTAAATCAATATATCCAACGAAATCTTTATCACCAATTTTGAAGTTTACTTCTTTTTCAACTCCCAATATTTCATACTTCTCTAAATACAGATCTATATTGTTTAGATATTCAATCCCCTTATCATAATACGATTGTCTAATGTCTACATACTTGTTTGGTGGCGCATCATGAGGAACATACTCATTAAAGTGTTCCTCATAATACTGATTTAGATCGAATAACGATAGTTCACCCTTTGCATATTTCTCAAGAATTGTATGTATAAGCGAACCGTATTCTCCAAAAAATCCATTCTCAGATTTATTACACTCCAAATAGTGTAAACGCCATTCATACGGGCAGTTATAATATGAGTTTAACCGTGAAAAACTCCACGTCATTGTATCTAATAAAAAATCTAATTCTTCCATTCATTTTCCTCTTATTTATCAGGAAATACTTCTTCCTGTAATCTATCTACATAAGGAAGTTTATTGGTATATACCCTGTCATCCCACGCAAATTTAGCATCATACTCCGCATAATCTGTATAAAATCTTCTGGATGTTAAGTCATACCACAAACCCATCTGAAAATCTGCCTTACCAAGTAATCTATCCTTGATAACCGTTAATACCACATCATATTTATTCCATTTTGCTTTTGGATCACCTTTTTCTTTCTTTGAAACTCTCCTAAGACCTATTGACCTCATTGCAAGATTTATAATGTTTGATGTCCCAGAAATGTCATACATCTCAATGTCAGAATTTGTATCCTGCGTTTTTCTTGGATGAGCAATCAGAACTACTGCAACATTAAATTTAGCAGCAAACTTAATGAGTGTATTTATAAGATTTGTCTGAGCAGTATTCTTATCACTTTCTGCACAATGCAAATCAATCATCATCAAATTATCAAGTACAATAAGTTTGCATCCAAACTTCCTTACACATTCTTCAGCAGACTTCAATACAGAATCAACATCATTCGGTTCATCATCCCTGTATATCAATAATTTCTTATTGTAGAAAGACTGCATTTTCTTTTGTATATTTTGCGGAACTATGTAATATTTTCTACCGTCTTTGGTAGTCCTCTCTTCCATATTTCTTCTTCCAGCAATAATGGTATTAAACCAGTTTGCACTCATCCTCTCAGGCATTTCTTTTGAGAATAAAAATACGAGACTTCCACTATCTATTGTCATTGCAATAGTCTGATCAATAATACTTGTCTTTCCGCTTCCTGGTCTTCCTGAAAGAACCGTTAAAGTACCATAAAATATCTTTAGCAATTCATTATCTAATGGCTTTATTCCAGTTTTTACGCCTTCCATTTGTGATATATCCAGTTCTTCTATATCTGAATAATCAACCACACTTTTTACTGGAACATCTTTTGCATCAGAGATGAGCTGCATCACGTAATTTGCGCCACCTACCTGCAAACAATCATTTATATCATTTAATGGAACCCTCTTACCATTATCTTTTTCAAAATAATTAGGTGTAGCAATATACTTTGTTCGCCAAGTACCAAGACGGTAAATACATTCTTTCCGCATTTTAATACCGGCTTCATCGTTATCAGACCAGACAATGATTGAATCGAATAAATTTAACCAGTCCCAGTTTTCCTCAATCCAATGGAGATTTCCTGCGCCTAAAGGCACACTTACGGCGTTCAAATATCCTGCTTCTATCGCACTGGCGCAGTCTGTTTCTCCTTCTGTGATAAGTAAAGGTTTTGAAGTATTTACTCTGTTCATATTGAAAAGCAAAGAAGATGTATCTGCATCTTTTTGACACCATGTTTTAGAGCCAGAATGTTTATCAACAGTGTGTGACGGTCTATACTTAACCATTGTTAGAACATCGTTTGTATCATAAAAGTTAAATACACCATTTCCGTTTTTATCTTCTCTAATATCCAAGTAGTCAATCACATTTTTTGATATTCCACGTTTTCCCCAATATTCAATAACATTCTTTTTTTCATTTATTGGTTCTTCGTGAGGATATTTATAGTTATGTTTTGTCTTTACATCCTGTTCGCCAAAACTATATTCGATATCCGCTTTTTCAAACAGGTATTTTGCAGACTCTAAAAATGTTTTTCCCTTCTCCATTAAAACATCAATAATATCTACGGTTTTATTACACCCGAAACAATGGAATGTATGATTTTTCTTGTTATATATAAAACTGGCAGTATCTTCATTATGATATGGACAACATGCCTTCAGATTTTTTTCATCAAAATTATCCAGTTCTAACAGTTCAGCGATAATAAACGCATTATTATCGCCCAACTTTTCTTTGGCCTTTTCAATATCCTGTTTCTCGATTAGCAATTACTCACCACCTATGTCTTATATTCTTTCTCCCAGAACAACTTTCTAAGTCCATACAAAATCTGTACTGGTTTATCGGCATAATACTGTTTAGAAGATTTTATATTTTTCAAAATAAATTCAACTGGCACTTTATTTTTAAATACAAGCGTATTGGTAATTCTCATTACTGCTGGAAATTGTGTTTGATCCTCTATGTATGTCATGTACAAATCAGCACACTCTTTTATTTCTTGTTTAATAGCTGCACAATCCCAATGATAATGCTTTTTGTTAATCACCACGGATTCCGAGGCTTTAACCTTTTCTCCGTGGTGCAAGCAATATTTGTATGCACAGACATATTCTTTATCTGCCATATGTAACTCCCTCATTAATTAAAAGGAAGTTCTTCATCAATACCATCAGGAATATTCATAAATCCATCAGAAAAAGGTGCATTGTTGTTTGCTGGTGCGTTTGAAGGTGCAGACGCTCCACCGCTATTCTTACTCTCAACAAACTCCGCTTCTTCTACAACAACATCTGTCGTATAAACCTTTACACCGTCCTTGTTGGTGTAGTTACCTGTCTGAATACGCCCCGAAATACCGATAGCCATACCCTTCTTAAAATACTTCTCAATAAACTCAGCAGATTTACTAAATGCAACACAGTTGATAAAATCTGCATCATAATTACCTTCATTGTTCTTAAAACGTCTGTTTACAGCAACGGAGAAACGTGCAATCGCACTTGCGTTTTCTCCCTGTGTGTATCTAACCTCTGGATCACGAGTTAATCTTCCTACAAGTTCTACTTTATTCATTTACATTTTCTCCTTTAATTTTTAATTTACTTGATAAAATATTTTCTATATTGTCAAAGTCCCAATACCATATTTCAATCAACTCTATATCATGTGTAATTGCATATATCTTTTTTCTCTTATCATGTTCTTGTTGCTTTGCGAAGCTTTCTTTTGACTGAAAATTGCTTGTTATAGTGCCATCATGAAATTGCCCTTGATATTCAATTAGCAAATTCATAGATTCAATATAAAAATCATAGGACAAATGCCCATTCTTAATTCCTAATAATCCATCAAAAGTTTTGTTTCTATCAAAACTAATGTTGTGAGTCAATAAAAACTTCGCAATTTTTCTTTCTCCTTTTGATGCTTTACATGTGGGACATCCAAAACCATGTAATAATGAACTCGGTCTGGGATGCCATATGCATCCACATATATTGCATCTACATTTAATTGGAGTATCGGATGTTACATATGTTTCTAGCGGTGTTACATTAACTTCTTTTTTTGACAATTCTGACAAGAATTTATTATTGTCCCACCTACACATATCTCCTATTTTCTTGCTTCTACATTTTGGACAACCTCTACCAATTAATAACTTATTTGGAGTTACTTTCCATATATGGTCACAAACTACGCATTCACATTTTATCTTTTCTCCGCTACTGATATAATCCTCAAGAGGGTTGACATATGGATTAATTTCAAATAAGTCTTCTAAAAACTCATCATTAGTTTTAGTTCTCTCCTTGTTTTTTATTGCACTTAAACATTGTTGATGTCCTCGTCCCATAAGAATCCGCTTCGGACGCATATGATATTCTAATCCGCAATATTTACATTTAACAGATATTCCAGTATCAGAATTAACATATATGCCTGTTACTATAACATGCTCGTTCTTTTCTAATGCGTCACGAGCAAATTCTTCATTTGTTTTTACTCTAGGCAATAGGACTAACTTTACTTATAGCAACCAAACACTTTTTAGCGTCATCAATACTTTTGATGCTATTTGGATTCCCACTAGCTGTAAACTCTTTCAATGTGGTCATCAGTTCTTCATTCTTTGTGCCGCCAAGTTTGGTACACATTGCAATAATTTCTTTCTTAACAGCAGAAATATCATCGCTTGCAACATCAGAACCAGTATCTTTGTTCCTTACAACGGGAGTATAACCCTCTCCCGAATCTGCCCATTCCATAATTTTTTCGCCATAAGACTCATTCAACAATGTAGCCGTCTCATTTTCAAAAATATGGGTGTTATCCTTCTGTACCTCTGCCATATGCGTCTTCTGATCAATCAGGAACGTACAAGTAAATTCATACTCAAAACCGTCTCTCTGCTTTGCGCCAACACCAAGTTTCTTAACGCTTGTCTTACCTTTTTCATCCTTTTCAAGTTCATACTGATCCTTGCCTCTCATAGTAGCAATTAGATGAATAGGACTATCTGCAATAGCTTCAATAAACTTATTGTGTCTAGGAGTTACCTTACCCCATGCCTGATATGTACCACCTGCTTGCTGCTGAAGTTCAAGACATCCACCTTTTCCTTCCCATTCGTGAGAAGAACTGTCAATAATGAGAATTCCATATCCTTCTTTTACAGCAAACTCAATGAATTCTACATATTTCTCTGGATTATGCGGAGCGTCAATATCAACAATGTCATAATCAAACTCATTAGCGTAGTAATATCCACGCTTTGCCTCTGTGTTGCCAAGCAGGATCTTCGGTCTATTACCTGTCTGCTGCTCAATCTTATTTGCCATGCCAGTAGCCAGTTTCAATGCCGAATACGTCTTACCGCCACCGCTAGGACTCATCAATGCTACCTTTACATAAATCTTTTCTCTTACTGCTTTCTTTACCTGAAATCCCAAATTTGTTCCTCCTATAAATTCATTAAAAATATTTTCGCATCATATATAACATCAACAGCC
>ERZ778516.2926-NODE-2926-length-10651-cov-6.299075_pt1 | contig 10651 bp, 9 predicted proteins | sample MGYA00510342_ERZ778516 | MGnify/ENA primary metagenome ERZ778516 (study PRJEB29527, sample SAMN07138961) | mouse gut metagenome | material: feces | host: mouse | place: China:Nanjing | collected 2016-01-25 ...
GGCCATTATACCATATATTGCCAAAACAGTAAATTTATTTTTGCACAGTTCCTAATTCTGACTGTGAATAACCAAATTTTTCTCTTAAAGTTTTCAAATTTTCCCCTATGCTTATATCTTGTAGAAACCATTGCATAACAACACCCTCTTTTTGTCTGCTGCTAAACAAAGCCCTTATATTAATCCTGAATTCCCATAAGTTTTTTAGTTTACAGTCTAAAACGTCCATTTTATCGGCTATTTCGTGCATAAAGTGCAGACCAAATTATTTTGTGACTACATTCAATTATTATTGGGGAAATTCTTAAAATATTGGACTCATAGAATGTAGACTAAATTGTATCCGGAAACTCAGGATTAATGTGTTACAATTTTTACATAATAAGGAACTAACACACCATTCTGCCGTGCGAAAACATTTCACTAAATGCCACATCAGCTACATCAGTATATTCATTACTAAATGCATAATCATATCTATTAGTCTACCCTTCAATTGATACTGTTATAATACCACCCTTTATTTCCTAAGAGATCACTATGTGTTCCACTTTCAATAAGTTTTCCTTTATTTAAAACATAAATCCAGTCCACGTTATGAATAGATGCTAACCTATGAGTAACAATAATTTGTGTTTTATTTATTGCCTTTAAGTTATCATATATTTTCTTTTCGGTCATCTGATCAAGATTACTAGTTGCCTCATCAAGTATTAAAACTTTAGTATTATTAATTATAGCCCTTGCAATAGCTAAACGCTGCTTCTGTCCACCAGAAATATTTTGACCGTCTTCTCCTACAAGTGTGTCTAATCCTAAAGGCATATTCTTGATTTCATCCTTTAACTCTGCATTTTCTAACGCTTTCCATATTTCATCATCTGAAAAGGTGCCCGTTATATCAACATTTTTTCTAATACTTGCATTTAGGCACATTGGATTCTGAGTAACTATAGCAAACCACTTATAAATTTGCTCTGTCGATATCTCATCTATTTTATAATTATTGATATAAATATTTCCCTGTTCAATATCTACAACTCCCAATAAAGCTTTAACCAAAGTTGATTTGCCACTTCCTGATGAACCTACAACAGCAATTCTTTTTCCACATTGGACTTCCAACGATACATTGTTTAAAACATAATCACGTCCACTTTTATAACGATAAGATACCTCTTTAACTTTAATATTTTTTAACTCGCCTTCCATAATATCTCCATTATGCTTTCTTTCTCTAAAATTCATCAGTTCCTTGTATCTGAGCATTACCTCTCTTACACCATTAATACTCGGAAGCATCATTATAATAGTGTTAAACGGAGAAGTAAAATAACCCACTAATGTCACAAAAGCTATAAGTGTTCCAACTGACATGTTACCATCCTGAACATCAAAACTTCCAAGCATATAAGTTGCCAATGGAAATCCCAAACTGACCACAGATGTAAAACAATTCATCATATTTCCTACTCTTGTCTTTTCTTTAAACTTCTCAATTAACCCTTGGTAATTATTTTGAAGATTTGTTTCTACAGCCCTATCCATTCCCATACATTTTATTTCTACTATATTTCCAAGCACATCAATTAAGTCTCCTTGCATTTTATTTTGTGAAAAGATGTACTCCCGTGTTTTCAATAAATTCTTATTATTTAGAAATATCATTATGACAACTTGTATCACAGTTATAACAAAAGTAAATACTGTCAATTTAACAGACATATAAAACATCATAAACAGGCACACTAAAGATGTAATCCCCTGTATTATAATGTTTGTGAAACCATTTGTAATAATATCATTTAACTGATTAATATTATTAAATCGATTGCCAATCTCTCCTGCATTATGCCACTCAAAAAAACTAACGTCCAAACGAAAAAGTTTTAAAAGCATATTTGAAGCCATTCGGTTAAATAATTCCATATTGACTTTTAATAAAACCGCCTGCCTCAACCAGCTTATTCCAGAATAGGAAACTATGATTGCCAAAATACCACACAGCATTTTAAATACATCAGGTTGAATATTTTTAGATAAACTGTCTATCACATTCTGTATGATCATTGGAACACACAATGTTATTAACTGTGCTAATAACATTAAAAACACTGCTTCCGTTAGCTTTTCCTTTCTTATTTTCAGGTTAATCCTGCCATGTTTTGCCCTTTTTCTTTTTGTTCTTGGAGTTATATACACCAAAACATCCTTATAGCTAGTTTGTAATTCTGAAAAATCTAAAATGTATTTCCCTTTTGCAGGATCCAACACAACAAATCTTCCATTCTTTTTAATTTTTTCTACTACAATATAATGGTTGTCATTACACAAAATAGCTGGAAGTTTTTCAATTAGGTTTTTCTGATTGTACATATATTTATAAGCCACAAAATTAAAACCATACTTTTCCGCAACATTTTTCATTTGCGCTAATGTTATGCCATCCCGACCTATGAAAAAATCTGAACCAATGTCCACTATATCAACATTACAACAATAGTAATTAAAAATCATAGTCAGGCATGCTATTCCACAATCCATACTCCCTAATTGCGGAATAAAAGACATTTTTTTACGCCTATACATAAAATCACCTCATCAGCATAATTACATTATTCCGTTGTCTGCCGTAAACAAATGCTCCATCCAGACAGAAATTGGTATTGCGGGCTACAAAATTCGCAATTTTGTTTCTAACCGGATGGAGCATTAACTTCCCCCAATTTATTTGGCATCTATTCCAATGCCAAAATACAAGGCAGATCTTTGTTAACATATCTCAATAGTGAATATCCAATACCTGTAATTCCAAGCATAAATCCTAAATGTTCATAATTAGAAAATAAACCACAATCCCAATATTTCGTCGAATATTCTATCGCACTTTGTATGGCACATTCTACTTGTTTTTTCAATTTATGATCGCTTGCAAACTTGGCATATTCATAAAGGATTTCCAAATTACCAATATTTCCATGACATAAACATTGATTCTCTTTTCCACCATATTTCACCAAAGAAGTATATGCTTTTTCTATATCTTTTTGAATAATATTATTCATTTCTTCTGGAATCAATTGACTCATTTTTATTCTGGCTAATAATATTCCGCCGGAACCATGACACCATGTTGCTGGGTTTCTTCCCGCTTCTTCTCCTGTACTTCCTCGAAAAAACCGGCGATCCACCCAATTGCCAATTTTTTTATTATACAAATTATCTTCTTCGTACAACGCATCTTTAGCTGCCTTTAGGAATTTCTCTTTTTTAGTCAACTTCCATAATTTTATTAAAGCTAATGCAATTCCGCTTGCTCCATGTGAAAGACCTGCTAGTATAAAAGGCTGCCCGGGAATTCCCCATCCGATTCCGATGTCGCCTTTTTGCGCTACAGCTAACAACTTATTTCCTGTATTTTCAGCAAACTCTAAATATATAGATTTATTTGTAAACTGATACAATTTTATAAAAGTTATCATTGTTCCTGCCAGACCAGATACGATATCATTATCCATGGAATTCGTATCATCGTTTTCAAGCTGGTTTTCTATAACCTTAACCAGGTTTTCCGCCCGATCTAAGTATCTGCCATCTGAGGTTATTTGAAATAATATTAGAAAAACATTTAATAAAGAACATTCTCCACTAAAATAACCACTTCCGTTTTCGTGACCAATTATGGAATCATATTCTAAAATTGATTTCATGTACTCATCTAAAGAATTATCTACCGCATTACAAATATCACGGCATTCATTTCTGCTATATGTTTCACGAAAAGCATGCAGAAAAATAGCAATACCTCCGATACCACTGTATAAGTCATAATTTAACGGAGCAACATTCCATTGTATCTCTTCAATACCCATTAAAGATACACCTATCCATCCAACTTTGTCTTTGTCCTCATTATATATTGCACTCTTTTCTAATTTTTTCACTATGCTTTTACATTGCTGAAGTATACTTTGTTCTTTTAGAGATATCAACATCTCTTTTCCAAGCAGTTGTTTTATCTCTTGTTTCTTTTCTTCTTTTGCCTTTACATCTCCAATATCTTCTGTGGAAGCCACTGACAACACAATATATAATTTCTGTTGTGACAAATCGTGCCTATCCATATTTTTCAGTTTTTCCTCTATTAATTCTATTGCACTCCTCTCAAAATAATCTTTGATGCAGTTACCATAACCAGAAAACAAATCTTTTCCACATGAATTATAACTAAACATTGGAATATCATTATAAAGCATTTGCAATATTTCTTCCTCAACCGCCGCTCGCTCTTCTAAACTGCTTAAATTCCTATTCTTATATAATGTCATTAATATCATCTGTCTGTGAGCACAATCCCCAAGAAAATCCGGATGTTTGGATGTCGTAAGAAGCATTGCATATATCTGTGTATCTCTTCGCAAATGTCTTATACACATATCTTTAAAAATATTATATTTATCTCTAATTACATCCTTATTTTCTAATACAAATCTATATGTTTGCTCAAACCCCTCAAGAATATAATCGACATAATATATAGGACGTTTCACATCCGTATTCAGAAGAGGTAAATTCTGTTTACTTACTTCTTTGGGATAATCGTAAACACATTTCATATCTGATCGCTTTGGATGAAAGAGAACAGGAACTTTACGAGGATATTCTTTTCCTACATCATTAGACATACCACTTAAATCTATAGATTGATGTCCACTTTTTCTTTTAAAATGTTGTGGTAGTATTCCTTGTGCCATTACAGTTCCACGAATTTGATTCAACGTAACTTCTGCTATGCTATGATGGTTAAAAGGTTCGTTATTTTTTAGTAATGTTTCCGCATCAATTACTATTGGAAAAGCTCCAGAAGCAATAATATTTTCATTATGGACATCATGTACATTGAGCATATAATTAGCACATATAATTAACCCCAGCCTCTTATAATACTCTTTTAGTTCATCTTCAAATATGCATGGCACGTGTTCTACATATTCTTCCCATCCATACTTTCCTTGATCAAGAATTCGGTAGGTTTTCATTTGTATGTTCGTTTTCTCGCCTAGCCAATGTAAAAAATCCTGATATCGATATTCCGCTTCTATTGAATGTGGTTTATATACAAGTTTGCGACCATCTGCATAAGTAATTACTGCAACCGATTTTCCATGCATATGCGAATCAGAGCCGCCCACTGTAAGTTGAAGAAATTCAGATGTATTGCAACCGAACACATTATGGATAGCATGTTCATCCTTCTGATAATTTTCTATAATTTCAGCATAAAACTGAACCGCGTTTTCCAATACGTCAATGAGCAGGCGTAGTAGAGCAGGATAAGCATTTAAAAGTTCCATAAAATATTCCTGATTATTTAACCAGTTTTCAATGTAATCATTATATTCACTTTCTGGATCTATGCCGTTCAGACTGCCTTCTTGTTTACATAAATTCATTTCGAGAATGAGCATTCTAATACTACAATTTGCCACCTTTTCTAAAATGTTCATTTCAAAATCTCTAATAATGACTCCTTGATTCATACAGAAAACTTTATTATTTCCACAGTTACTTATTAACATATTTTCTGCAATTTTTACAAAAGGAGTATAGAAACTACTAAATACAAATTTTTCTTGCAAAAATTCATTTGTCAAAATTAAATTATAGTTTTTATAGCGGGCATCGCATAAACATTTCCAAATATAATTTTCTTGTAAATCTAATGATGATGTAAATAAGCTTTCCGCCAAAACATTATCTATTCTGCCATTGGAATTAACTACTTCATAGATTTCTTTCCCTAAAACATCTTCCCAATACTGTTTTCCTTTATCATTTTTATCTAAAGATTTCGACTGACAATAATTTCGTTCTATCAGGTAAGTACATTTTTTCATAATCATACTCCTCGTTGTTATCACTTGTATCTGCTTTTTCGTAAATAAAATATCTGCTTTTACTTAAAATTACTCTGATTTATTATTGCTTTTTGTTATTATTTATAGTATCATTTTAGTGTTGCGCTAAGTTGGATGAACTTCATACTCCGCATTTGTAAAGAGTTCTCCGCTTAGTCGCAGCAAAGAAAGATCAGGGTTCCCTGACATTCTCCGGTAATAGAACAGTAGAATCCGCAAGATTTCTCATTACTCACGTAATCAATGCCACCGGTAACCTTATCCAAATCAATTTCTGACAGTTCCTGCATAACATTACCTGCCGGATTCTCATAAGACGTAGCTCTTTCCATTGGGTTTCTCATTTTTTTTCTTGACATAAGTGTTCCCTCCTGTAATTAAAGTAAAAGCAGATACAACTAATAACACTCAGCTCTTTTTTTATACAGAATCCAATACATCAGATATGATGCAAAACATAACATGATGAAACTAATAAATGCAAATTTCCTGTTTAAGATTTCTTCTGGTATCTGTTGAAATTGAAGAAGAACTAATCCCGCCGTGAGCGGATAAAAATTCACAAGCTTCCCATTGCTGATGAACACAACCTGCACACCTAAAATCATAGATATAAGCGCTCCCCATACATATGTTCCCTTCTTATGGGATGCAATCAGAATAATTGGCAAAACCGCAGTCACAATGCAGATTTGAACAACGATCATCAATACAAAAGAGCATACTATTATCTTCAAATTGATCCCTTTGCATCCGCATACAACGCCAGCCGCAAGACATAAAATCCATTCTGAAATCCCTGACAACGCACCAAATAGAAATATCAATACTATTTTAGCTTTTATGATCATATTCCATTCGGTCGGTATTATGAATATGTTTTTCTGTGTATCTTCAACAAACTCTCTGTTTATGTAATATCCTCCCATCAAAGCGATGGTAAATGGCATAAGAAGCGTTACATTATTCCAAATTGCAGCATCTTCAAGCACGGAAAAAAGTCGTTCTGCATCAGACACTGCCAACATCTGGAAACAGGATATTACTACCGATAAAACAGCACATAAAAGCCCCACTGCATTCATTTTTAACCTTTTCAGTTTCCTGATTTCTAATGCTGTTGCTTTTAATATGGTCATGGGAATTCACACCTCCTGATATTCATAAATCAACAAACTCATTCCTGCTGACAAACCCATAGTAAACATTAAAACTGTCCATCCGGTTAATTCCGGAAAATACAGGGCATCTATCCCATGTTGAAGATTCGGTGCGTATTCAACGATTTGATATGGATATGTGACTCTCATAGCAATGCAGACCGGCATATATACATTTAGCCCATTCAGCATTGTTAACTGCCATGTAAAAAGAAAATTTGCTATCAGTAAACAATTTGATATAATCAGAGACAACAAAAAATCTTTTTTGAAAATAACAACTGCAATTAAGATGGGCGATGAAGCAAAAATGACCGCAATACCAGATAAAGCCATTGCAATAAATCCTTTAACCGGATATAGTGTTCCTTCCGTTAAAAATCCGCCTATAAGACCTGTGCACCAAATTAGTACGATAAATGCAAACGCAATTATGACTGAAGCGCAAATTTTTATGAATATAATCTTCCATTTTGCTATACCTGATAATAAAACATTTTTTAATGTGTCGTTCTGTTCTTCGGTCTGCAGCAATACGACCAACGACATAATAAATAAGCATGGCATCACTAAAAAATTTCCAAAAAGTATATTTAAGCCAACCAGATTTTTATAAGAAAGATGCTGCTTCAGGCACAAAAGAGTATTTGCAATTGGGATAACTGCAGCAAGTAACACCAAAACTCTGGTTATTTTCTGATTTTTGAATTTTTTCAACTCATTCATGAAAATCCTGACCAATGTCCACCCCTCCTGTTACTCGAATAAAATAACTTTCCAGGTTTTCTTCCTTAAAACCAGCCTCTCTCACGCCAATCCCTGCCATAACGAGATCTCTTATAAATTCTTCGATATTTATTTTAGAATCATAAATCAGCAGTTCGCCTTTGGCAGACAATTTATATCTGGGGCTTTGATATTGATTTCGTAAAATTTTGACAATGCCGTCCGTATCGGTCACCTTAATCTTGATATACTTTTCTCTCTTTACACTTAATTCCTCTTTACTGCTTTCTTCTATCAATTTTCCTTGATCAATGATGCCGATATCATCCGCAAGCATTTCTATCTCCTGCAAAATATGACTGGATATTAAAATAGTTTTCCCCTGTTCATCACAAAGCCTCTTAATAAACGCCCTCATTTCCGATATACCTATAGGATCCAGGCCATTTGTAGGTTCATCTAAAATCAAAATATCGGGATCGTGCATAATTGCATAAGCTATTGCCAATCTTTGCTTCATTCCTAAAGAATACTGTGAGAATATTTTTTTATCCCTGTAAGGAAGGCCAACCTGCTCTAAAACACTTTCTATTTCTACGTTATCTTTTCTTCCTGCATATTCGGAAAAGATCTGCAGGTTTTCTTTTCCGGTAAGATTTGCGTAAAATCCTGGTGTTTCAATGGATGCTCCAATATGAGGTAAAATTTTCTTCCTTTCTTTCTGTATATCTTTTCCCAAAACGCAGGCCTGTCCGTCAGTAGGCTTAATTAATCCTAAAAGCATTTTCATTGTAGTCGTTTTTCCCGCCCCGTTTCTTCCCAATAAGCCATATATTGTTCCTCTTCTTACATGGAGATTTATATGGTCAACAGATATTTGGGAGCCATATACTTTTGTCAGGCCTGTAGTTTCTATGACCGTTTCACTCATTATATGTAACCGTTTCTCCTTTCTGCCAGAGTCCTGTGGGCTTTTATAAGTACACAATAGCAAAAATATTACAATAACTTTCTCAGTTCATCTGCCTCCTCCTCTGACAACTTTCCATCACCAATAAAAGCTGCGACAAAACGGGAAAAGGAATTTCCATAACACTCTGCCACCATTTTTTTTGTCCAGTTATGAATATGCTGTTCTTTTGTACATAAAGCATAGTACACATTATAAGGGGACATTCCCCTGTCTGTTCCGATCAATCCCATTTTCTGCAAACCAAGCAAAAATGAATTTAAAGTCTGTACTTTCCATGTTTTTTTCCACTCATTTACAGCAATATTCATAATCTCCCTGAATGACATTGGTTTTTGTGCTGTCCATAACAATTCCATGATTTGCAGTTCTGTGTTTGTCAAACCATAATTCTTTTTCATCCGACTCATTCCTTTCCATGTATTAATGTGGGCAGGGTTTATAAGTTACAGTACTTTTTAATTCTCCGTTTTTGACAGCAGAGCAGATAGAACAACGCCATGCTTCATAACTATTTATTACACATCCCCCAGTTCCGTCTTTTTTATGTTGATTCAAGGTTCCGTGTATGGAAAAGTCATGACTGCAAAGATTTCTGCTATTTTTTTCTATTTTGCTTAAATCACAAATCTTTCCATTATCATCTATAAAAAAATAATCTGATGGTAAATCCGTACATTCCTCTGATGTTTCAAATGTATAATCCAAATCTGTGTCAAAATCATAACCTGTATCATTATAAATTGTCAGTGGTGAATCATATGCAAAAGTCGTTATCCCGCCAACCATGCATATAACTACTGTCATAACAGCAGGCAGTATTGTCTTGTATTTCTTAGCCCTTTTCATTTCCAAAATCCTCCTTTTATATATCCATTTACTTCTGCTATTTGCCATACCAATAATGAATTGTTCTTTATTGGTAAATTCTTTTTGCACAGCTAATTTTAAAATCAGTTCTCCATACTTTCTGCGTTCTTCTTCTCCTTTTCCGCCAATTACAAAGCTGTCACAATACATTTCACTGATAAGCGAAATCTCATGAAACATCATGTAAACAAAAGGATTATACCAGTGAACAGCCATCACGAATAGTCCAATATATTTTATTAATAAATCATGATGCTTGATATGTACCAATTCATGTCGAAGCATATATTCATATTTATTTTCATCTATATGTTCCTCCCATTTGGGTAATATCAGAATAGATGATAGAATACCACTTGTCATTGGAGAATTGCAATATTTGGAACAGATAAGTTCTATTTTCTTTTTAATCCCCATTTCTTTCTTCATGTTAGAAAAAATTTCCTGCTCCAAATTAGTTGGTTTTTCAGAACCGATAATGCAAACGTTTCTCCATTTTTGGTAATGGATAATGCGTTCTCGTATGATGGCAAACGCAACCAACACAATAATAAGAAGAACTGCCAGCATATAACTAACCCTTGAAGATAGTTTCATAATGTCCTGATTCATAATAATGATATATTTCCTATCTATATTTACGAATATATGGCTTACTTTTTCCCACAACAGCGGAAAATATCTACGGAATACATTCAGTATGAAATACTTGAATAATGAAATTGGAATAAGATAAAAAGCAGTCGCAATTTTTAAAATTCTATATCTCCACTCTAATGAAAAAAATCTTTTCGTTAACGGATAGGTCAAAATATATAAGATAAAAACCATGTTTCCCGACAACGACATATTGAATAGAATGTTTTGGCGCATATATATATACTTCCTCCACATTTTTAAGGTATTACATCTTTCTTACAAAAAATAATTTTCTAATCCGCTCAAATACTTTATCTATATATAACGTGATTGATTATTGCTCACAAACACAGGCGGTCTATGACCAT
>ERZ778516.2929-NODE-2929-length-10648-cov-3.734164_pt1 | contig 10648 bp, 5 predicted proteins | sample MGYA00510342_ERZ778516 | MGnify/ENA primary metagenome ERZ778516 (study PRJEB29527, sample SAMN07138961) | mouse gut metagenome | material: feces | host: mouse | place: China:Nanjing | collected 2016-01-25 ...
ATCTGCATTTAATGTCTGTTGTTCCAACAGTGCTAAACCGGTTTCCATTCGTTTATTTTGATTGATTTCCGTTTGATAAGATTCTATAAAAAAATCAATGGGGTTTACTGTATAAGAACGCACCATATCTTTGCGAAAATTTAAGCCAGTCGTGATCATATTGATAGCAGATGATATTTGGGTGCGGTGATGGTTGCCTTCGCTCATTTTAAAAAAACTAATTGTACAAGTGATAATGCCAAGCATTACCAATACGGTTAAAAATCCAGATATAAAAGCAGTCAACTTACTAATTGTAGATTGTTTCATATCATTGATTTTCATATTTATTCATTCCTTTCTAAAAATGGTAAAATTTTGACCATAGATTCTAATTTACTAATTATTATAGCATAAAACAAACTAAAATCAACTAAAATAATATATTTTAAAAAGATTTCTATAAAATCAACATTAATTCTATTTTGCAACAAAAAACCTTTTAGATAATGGTAGTTATTCCTATAAATTTAACTTATAATTTGTGAATTATATAGAAGTTTTAAGAGGTAATTGTAAAATGGGAAATTATGTTCTTTTGTTATTAGACCATTTGTGATAAACTAAAAACAGTTGTAAGACATAAGATAAAATAGTAATTGGGAGATGATTGAATTGACAAAAGAAGAATTATTAGATAGTTGGAAAGATTATCTACATACTTTATGGAGTGTTCCAGATTCATCATTACAACGCAGAATCATGGAATATATCACAGGAAAAACGGATACTTTTGAAAGATCACAGAAAAAATATCCATTGACATTTCAAAAAGAATGGGTGGAAGAACTCGACGGGGATCAGGCTGAGATTGCCAAAAGAATGCTGCGTGTTGTTTGTGAATTATCCAATACCATCAATTTTGTTTATGGAGATTATCGGTATTACTGTGATATCTGTCAAAAAATTGGTTATTCCTTAAAAGAGATGTTACAACGAATAAAAGATTATGGCATTAACTTTACAATGGAACGAGAAACCAAGATTGCAAAGTATTTGGTTGATATCTATCCAGAAGAAGTGATGACACAATTTTTGGATCATCAACTAGAACATAGAGATTGGTTACAGCCCAAAGACAGATATTTGAATTTGAATTTATTGTTGTTGGCATTTTTGATGCAGAAATATCCTCAGAAGTGTCAGATGTATCAATCTGCCGTGTTTGAGATTGTAAAGCAATTAAAGGCAGAGCGAGAAGTGGCAAGTTTATTATACTGGACCCATTCTCTTTCAGAGGAATTAAAACAATTGATGATAGAGCATATTCAAAGATCAGAAAAAATCGGGAAGTATATTCTATTGGACTGTTTAAAATCCGATGCAGGCAAATTTCATCGATTTTTGATAAAACTAGAAATTCCAAATCAATTTTATTATCGGGTGCTTGGTATATTGGATGAGCATATTACCAGTGCACAACATGCGCAATGGTTCCAACAGGCTTATCAAGATGACACAGAAGAATTTATACAGACTTATCAATATTACTTAAAACATCAACAGGAAAATCATCTTGCTCCGTTGGTCAGCATGTTTGTATTGTTGGGTGAAAAAGCACCAACAGAAGATTTGGAAAGGATTGAAAAACAAATCACTCACTATTGGTGCAATCATACTGCCTTTTCAGAGAAGTGTCAAGAGCATTTTTTGGCGTTTTTAAACGATAAGTTTTCTCTGAAGGAGATTGCGAAAGAGGTGCAAAAACAGTTTAATGCGAGTCGACTGAATCGGAGTGATCCATCACAAGTGGCACTTTATCTGTTATATGAAAAAAGTCAAATCGTGCAGAAAATTGTAAAGTTTCTCTTTGAATGGTATCAACAGAGTTATGAGGTAACGAGATCCCAAAATTACGCCCAGTTTATCAATATACGTCATCAATGGTTGGATATGCCGAAGATAGATTCTGTCAAGTTGTTGGTCGAGGAAATTCAGACCATCAAGAATTTCTTTATACTCTATTTTATCTACATCCGTCCGGTTAGTGATGAAATGTTTGGACAGATAGTGACTATGTATCAACAAGATGCAATACACCTGCTGACAGATGATCTAAATGATACAAGAATGATAGCAGAATGGATAACACTACTTTATGGTGTGGCAAAATTACAAGATGAAAAACCACTGTTAAAAGTTCTCTTAAACCATTCAAATTTAAAGACCATTGTGAGTGCTTGTGAAGCGGTTTTGGAAGAGAGAGAAGATCTCAAACCACAATTGGAAGAACTTCGCCCACAATTAAAACCAGCAGGACAAGAAATGTTAGTACGTCTGTTTAAACATTGGGGCAATCAGAAAAAATTTGGTGAGGGCTTTGCAATGATGAGTAATCAGGAGATTATACAGTTTTGTGAAGAAAGTCTAACCAGAGAATTGAAAAAAGGACTGTCTTGGATTCCAAAGCAAATGCTACAAGGGCTGCGGTTTGCAGATTCTAATGAAATAGTCCCAGACAGTGTTCTAGCCTATCTGTTGGCAGAGTATATTGCACTGCAAAAGCTTTATCGAATTGTATCGGTGGACAAGATTTCACAGCGAATCAATCAGCAGGATTTACAGAATATGTTGGAAAATATCTATCAATTTTGGTTGGAAAACGGTGCGGAGACCAAAAAGAAAGCCTTTATGTTGGCATATTGTATCTTTGCTTCTGATACACAGATTATTCGTTTGCGCAAACAATTAGAACAGTGGTGTGCTCACTCTAGAGGAGCGCTCGCTTCTAAAATAGTTGAATATATTGCGCTCAATGGCAAGAGCGTTGCTTTGATGATGATTGATAGTATGGCAACAAAGTTCCCAAATAATCAGGTAAAAAAAGCAGCGCGTGCAGCATTTGGTTTGGCAGCTTCCGCTTTAGAAGTGTCAGAAGATGTGCTTTCTGACCGCATTGTGCCAAATTTGGGATTGAATCGCGATGGAGAAAGAATATTTGATTACGGTTCCCGCAGCTTTAAAGTAACGCTGATGCCTGATTTTTCCTTTACGATCTTCGATGAGGTAAAACAAAAGATGGTTAAGAGTTTACCCAAAGCAAATGCCAGTGATGATGAGGAAAAGGCAGCCATTGCGAAAAAAGAGTTTAGTGATTTGAAAAAGCAATTAAAAACAGTCATTCAAACTCAAACACAGCGACTAGAGCGGGTATTATTTAATGGAAGAAGTTGGGATGTACAGACCTGGAACAGTTTGTTTGTGGAAAATCCCATTATGCACCGCTTTGCAACTGGATTGATTTGGGGCATTTATGAAGGGGATACTTGTGTACAATCATTCCGCTATATGGATGATGGAACCTTTAACACCGTAGATGAAGAAGAATTTGAGTTGCCAGAAAAAGCAGTGCTTAGCTTAGTACATCCAATGGATTTGAAACAAGAAGAGGTCTCTGCTTGGGCAGAACAGTTGGAGGACTATGAGGTTGTTCAACCGTTCCATCAATTGGATATTCCTGTGGTCGTACTGCATAAAGAAGAATTGGATGGAAAAACAGTAATTCGCTATCGCGATAAGAAAACCACGGTGGGTACATTAAATACGCTTGCGAAAAAATACGATCTACAACGGGGAGAAATTCTAGACGCAGGTTGTTTTTACTGTTATCATTTTGTGGATAAATATTTGGGAATTGGCGCTTGTTATACCTTTGATCACGGTGATGGCATTGGACTTTGTGTGGGTTATTATGAGAATTATGCGGAAGAATTGAAGATAGAAAAGATAGAGTTATATCAGATGAAAGACGGAAAGACAGTAGATGAACCAGAACAGTCTGCGTTGTTGAATCCTGAAAATGTATCAAAGCGTTTGTTGTCAACGGTGCTGTCTATTGCAGAAAAGATGGTAATTTCATCATAAGAGAATAAAAACGCTAGAAAGTAGGTTATCATTATGAAAATACAAAAACCGTTGATGGAGATGCGTTATCAGGAGGAATTGGAAGCGTTGAGGGTAAATGATACCGGAAGCCGCCCAGCAAATTGGCGGCTTTCTCCCAAGGCGGTACGCTCTTTTATTCTGGGAACGCAACAACCATTGGAATTAGATGGAAAGCAGGTTCCCATCACCACAAAATTTTATGGGGATTCCGCACTGGTGGAACGTGCAATTGTAACACTAGCTGGAAATCGGGGATTGATGTTGGTGGGAGAGCCTGGAACCGCAAAGACCATGCTTTCAGAATTGTTGTCTGCCGCAATCTGCGGAAATAGTGCCAACACGGTGCAGGGAACTGCTGGAACCAGTGAGGACAGTATTAAATATTCTTGGAATTATGCGATGTTGTTGGCAAAAGGTCCTGTGCCAGAAGCATTGGTACCCGCTCCAGTATATATTGGAATGAAACAGGGTATCATTACGCGATTTGAAGAGATTACTCGTTGCCCATTGGAAATTCAGGACAGTTTGATTAGTATTTTGAGTGACCGTGTGTTAAACGTACCAGAGCTTGGGGAAGATGGGGTATTGTTTGCCAACGAGGGATTTAATATCATTGCCACTGCCAATACCAGAGATAAGGGAATTAATGAAATGTCCAGTGCGTTAAAACGCCGTTTTAACTTTGAAACGGTAGAGCCGGTTAAGAGCATTACACTAGAGGGAAAAATCATTTCACAACAGTGTGAAAATCTGTTGAAATCCGCTCAAATTCAGATGGAAATTCAGCAAGATGTCGTGGAGGTGTTGGCAACAACCTTTCATGAATTGCGTACAGGCGCTTCTTTTGAGAAGTCAAAAATTCAGCCTTTATCCAGCGTGATGAGTACGGCAGAAGCGGTATCAGTTTACTACCAGTCTGCTTTGGATGCCTATTATTATGGAGACAAAACCATACAGATGGATACTTTAACAGAAAATTTAATGGGTGCTGTGATGAAGGAGACAAAAGAGGATCTACCAAAGCTAAAAGAATATTTTAATGGAGTCGTTCATCAAAGAGCACAGAGGAAGGGCGGAATATGGGAAGCGTATTACAACAGTCGCAAATCACTCAAGTGATAGAACAATTTGAACAATCCTTTCACTTTCAAAATCAGGTTGTTTATTTTCCGATTAGACATCATTCTCCCGCTTGTGCCTGGTATTTAAAACAGACCATTCAAGAATATCAGCCAGAAATTATTTTGGTTGAGGGTCCTTCTGATGCACAACATCTGATTCCTTATATCGGCAGTTCCCAAGCGCAGCCGCCATTTTGCATCTATTGCAGTTATGATGATTGTGATAAATACATCAGTGAAGAAGCACAGCGATATCGCGCTTACTATCCATTTTTAGCATATTCTCCAGAATTGATTGCCATTCAGTGTGCACAACAAAATAAAATACCTGTCCAATTGATTGATTTGCCCTATGGGGGTTATCTGATAAATCAGAAGAGTGAAGCAGAAGTGCAATACCATTATGGCAAAGATCAGATTTATGAAGTCAATCAGTATACTGCTTCACTTGCGCAAAAGATGGGTTGTCGCAGTTTTGCTGAGTTTTGGGAAGCACAATATGAATTGAATATTGGAAAAAAACCATTAAAAGAATTTGTGAAGTCGGTTTTTGCTCTGGCGTATTTTATGCGAAAGACCACGCCAGAAGATACATCAGAAAATTGGATTCATAGAGTGCGGGAGCAATATATGAGGGACAATATTTCCCAGGCAATGAAACAATATCAACGGATTTTGGTAGTCACCGGAGCATTTCACACAATTGCATTACTGCATTCGTTGGATAATCCGTTACCCATCAAACCTCATCAATCAAAAGCTGCTGCTTGTTATTTAATGCCTTATAGTTTTCCTGAAATGGATAGTCGCAGCGGATATGAAGCAGGTGTATTGTATCCCGCTTATTATCAACAAATTTGGAACAGGCTTTTGAAAAAGCAGACAGGTATCTATCTACAGACTGCACTACATCTCATTATTAAAACCGCTCATTATGCCAGAAAGACACAAATTGTTTCAATTCCAGACCAAATTAATTCCTATCAAATGGTACAGATGTTGGCACAACTTAGAAATAAGTCCAATCCGGGTGTATATGAATTGATAGACGGTGTGCGAAGTTCTTTTGTAAAGGGAGATATCAACAGTACTGCAACATTTGAGTTAGACTTTTTATTGAAATTGCTGACCGGTATGGGTGTTGGAAGCATTTCAATTGGGGATTGTATTCCTCCAGTGGTGCTTGAATTTCGGGCTTTGTGTGCAAAATTTCGTCTGCGCACCAGTTCTATTGAACGCCAACAAGTGACATTGGATATTGTGAAGAATCCGGCACATTATGAAAAAAGCCGATTTTTACATCAATTGTTGTTTTTAGAAACTGGTTTTTGTAAATTGGAATCTGGTCCTGACTATGTGAATGGAACGGATAAAAACTTGGTGCGAGAACAGTGGACATGTCGTTACAGTATACAGATAGAGACAAAATTGATAGATCTTTCCGTTTATGGCGCTTCGATTGTTCAGGTATGTTCAAGCCTGATTCAACAGAAATTTGAGAAATTGATACAGATCAGCGAATTGGGAAAACTCTTGACAATGGTGCAGATATTGGGAGTAGAACAATTTTATTGGGATTATCAGGATGCCATTTTAGATGCCGTTGGGAAAGAGCAAAACTTCAATCAACTTTGTTCCTTGGTCAATCAGCTTCGCTATTTGGTAGGAATGCAGAAGATGGTTCATCAAGAAGCACATCCGTTTATCTTACAGTTGTTGTCAAAATCGTTTTATCAGGCTTGTCAACAGATATTGTTGGTAAAACAAGCAACTCCAGAAGAAGAACAACAGGTATGTATAGATCTCAATCAATTGTTTGCCTTTTCTCTGGAGGACCCTCAGTTATGTGATAGGGCATTTTTTCAACAGCAAATTGCAGCAGTGCTAGAAAATAGTTTTTGTAATAGCCGATTTTATGGTACCAGTTTGGCGATTCACTATCAGCAGGGTTGTATAGATGTAACACTGTTTTCGGAACAGATTTTAAACTATCTGCAAACTGCTATTCAGAATCCAGAACAGGCGGCTTCTTTTGTCTGTGGTATCTTTTTAGCTGGTAGAGATATTTTGTTTTCAGATGTTCGTGTATTAGAACAACTTGATCAAGTGATTGCTTCTATGAACGATGAGGAGTTTTTGACAGTACTTCCCAATTTGAGATATGCTTTTACCAGTTTTCTTCCAGCGGAAATCAAACGCGTTGGCACCATGGTAGCACAATATCATCAGCTGGACGAAAATGTATCGGATTTTGATGGTGCTGTTACACAACGGCAGATAGAACAGGGAATTCGGGTGGATTCTTTTGTGACAAAACAGCTTAAAAATTGGGGCTGGTTGTCAGATGATAAATGAGTGTTGTGAGCAATTGAAACAGGTGTCAATGAGGAAAATAAAGGTGTTGGTCGTAAGTTTTATTGGTTTTGACATTGTTAGAAGAGATAATATGACACCAGAAAGTCAAGAACCAATTAGATAAAAAGAAAAGATTGATTAGAGTGAGAGAAAAAAGATGAAAGATAAACAAATGCAGGTGCGTTGGCGGTTGATTTTAGGTACATTCGCGGATGATTCTCTTTCAATAGATGATACAACAAGTCAACAATTGGACGAAGCGCTCAATTTTTTATACGACCGTGAATATGGACAAGAACAGGGAATCCGACAAAAAAACGGTCAGAGTGGTCAGGGAAATTCTGTGTTTTCGGTTCCCAGATGGATACGAAATGTAAGGCGATTATTTCCCAAAAAGACAGTGGAAATTATGCAAAAGCAGGCGCTTGATAAATATCAAATGACTGCTTTATTGACCGATCCAGATGTGTTGAGGGAAATGGAACCCAATTTGGATTTGTTAAAAAATATTTTAACGTTTCGCAATATCATGCCTCAAAGTGTACAAATGCTTGCCTATGAGATTGTTCAAAAGGTGGTTAGGGAGATTCAACAACAGCTTGAAATAAAAATCAAGCGGGTATTTTATGGAAAAAAACTGCCCAATTCTACTACGAATTACCGAATTTATAGAAATTTTGATATCAAAAAGACCATTCAGAAGAATTTAAAGCACTATGATCCGGAAAGCAGAAAGTTGGTTGTAGAACGGTTGTATTTTAACCAGAGTGTCAAGCGATATAATCCTTGGCATGATGTGATTCTGGTGGATGAAAGTGGCAGTATGATGGACTCGGTTATCTATACTTCAATTATGGCGTCTATCTTTGCAAAACTGCCCTTTGTAGATGTAAAATTGGTGATTTTTGATACATCTGTTGTGGATTTAAGCGAGCATTTAGATGACCCTGTAGGCATTTTAATGAAGGTGCAATTGGGAGGCGGCACCAATATTGACCGAGCATTGGAATATGGAAAAAAATTGATTGTTGCCCCGCAAAAAACCATTGTGGTATTGGTCAGTGATTTGTATGAAGGTGGAAATTATCAATCTATGTTGCGCCGTTGTCATGATATATTGGAAGCGGGCAGCAAATTATTTGTGCTTCCGGCATTGGATTATGCGGCTGTTCCCTGTTATGACCGAGGAGCCGCCAAACAACTTGCTGCAATGGGGGCAGATGTGGCGGCAATTACCCCAGAGGAACTGTCCAAATGGGTTCGCGAGGTCATTTCGTAAAGGAGGGAGCATATTGATTCAGATAAATCAACAGGATAGCCAGGTGGCAAAAGCATGGGTTCCCTTTGCGGAAGAATCGTTTTTAGTTACATTGGCAAATAAAGGGCTTTATAAACGAGCTCAGAAAGATTTTGCCGCTTTAGAAAATTGCACCATTGAATCGATATCAGAGGGTTTAAAGGTATCTTGGGACGATATTGTGGTACAGTTGCGGCAGAATGTTGCAGAAAGTCAGTGCAGTTGCCCCTCTAAGACCATCTGTAAACATATTTTGATGGCAGTACTTGCGACTGCACAGGCTGCGGATAAAAATGCAATACAGGAAGAAGAACATCAGCCCCAGCCTGAGCAGGTACAAGAAGATTATCAACAGTTAAAAGAAGCACAGTTATCCGAACTGAAAAAGAAGGCGGGAAAACGCTTGTTTGAGGATAGTTTGCGCCTGATACAGCAGGGTATCACAGCACAGTTGACAGAGGGAGAGATGTTGACTGCGACGATAGAGACTGAACAGACTTCGGTTTGTTTTCCAAAGCAAAATAGCATTCAAAACGCAGTGTGTAAATGTGGGGCGACTGGATTGTGTCGACATAAACTCATTGGGATTTTATCCTATTTAAAGCAGCATCAATTGCTTTTGATACCAGATGAAGAACAGGTATTTGCAGGTTTGAGTGAGTCTTTGATAGAATTGATAAAGTTAGCAGATCTGTTTTTGGTATCAGTGATGGAAAAGGGAATTAGCCGTTGTGGGGAGAACGATATAGAGATGGCGATCCAGTTGTCATTGAAATTTGAGGCAGAGGGAATTGGAAATTTATCTCATATGATGCGTACATTTTCTACTGATATCGAGCATCTCAATGCAAAACATGTTGCATTTCACCCAATGGAGACCTTTGCTTTAATAAGTCGCATGCACAATACATTGTCTTTGGTATTAAAGAACACACACAATGCAGAGATGTTGTCTATGTTGTTGGAGAATAGTCGTTCAGATTATCAAAGTATCCCTCAAGTGCAGATGATTGGACTAGGTGCTTATCCTTGGCAGACACGTTCGGGATATGTGGGAGTAACTGCAATTTGTTACTGTCAGGAAAAAGAGCAGTTTTGTACCTATAGTATGAGCATGGCAGATTATTATGAAAATACGCAAAATAAATTGGAATTGCGTCAATTAGAAACAAAGATGAAACAGCCAATTCACTGGGCGGAAGATATTTCATTGTTGGTGATTGCAAAAAATTGTTTCTGTTTAAAAAATGGAAAATTTAATGCGCAAAACCGAATTTCTTCCAGTAAACAGACCAGTTGTCTTGTACAGAAACAGACAATGATAGAGGATTTACAACAAATTACAAGTGCAACATTTTCAGCACAGGCAGAAGAGTATTCTTATTTTGTAAATCGCAAGCCAGAGGAAGTTTACATATTGCCAGTTGAACAAATTACAGATGTTGTATTTGATAACGTGTTACAAGAGTTGACCTTTGAGGTGGTTACCCAACAACAAGAACGACTACCAGCAAGTATTCCACATCAAAAACACACTGAACAGGCAATTGTATTTTTAGAACGTCTGAGTAAGAAATCTAAAAAAACACCATTTTGGTTTGTAGCACGAAAGAGAAATCAAACATTGTTACCCATCAGCTTGATTGATAACACTGGTGTGGTAAATTTTTATTTTCATAGTTAGGGGTTGTAGTTTTGGAAATTGAAGTGGTGAATCAGGAATTGGAACAATTGCTTTCAGACATTTGCTTTTCGGGATTTCGCAACCTATCAGCCGCCATCTTGCAAAAAATAAAAAGATTGCAGTTGCAGTTGGAACGTTTGGGGATGGTACAAGGAGCGGAACAACTAAAACAATTGATAGAACAGATTGGTTGTTACCGAAGAACAGAAATTTCTGCTGTAGAATTGGCAGATTGCTTTTGTTTGTTAGAATTCTATCAAAAAAATA